>Ga0315538_1000882_pt1 | contig 18179 bp, 16 predicted proteins | sample SalMarSW160230MG_2_FD_203834 | JGI IMG/M metagenome (GOLD analysis project Ga0315538, IMG submission 203834) | Salt marsh sediment microbial communities from the Plum Island Ecosystem LTER, Massachusetts, United States - Salt Marsh Sediment SW1601-230 ...
CAGCATAAATGGTGCCTGAACTATGAATATCTTGGTCAGTTTCGTACCAATTATCACATACGTTGTCCAGAGTCATATAGGAACCACCAGCTGCACCCTGCTCTCCTGGTTCCCCACTTATACCTTGTTGTCCTGGTTCCCCGCTTATGCCTTGCTGTCCAGGCTCGCCCGATATTCCAGGATCACCCTGTGGACCCACTTCTCCACTTGGTCCAGGTTCTCCACTAGGACACGGCGCGAAAATTAATTCGTTTTCATCATAACCCACCAAAACGCACTCACCTGAATGTCCAACATAAAAATCAGGCGTATCTGTAAGATCAAGAAATGCAGCTATTCCTGCGCCGGGTTCTCCTGAAACTCCCTGCTCTCCAGGCTCTCCACTAATCCCGGGAATTCCTTGTTGTCCTGGTGGACCTTGCGGGCCTATCAATCCAGGATATCCCCGAGCTCCAGCAACTCCCCACCCGCAAGAAGGAGGAGATATAACTGGAGGAGTAGGATCTATTTTACAAGTAGATCCTTGTTCACATTCATCCCCGCCGACTATTGGAGGAGTTTTATCCTTCGATTTTCCTCCACTACCTGGTATGATCGGATTAGACATTTAATTCCCTTACAAATATTTTTATTTTGAAATTTTTCAACAATTTTATCCTTTAAGTCATTTGACGCCACACTCCAGGGGAACAATATCCAAAAAAATGTCCCGAAGCATCATGATAAGCAATTGTTCCTATACCAGGAAATGGCGGGAGTGTATCATCTTCAACTACAAAATAATTACCTAATATTATTCCATCTGCATGTATGCCTGCACTAAAATCAAATTCATTAAACATCCAATCCCATGATATTGTTTCCTCTTTGCCTCCAGGAGTTTCAAAATGAATTGTGGCGCTTTCTTGCATACCCGCAGGCACAGTTATATAAATATCAAGGACGCAACTGCAATCAAACTGCCCGGAACCTTCTGGATATTCTGGACATTCACAATGTCTAAAAGCAAAAACTCTTGGCATTACGATGGCACCTCTGCAATTTCTAAAATTCTCACTTCGCCAGAAACATCAGCAATTCCCCATAGATCAGCGTTTTCGCTAATATCTATAGAAAAATATACCAAATCTTCTAAAGGCAATCCATTATCCACTGATACATCCTCTCCGCCAACATAAAATGTGCCGGCAGAATCAATAATGGGCCGCAATATTAATGAATTGCGTTTTGGTAATGGCATTTCAGGTAATTTAACAGCCTCATTCACACTAAATTCGACCGCAGTAGACTTCACATTACCCAAAGCCAATACATTAACATCAATAGATCCATCATCTCTTACGAATAAAAATCTTTTTATTCTTCTAGCCGGACCCTTTATATATTCGGCTTTCCAAAAACCACTCATAGTATTACTCCAATGCTACTATTCTTCTTTCTAGCATCGATAATTGCAACTGAACTGCGCGCAATTGGCCACTAATTTGATCAATTGTTCCAGATGTAATATTTTTCCAATCATCAAAGGAATTGACTATATTAATAAGATTATCCAATGTAGGTTTCAGTTCTAACATCGCACGCAAATCGGCATCATTTATATTTCCTATTTGATTTCCAGTATAATCCCCAGATTCCTTCATCAATACAATCTCTTGACGAATTCTGTCTAGATCACGCTTTGAAGGAATGCCCGTGGAAATATGTTGAACCATATTAGTAACAGTTGATGTTAAAGCTTCAAGATTTGCTTCTATCGTTTCTACAGCAGCAGCCAATTGATTAAATGATACAGGTCGGGTTCCCATATTAACTCCTTTTTAAAAAATCAAATTTCCTTGGTAAAGAGGATCCGTAGCTTGACTCTTCACTATATTTGTATTTCCATAAAGTACTAAATTATTATTAATAACAGCCGGAAATGGCTGATCTGTTATATTATATATAAACGCCAAAGTATTCAAATTATAATCATAATTTTCATTATCATGTTGGTAAAAACATAATCCCGTAGTGGTAAAATTATTGAAAAATAGTCTCGCGAATATTAATCCGTTCAATTTTGCATATATAGCATATGGCGTTTTAGTTTCAAGATTACAATGATGCATTTCCAAAGCAAAATTACCACCACAGATTGGATTATGATAATTTACTACTGCGGCGGCGGGACTATTATAAATATTACATCGATAAAATGTTGCTTTAGTAACTTGCTCTTCCGAAGTACTGTCTATTCGTCCTGTTGGAGGTCGAAATTCTGAATACATGTATAGCCAGCGTTCATAATTTGCATTCGCTCCGTCGCCATAATAAAAATTACATTTATTAAATATAAATTTGGGTGGCGAATTTAAACAATATAGCAATTGAACACATATTACAGCCCTCAAAGCAGGCGGCGAAATAGTTCTATAATTTACAAAATCACATTCGTTAAAAACCACGCGACAATACGTGTATGGAACCGCGCGATTAAAATCAAATTGTAATGTGGAACAAAGATCATCAGATTTAAATTCAAAATTACAATTGTCAAATATCAAATCCACCGGATAGCTACTTTCTGTATAATAATAATCAGATGTGCCCGCACTTACCACCCCGCCAATAAAATATTTACCTGTTTCAGAAATAAATGTTATATTTCTAAATGTCCCTTTTGAAAGATGAAGAATTTCATCGTCGGAAAAATTAGTAACAAATTTTACACAATCTTTTGATTCTCCAATAATTTCAACATCCGCATGACATATAAATGAATCATCAAAATAATAAGTCCCGCTAAGAACTACAATAGCCGCCCCAGCAAAACTACCAACCGCATCTATTGCAGAATGTAAGGTGTTTTGAAAATGATCAACATCGGCCACAAATCCCTGATCTGCCCGATCACTAGATTGTGCTATCACAAGAGATCCACATTTAGTATCTAACACAGCACTCGCTTCTCTATTGTTAAGTGCTTCTTCCAATGAAATATCATCGAATCTAAATGCAGAAGCCCAATGTTCATATTGATCACCGGGATATGACGGAATATGCCCACATGCATTGGTATGGTCATTCAGCTTGTGCGTCAATTTATTAAGAATTTTCGCTGCAAGCTTTTTAAAACGTCCAAATTTAAGAAATAATTCGCCCATGGAAAATTTATCCTTATGGATATTGTAAAAAGTTAAATACCAAATCTTTTTCTACAATAGAATTAAATCCATCATAATTAGAAATTACATTCCCATTAACATCAATATTAGTATTAAATAAATTCATTCCAATGAAACCATCAAATGCGCCTAATTGATAAATTGCAAATTTTCTATCTCTTGCGGGACCAGTAGCATGTTGCATTCTAGTTCTAGTTATACAAGTATGCTGAGCAGTACTGATAATAACAACCCCTGAATTATATTCTAATCTTTTTCTACCTAATTCACAATTTTCAATTATTAAATCTTCAGCGGCACCATCAAAAAATATAGTTTCATCATATGTTACAATTCTCGAATTAGAAATCTTTAAATATTTTGTAGCATAAATTCCATATTGAAAATATACTGATGGGCCAAAATAATAATCAATTACAGAATCAGTAACATATAATTTACCATAATCATGCTTTATTGCAATAAGATTTTCATAGACTATAGCGTCATTAGAACCAAATGCTACTCCAGGGCCATGAATTATAAATCGGCAATTATTGATTCGCAATTCTTTTGGATAGTCACCAGCAGATGTTTCAATTAAACCGACAATACCTGTAATCTCATGTGTAGCACTTTGATAATAAAAAATACATTTACTAAATGTCATACCAATTCCTGAAACAAATTCTTCATAACTACCTTGAAACAATAGATCTTTGAATTTTACTGGCGAAGCGTCAGGATTAGCATTGCCCGAATACAACAGGCGAGCGCCATCAGAAAATATAAATCTCGTAGTAGCAGAAGATTCACCAACTAGAGTTACTGGATCATTTATTGTAAAATCCGTTGTAAAAAGATAGTCGCCAGCAAGGAAAAACACAGTCGCTCCCGCGGCTGCATCCAAAATTGCCGGCAATTCTGCAGAAGGATCATTGACATAATAATCAGCTGACACGTAGGCCCTTCTAGATTCCGGAGCTACTATGATCGCCGAATTGTAAGTATCAAATGTTCCCGAAGGCTCATTATCTAACGCCCACTGAACATCAGGATACGCAAGGCAGCGAACCACTGATGCCCAATGTTCATAAATACCGTTAGGATCCGTATATTCGAAAATTCCATCTAATGTTTTTCTATGCTTAATATGATTATTTATACCATCTATTAACGTATTAAGTTTTTCATAAGATGGATATTCCCAACGTTTCCAGAATTGGAGTTCAAATTTCATTATGATACCTCTTAAATATCTACAAAATGCCGCCCAAACCAAAGATTAGCGCCCCGAGGACTGCACCCCCAAAACCAATAAGACGGGGTTTGACTATAGTTTTGAGTTCCTATATTTGGAAATGTTAATACATTAAATCGAGGTTCAGGTTTAAAAGTCCCATCAAATTTTGTTGCCCAAATAGTTCCACCGCCCGGCGTTTTCATTAATAAACCAATGAATATATTATCAGTCAAAGAGCCTTTTATATTATATGTATAAAATATCGAATTAAAATAAACGGGATCTAACATATTATATCCAAATAACAAAATTTTATTTCCATGAAATATAATATTTTGAGGTTGCGCAGAAGTTGATTTAACTGCTATAATGCAATTTTGCCCTTGAAAATCACAAAATTTGATTGATGTTTGGCCACAATCCGTAACATGAATTGCCGGCAAACTTAAATCTTGATCTCCCGGATCTCCCCTAATTGGATCCTCGGGGTCTTGTCCTTCCCAGAAATCACAAACTGCGTTTGGTACTATACTGCCTTCCGGATATCCGAACGGACAGTAAATTATCCTTCCATCTTCACAAATACATTTTGGTCTCATATTTTATACCGGAGGCATATATTTGAATCTGTCAAAGTCGTGGCGATTTCCACGATCTTCAAATATACAATTTTCAATTTTAACTGATGCTAAATTATCAGCTTTAATTATGTGTCCTAAATGTCCCACAAATCCAGACGGATATATTTTAGATAAATATACTCTACGAAAATAACATTCATTAAAATAAATATGGCCGATTTTATTATTTCCAGATAAATCCAACGAAGACCAATTTTGTTCTACTGATTCATCTCGAATCCAAAATGCACATCGGTCAAATATTATAGTATATGGCACATTCGCATTTTCACTTAATTTTATAAATCTTGAAGTATCTAATCCACCCAAAAATATTAAATTTTTAAATATCAATGTCGGTTGATATGTATACCCACTCCCAGCTTGAAGAGCAAACATGGTATTATTTTCTGCCGTAAATGGAATTTTATGATGCAATTGCGCGCCCTGTTCTCCTTCGATTACCATACAAAATGGCTTATTTTCTTGTTCATATGCAGGAAATTGCAAATAAGATGTCTTTTCAAGTTCATATATGCCTTTTCTAAAAAATATTTTTCCTAGTCCTCTCTGGCTAATCAATGTCCATGCTTTTTGGAATTCCTCTTCATCTTGGGATCCATCGCACGTAAAATTATATGAAGTCCTATATAATATTGAACTCGCATTGGTATCAGGCATCCTTGATAAACATACTGTTGCACATTTTTTATCACCACCATATGGGTTAAGTTGCTGTTTCAATTTATCATAAACGGACATACCATCATTTCCATCATCATATTTAAGACATTCCGACCAATGTTCATAATTGCCCGGACTCATTGTTTTATTTTTCCGGTGCATTATGTGGCGATTTAAATAATTAACGATGCGCTGAAATTTGGTAACCTTGGGTATTTCGCCAGCAGTAAATTTGTCAGTTTCAATAAATGTTTGTCCCATATTATTTATAACTCCTTAACCATAATAAATTGTGATATTTTGAAAAATCGGAGTGCAATCTGACATTCTTGTGAACTCAATTTCAACATAAATATCTGTAATTCCTCCCGCGGTTATAGAAATACCGCTATCTTGCGGATATGCATAATTAACATTATCCCACAACAAAGCTCCAGCGTGACTATTTTTTCGAAGACTAATTTTCACGGGAGGGTTATCTAAAAATCCCAAATAATTAGGTCCAGGGTGGACAAAGTTCAAATTGTTTGGTTCATGAAAGATATGAGTAATCGTATTAATCGCTCCAGGTACTGCACTTGATAGAGTAAATCTAATATTGGCCGTCCCAATATAATCTGCATACCCGCAATCAAAATATTTCATTCCGTAAACTCCGCCATCAATATTCCACGGCGTTAAATCAAATTGGATCGCATCATTAAATGCATTATTTTCGAAACATAACATAGCATTATTATTTACGGCGGGACAGCTTTCATATGGCAACTGATACAAATTACTATAATTTTTTATTTGAATATTATTAATAGTTTCATTAAGTATTGGCACAGGTTGGAATTCAATATAATTCAATTTAGTATTAGGCGCTTTTGGAAAAACTATTCTTATAGTTCTTGCCGCGGCGCCTACATTTTTTTCAAACCATATTGCATTTGTTTTTCTATGCAACATTTCATAAATATTCGTATCTGATGGTTGGAAATTATCATTTAAATAAATCTTAACTAAAGGATCAGCCACACTTTCCCCATAAATATTTTTTTGTTGTGGAATCATTGATAATTTGCGCCCAATCGGCAAATGTGCAACACCATATATCGTATTTACTGTAGCTTGAACCGTACCTGCTGCATTGGTTATTCCCGCATCAATATACATATTCCTATGCAGAATTCCTCGAGTGGCATTCATATTGTCCACGGCTGTATTTTCCGCGCCATAAATTCCTGCAATTGCGTTCAATTGATATGATAAAGCATCAGTTAACGTCTGTTTGTTTTCTGATAAATGCTGTACATATTCAATTGCTTTACCCAGCTCCTCATAAATTTCTTCAAATGCGCTATTTAGTAGTGCACTAGATAATGGCCCACGAAATTGCTGTTTCCAGCGAGTCAAATTCAATTTTTTTCACCTCCAATTTTATTTCCTTTCGAACTATTACATCTTTTACATAATATTTGAACATTATCTATATGATGAATTCCCTGTGGATCTCCTGGTTTTGGCGTCAAAGGAACTATATGGTCCATAGTGCATTTATGAATTCCATTATTGAATGGTTCACCACATTTTGGACAATACCCTTCTGTGGTATCTAACATCCACCACCATCTTTCAGTCATTTCATCTGTCCAAAAATCAACTTTCTTTTTTCGAGCTTCTCTTTGTTGTTGGTATAATATCCGCATGTTTTTTACATATGGTAATTTGCGATATTGTTCTTTATATAATTTTTGTTTATATAATTGTTCTTCATGGTGTTCATAATAATAATCACGCGATATTTGCATTAATTTATCTCGATTTTTTTCTCTATATTTTTGATCCCGAATTTTTATTTCTTTTTTATGGGTAGCTCTATATTTTTTATTCTGTAAATTTATTTTCATTTTATTTTTTCTTTTATATACGTATGAATAATTTTGCCTATATATTCTACAACTTTTTATTTTTTCATATTCCATATTATAACATCTTTTACATAGTCCTAATCCTCCATGTGGAATTTCTGTAGTTCCACATTCCTGGCAACAATCATATTTCCTAGACCATTCATATCGAAATTTATAATTCCGGTGAGATTTTTTATAACATTTAATACACAATCCTTTTGCTTTATGGGGAGTTTCAGTTGTTCCGCATTTTATACATTTATTATATTTTCTTGCCCACATAATCAATTCCTTATTATTTTTTCGATAATGATTGTTCTATGTTTGTTAATAGATTCATAAAATTCGCATTTGTTTCATCAGAATTTTCCCATGTCTCAGCATAGAATGCGGCTAATTCATTAATCAGCTCGCCAACAATTCCAATTGCAACCTGCTCTCTATTAATCGTATTTCCGAAATATTGACAAAAAATTGCCTGCATTTCTTCCAATATAGCTCCCCAGGTTCTTGAAGATAACGGATAATACGAACGAAAAATTCTTCTGCTATGTCTAAATTTATTAACCATAATTTTATTCATTCCTGATTATCAATTTATATGAACGAATTTCTGGAGTTGTATCAATTTGACTTTTTAAAACAGCTCTAAATAATATTGAATCACATACTTTATTCACTACTTTAAACGAAATATCAAAAAATTCTGAAGGGTCTATATCTAAAAATCCAGTTTGTGGATCTAAAATTTCATTTTTAAAAACTAATCTCGTATTGCCCAAAAACTGTCCCATATTATTTGTGAGTAGCACATATCTTCCATTTGGTTCTTGATAAAGTGCAAATTTCGTATGATCATATTTATGCGTCATATATTTCAGCGTATCACTACCAATTTGATATAACGAATCATTCCATGCACTTGGTTCAAGATATTGGGGCAATGTCACGCGCGAAATCGGATTGAATTCATCTAATATTTTGCGAGCAATATCGCTTTCAGCGATAAGTATATCTTCAGGAATGTCAAATTCAATCTCTATCTCAAATAATCCATATCCTTGCCCTATATCAATAAGCTGAATAATTCTGGTCGTATTATGTTCATATTCATATTCAACATGTTTATCTAATTCAACCATATTATCATCAAAATTTGTTATCGAAATTGTTTTAATTTTTCCAATGTCAGTATTCCACCAAATGAATCTAATTTTAGGAATTTCCGCATTTGATTCTTGCGCATTTTCATAAACATTTCTTGGCAAATTAATATAACATTTATATATATATCTCGAAGTTAAAAAATTAACACCATAAACATATGTTATTGGTAACGTTTCATCTGCTTCCGCTATCATATTGCCAACATTGGATTTAATTGTTGCGCCAAATTCTGGGGTCCCATATATGACAACATAATCTTCAATTGGTTCATATTTTTCTAATGATCCTGTAGATCTTACAGATAATATTGAATTATGAAGAACGCGCTTTTTATATGCGCCATGTACTATACATTCCCCATCTTCCAAAATTCCATTTGTTTCAAAATATTGTGTATGTTCATAAAATTTTTCTTCAAATATCCAACAATTTTTTCCTGCATATACTTTCACTTTCAATGGGACAACCTGTTTTCCTGCGTCAATAGGATCAAACCATTCGTAAATTTTATATAATTTAAGATCTCCAATACTGAAAATTTCTGCAAAATCATCAATTTTTAACATATATCCATCAGAAAATTCATTGTTATTTGATTCCGTTAAATAATCAAAATTAACATTCGTTTTCGTAGCTCCAGATCGATTTATGGGCTCAATTTGAATCCAGCTAAATTCCCCACTGGGTAATTCTCCCGATAAAATAGAAACTCCAGAATCAGCAATTTCCCACCAACGAATATATCCAATATCGCCAACAATAAATATTGAACCTTCTCCATATTGATCATCAACAATAACGTCATGATCCGAATCAAGAACAAATGCTCCGGATAAATAAGGATTTTCCGCAATATAATATTCAATTGAAGTACCTTCCGGAATATTTTCATCGACTTCTAAAGTTATTTCTCCTATTCCTATATCTTCTTGTTCATTAGCGTCTATATTTAATGGCTTCGATCTGAATTGAGCCATTTGCCCCGCATTGAATTTATAAAGTTCAATTTGTTTAATTCCAAAATGATAAAAATATTTGTTTCCATAATTTGAATCCGGCTCAATTTTTGATAAAGTAAAACGCAATTTATTTGTTATTATCGGTTGGAATGATATAACATCTATATCATCAATATCTTCATCAAAAATTCGTTTCCATGCTCCATCTTGTAAACATTCAACATCTACTTTAGTTGTTTTAGGAGACATCAAACTGATATAAATTCGATTTATTTCAACATTTTCCCCATTTTTGGTTAATGGCAATTCAAAACGTAATGAACATCCTTTGGCACTTTCCGTTAATAATACTTCGGTCCAAATACTATTTGTAGATATTAAAATATTTGAAAACGCATTTTCTGGTAATTTAATTCTTGAAATATATGGCGTTAAAATTTCCAAATTTGATGGTTCAGATATATTTTGATAGAACGATAAATTTAATTTATTTGATTGTCCATCCCCAATAATAACCTTTCCCGCAGAAGTATCAATTTTTGCACTAGTATTATACAAATCAATTTTGGAATAATCAGAAAAATCATCTCCCACAACATAATTAGCTGATTCATAATTTAACAAATTTTCAAAATCAAATACTAATCCTTTCAAATTTTGTAATAATGACCTATATTGTATTTCCGATGAGCTGAAAAAATCTAAAATTCTTGTACCTTGATTTATGAGTTCGTTATAAAATATTGTTAAATCAAAAGTTAGATCTTTGATGTTTCTATTATATTTCCCCAAATTTGATTGACCACTTTTTGGTTGGTGATAAGCTCTAAAAATTGGTGAACCCAATAAAATATCATTTTCTTTTAAATAGTTATCAAGATAACTGAATATTTTCCACGAATCGGGCATTATACCTTTATCGAAAATAAAATATTTTATAGTTGCATTTGTAAATGCCAGAACCTGCTCTTTGCTAATACTCATTTATCTTATCTCGCTAATTTAATTTTTAACATATATGAATAAAGTATTGGACTAAAACTTTTATATTCGGGCCCTGATGGTCGAAATAATTCAACTTTAAGTCGGATGTTTTCAATCTTTGAAGTGGAATCATAGTAAGCATGAATCCCACTTGGATTTCTATTTTTGTATTCATCAGGAATATTTGAATTATAATATATCGTTTTCGGAATCACAAGACCGTCTGTGAATTTAACATCATTATAATTTATTGGATTTATTCTTACATATGATATACCATTGTCAAATGATATATAATATTTCATCCATTCGCCAATCCCAAACTCTATGGGCATAAAATCATTGACTTCCACTGAAATTTCATTTAATTTCTCAATTTTATGAGGCTTCGAAATAAATATGGATGCACTATCATAATTCATCAATCCAAGATTGATATCAGCTATTCCTATTGCATACCTATATCGATTTGATTCTTCTCGAGGAACTGTAAAAATTCCTTCTTGGCCAACATCAGCATTCAATCTAAATTCCGGCAAAGGTGCCAATTTTCCAAAGGCGCCAGGAGGCAAACTCAACCCATAATTCGTATAAAAATCATAATATTTCGCTAATTCTGCAATAGAAAAATCTAATGCAGTGTTAACTGCTTCAATATTTGTTAACGCTTCTGGTCCAAAACTTTTTACTATATCATTAAATAATGTTTTGCAAGAAATATCAATTAGCTTGGCTTCGCTAGGATTTGCTGAAGTGTCAATATTTCCTGCCACATTATAATAAGGACAATAACATGCTAATGAATATCGCACAGGATAGTAGTTTGTTTGTTCCAATTCAAGTATAATTTGTGATACATTAGTTGCCGGAAACAACCATCGAATAGTACGTGCATACTGGTTATCGGCCATTCTTGTTGATGCTTCTTGAACAATCATAGCACCTTTTTCAAATGTTGGAACTTCCTTTAATGTCCCATCAAAAATTTTCAGTTCATTCACTTTCAAATAGCAGTTTTCCCCAAAATTATGGCTCGTAAGTGTTATTTGATTCACCGATTTTGCTTGTTTTAAAGAAATGACATATTGAGCCGTTAATTTGTTATTTTTTAGATCTATTGCAGACGAAAATGGCTGCTGAAATAACACCGCTGTTTTCTTGGCTCCAATTTTATGCGCAATTTCATTTTTAGCTCGCTCTATTGCCGGAATTTTTTGATCGAGCAAAATTATTCGTTCAACTTCTGCAAAACTTTCCACATTCGCTTGATCGGCTTCCACATCAAAAATTTTATTTATGTACAATTTAGTTAATGACATAATTAGCTCACTATTTAGTCCCACATACTAAAATCGGCTGTTTTACTGCATGTGCCATCAATACAAACTTCCAGACCTATATTAACCCATTGTCCATTTTTATATATTTGGAATAGTCTCATGGTTACAAGCCGTCTAATCCGCCTAATTCCCACTGGCAATGTTATTTCCTTAGTTTTTGTTTGAATTCTATTGTCTCCTTCTTCCGGACCTTCAATTTTTTCTTCTTCTTCTTTGGCCCCTTCTGGCGGTTCAACATATTCTGGCGCTTTTGATAAAGACGTTAGGCCTATTCTTATTCCATTTTCCCCGCGATCAGCATGAACTCCATAAAGTTTTCCATCATTTATATTCGGTGAATTCAATAATTCTTCTTCGGTTATTTCTTTACCATTCCAATGAATTTTAACTTCAAATTTCGATATGTCCCTTTTATCTACCCTATTTCCTAATGAACTTCTTAACGTTATACCACCAAGTGACTGATCATATGTTGCCACATCTCGTTCAGGTATTAATTCAAAATCAATATTACTTATTGTATCAAAATTTTCTTTAATTTCAAAAATGGGAGAATCTTTTGATTGTGTTATAGCAGACGCTGTATTCAATTTTTCGCTACATATTTTAATCTTATTTAATATATTTTCTTTTTTAGTTTGAAAATAATTAAAATTTGTTACCAAACAGGTATCGATAATATTTTGCTGATCAAATATAATATACAAATCCTTATTAAACACCGTCCAAGTTTCATTCATTTTTTGCGATGATGGGCTCTCTCGTTTGTCAACCATAAACTGATGTCCAAATGTGGGTTTCGATATTGAAGAATAAAATTGGGCGATAAGTCGTAGTAATTCTTCAATAAATGTATATTTTCCTTTGATTCCCGGCGAGTTAAGACGAATTAAAAATTCATCAAAATATTGATTTGCTTTCTTCTTATTAATTATATAGGGCGAAACCACCAAATATTTATACATTTATTGTTCCCAAATTCAATATGTAATTTTGAACAACCGGCGTGTATGACGAAACATGCATAACATTTGTATTATATTCTATCAATAAATTAACGATCTTTCCAATATATCTAAAGGATATTGTTACATCTGCATTTGCAACTTGAGCATTAAAATATATCTTATTTTTTTCTAAATAAAATTCATATTGCCCAATTTCATTATATGGATGCAAACTTTGATGTTTCTCAAAATAATTTGTTTTATCAACAGCTGGAATATCCCCGATTTTAACTTCAACGGGTGAATATGTTTTTTCTGTGCCTGGTTCATTCTTCCACGTACCATTATAATTATAAAGCCTGAAATCAATTATGGGCCTAAATGGTAATTCAATCACATAATTTGTCAATTTAAATTTGCCAGAAAACCGCTGTAAAGATAATGTTTTTATTGGAATTCCAGTGTCAAGCATAGATCCTGCCGGATCAATTTTCGATCTACATGTGTGAGCTTGGATCAAATCTACAATATAGGGACTTCCAGCAAAATCCCGCCGCCCCAAGTTTCCATTAAAATCGTCAACTGTAGAATAATATTCAAACATAAATTTTATTCCAGTAACATCAATCTCACATTCATTTACTAATGATTGAACTATTCCTCCTGATATCAATATTGTATTTTCAGTTACTGTAAATGCGTCTCCGCTCATCAAAAACCATTGAGTATTGGGAAATCCAACATATAGATCATATCCCCGGTAAATATCTAATGGTGCGCCGCCCTCTAAAGACAATATATATGTATCAGCAATTCCTTCTGTTTCCGAATAAAACGGATTAAATTGCTTTTTTCCTGGCGGTTGGTATAATGGATCCATGTCATATTCTATCATAATGACATCAGATGCAACTATTTCTCTATAATCAGAAAGTGTTCCCGTTACATCAACATATGCGTAACGTTCTTTTGGATCAATTACGACGCCGGACAACCAAATCCCATTTCTATAGACGTCAGCGGCTTCATCGTCATCAATATAAAATGTCGGAATAAATTTATTTAATCGTTTGATTTCACAACCAGTTTGAATAGTATATTCTTCAGAAGATAAACTATCTGTATAATATGTTCTTGGAAATGATCTTTCATCCGATGCAATTGGCAAATGCTCGCGAACTCTTATTTTGCCTTTGGGAACTAATGCATATTTTTGTCCTGAATCTAATTTTACAAAATAGTTTATACTACAGATTGCCGGTTCTTCTTCCGTCGCACTTATTGAAAATGAATTGATCGGTTGTTCCACAATATTAATTGGAGAAGACAAAAATGCGCCAATTGGTTTATATTTTATGTCCATCGGCAATATCGAATATGTTCCGTACACATATTCATATTTTTCACTTTGTGCGAAAAACGGATTTTCAATTTTCAAGTCTTCTAAAACAATTTTGGATCCGACATGTTTAAACTCTTTGCTTTCAATTCCTAAAAGCTTTGCTATATTTTCCAAACTTTCAGATAAGTTTTTTTGTTCAAATAGTTTATATGTAGCGGCATCATAATTAGTTTCTTCAGTTGGATTATACAATGCTTCATGTTTACTTGCTTCCACATTTTTATATTTTCCATTTAAAATATCTTCCCAAAGATCCAACTCTTCTTTTGTTCCAGTAGAAATTGTATATCTATTTGTATATGCATTAACTTGCCAAAATGGGATCTCTAATATTTTGACATGATTTATTCTATCAAAATTCCGGAAATTTATTATTTCGCGACCTATTCCATTGATCCGCGTATTATTTTTTACAACATAATTCCAATCTTCCGAATCTTCCAATTTATAACGAAGCCACGGTATTCGGATATCAAATATGGTGAAAGGATCAACATCCAATGCATTCATTGATATAGGTGTCGCAAATGTTAATCGCAAAATTATTAAAATCCCACGGAATAATTTGTTCCATGGGACGATATCGTCATCTTGGAACCGCAATGTCGGTATTACATCACTTAAAATTGCTTCCGCCCAATATCCTTGAGATAATCCCGGCTGCAGAACTGAAGGATTGAGTTCTACATCATTTACTGCAGAAACAAATAAATTTACGCCAGCGCCGGGATAGCGATGCACTTTAGCATCTTCTAAAGTATAAATATGAACTTCCGCAGAATAATTATCCAGTGTGAGTGCTCCATGACGCACACCAACGTCCATCAGCGTTTTTCCAGTAACATCGGTGAATGATTCATATATTGTTATTTTTTGTCCTACTTTATTTTCGAATTTAACTTTTTGTGAAGCGATTTCTCCCTGTAAATTTATAATTGCATCATAAACGCTGTCATTAAAATCCTTACTAATATTTTCTTGCAAACCTAAAATATAATTTGACAAATTATTTTCTTTAAATAATGCAAATAAATCTATTTTCGCATCATCCATCATTTTATTATAAATTTCGCTATTCGTCCTAGACCATCTATTTGCTAAATTAACTATAAAAATCGGTTTATTACTTGGATCAATTTGACCAACTGCATCTTTAAGTTGACTCCCAAATTCCATTTCACTACGAATTTGGCCTTTATCAACTCGTTGCTGCAAATATTTTTCGAATTCTAATCGTTGCGAAATTGGGATTATTGTGCGATACGAAGTTAAATACTTCAAATTCTAATCTCCAAAATTTTTATTCATTTTTATATTGTATGATGGGTAAAATTCCAAATGCTAAATATTTTTTTATAATTTTTTCAATTAATGCTTTAGCATCTTCATAACAACTATTTATAAAATCTGCATATTTATTAGCATTTTCTACATCGCTTTCACTCCAACCATGAAGTTCTTCCAATTCCGAAATATTCAATATTCCGCAGTTATCAAATTCATGAGTATAATTTTCATATACGATTTGCCGAATATCAGAATCGATATCCAATGATCTATATGATTGATCATGAATTTTATTTGCCAATTGTTTCAATCTAGAAAATGGAATGTTAATAATTATGACCGCGTCGCCTTGATATGGCAACCCATCTGCATAGCCAATATCCGTATAATAATCAACTTCTGGCTGTTTATATATTGCAGTTTTGGGATCTATTAATTCTGGACGATTACGAACATCAACAATGGCTAATTTGCGTTTAACAATGCTGGCAACAGATTCGTCTCCAACCAAAAGTTCACTCTCTCCAACATTAGAAATATCACCAGTTTTCGCATTAAGTTTTCGGACATTAATAACCGAAGATCTTTCGACTAGGTCATCGGGGATGATCCAAAATCTATACAAACCTTGACGCGGATAATATATCATACTTTTATGCACTCCACAAATTCGCATTCCCCACTATAGGGCAATTCCGGATATATAGGATTAAGATTTACATCAGAAATAACAGCTTTGACTTGTTCATATAAATATGTTACTTCAATAACATCTTCCGGATTTATTGGATATTTGAAAATTATCAATCCATTCCAAAAATCATATGTCTCAATGATTTCATTGCCTATTAATACTCTATTTATGTAAATATCAATTCCACAGGAATATGATGGTTCGCTCTCAGCCAACGCATCATTTGCTGGCCAAAAACCATAATCTTCATCGCAAACGGGTGCATCTAACAGATGTGGAGGCACATATTTTGGCCATGGATTATTTGCGATGATTTCGCCACTTGGACTTATATCAGCATCAGTATCAAATATGGTCCCTTGATCTGGGCCATCAATGTTTTTCGAATAGCCATAATATTCACTATATGATTCCGGATCACGAGGACCATCCCAAAAATATAATGGTTTGTGCTGAACTTGAATGGTATAAGGATCAATTATTTTCACTCTTTCTTTTGAAATTTTTCCACAATAATGCCCGCGTTCAGTTTTGATAGGAACTGCAGGATCTTGATACCAATCGACAGCATGACCCAACGCCGCGATCATAGAAAATGTTGAATAAAATTTCCGATTGTATTTAAAAAATCCTTTTGATATTTCAGGAAACCAAAATTCTCGCTGATTCATATATTATCTCACACCATTTAATAAAATTACGCGCATGTTACCGCCTGTTAGAATAATCCGGAGTTATAAATCGAATTATATTTGCAATAGGAACTTTAACATAAAAATTTTCTTCAGGCATATTAAAAGATTTAACTTCATCAGCTCCAATATCAGAGCCATTTCCAAAAGGTCGGAATTCTTCCTCCATGTCTTCATTAATTAATGCTGCCATTCCAGAAAGAAGAGCGCTATCTGCCATATCCACACAAGGAGATATAGTTTGAATATGGTATCCATCATCCTCAAATAATGGATCGCCTTCAAGCGCACTCGCATCATGCCCAGTGGCTGCCTGCCATTCTCCCAATGTAGCATGATGACTATGCATATCAGAAATGCCCGGGATATATTGATAGAAATTATAATCAACAGTCAGGACATCGCCGACTCCTGTATCCAATGCCGGAGTGTTTTCACTGAGTGATACAAAGATATTGTTTCTTATTATACAATATTCACCAAATGCTGCATTTACTCCTGGTGTTAATCCAGGTCCAGTATTATGAATGAATGTATTATGATAAATCCAATTTGTGTTTCCTATAGAAAATGTATTTACTGGGTAGCTGGGTTCCAACACAAAGTTTGGCCATGCTACACAATTTATTACTTTTGAACAGAATGCTGGCACAAGTATGCCTTTATCAACTCGAACTTTCAAGAAAACGTGTCCATGTCCGCCAAAACATAATAAACCAGCTCGGACTGTTGGACCAGAGATATATTCATTATAGAAATGTAAATTTTCAAGCCAAACATGATGATTTACTACTGATAATTGATATGGCGGCTTAGCTGTTATATTCATCATTGCTTCAATATGAACTTCACCTTCATCGCCAGTATAGTTTCCACCCAAATCCCCAATATATTGGGTGTAATCTCCAGAATTGGGAATATAAAGATATTCATCATAAGTTCCCGCTCCGATGTAGACTTTTTCATATTGACTGATGACGTCGGTGGCAGCTAGCAATGTCTGGAATGCATTTTCCTTAGAAAGCCCATCATTTGCATCATTCCCAGATTTCCTAACGAAATATGTTTTGATATAATTAAGCGGCTCATCTTGCCATTCATAACATCCTTTATCTG
>Ga0315538_1000884_pt1 | contig 18150 bp, 17 predicted proteins | sample SalMarSW160230MG_2_FD_203834 | JGI IMG/M metagenome (GOLD analysis project Ga0315538, IMG submission 203834) | Salt marsh sediment microbial communities from the Plum Island Ecosystem LTER, Massachusetts, United States - Salt Marsh Sediment SW1601-230 ...
ATTTTTATTCTGGTTGAGACAGACATCTGGCCAGGCTTAATCTCATTGTTAAAGAAGAGAGGGGTAAAAACTATCTTAGTAAATGGCAGATTTTCTCCACAGACTGCAAAATCTTATAGGAGGTGGAGATTTTTAATCAAGAGAGTGCTACAGATGTTTGAATTATTTCTGATGCAAACAGAACTCGATAAACGCCGAATTATTAAAGGAGGGCTTTGTCCAAATAAGGTCAAGGTTACTGGAAACATTAAATTTGATAGGTCATGGAGACCTCTTAACAATAAAGAACGAGACAGATGGCTTGACCTCCTAAACCTTAAAAACATGCTCATATGGGTGGCAGGGAGCACGCATCGTCCTGAAGAAAAAATCATATTTAATGTATTTAGTCAACTTCGTAAATCCTTCCCTGACCTTTCCCTTATAATTGGTCCACGGGAGGCTCACAGGTTTGATGAGGTGTACAATCTTGCCAAAGATTGTGGATTAAAGGTCATAAGAAAAACGCAATTGTCTGTAGAAGAGACTGGCACTGCTCCGCAGGCCTCATCCCGCGGAGCAGGTCGGGCAAGGAGGCACGAGCGGGAAGGAAACCAGAAATGCAATGTTTTCATTCTTAATACACTCGGTGAATTAGGCCAAGTTTATGGCTTAGCTGATATTGCCTTTGTAGGTGGAAGCCTTGTTCGTAAAGGTGGCCATAACCTTTTAGAACCAGCATTTTTTGGTGTACCTGTACTTTTTGGTCCTTACACATATAATTTTACTACTATGTCAGAATTAATGATCAAATATAGGGGCGGCAAAATGGTTGCTGATGAATCAGAATTGCTCAATGTTATGTTAGAGCTATTAGGTCAAAAAAGTAAAAGAAACGAGATAGGAAAAAAGGCTAAGGAATTTGTGGAGCAAAATCAGGGAGCTCTTGCGAGGGTAATGGGAATCCTTGAACCTTATATTGTTTGTTGAGTTTATTGAGTTATTTAAGTTTGTTGTGTTAAAAGACTATGAACTCAATGAACACAACAAATTAAACGCCTCAAGTGATTAACTTAATAAACGCAATAAACTCAATAAACTTATGAACGCGATTAATTGGTCAATTCTGCACACAACAAAGGAAAAGAATCTTTTTACTTTTTTTCTAAAGATTTTTTCATTTCTGTATAGCCTTACTATTCAACTCAGGCTTATTGCGTATAAGAGTGGTTTTTTAAGGGCCAAGCGCCTTCCCACTCATGTAATTAGTATTGGAAATATAACTACAGGTGGTACAGGAAAGACACCATTTGTTGCCATGTTAGCCAGGTGGGCAGAAACACATGGATTTAAGGTAGCTATCCTCTCGAGAGGTTATAAAGGGAAGAGAAGCAATGATTCACTTGTTGTATCTGATGGAAAAACGGTTTTGGCATCTGTCGATGATGCAGGAGATGAAGCAGTTATGTTAGCTACAACATTATCTTCTGTGCCTGTATTAATATCCAAAAAAAGATATAAAATTGGATCTCTCGCCTTAAAACTTTTTAATTCGGAGCTACTGTTATTAGATGATGGATATCAGCACATATCATTACATAGAGATGTGAATATTCTTCTCGTAGATGCTAAAAGACGATTTGGAAACAGATCGCTATTACCCCTGGGCCCTTTGAGGGAGCCGATTGAGCAGATAAAAAGAGCGGATATTATTATTATTACTAAATGCACAAATACGCATTCTGGAGATAAGCTCGTCGATTATTTTCAAAAAAATTTCCCTGCAAAATCGATCTTTCGATCGAGGTATTTTCCTGATCAAGTCATATTTCCTATTGCTGGTAATACACATCCGCCGGATATTTTGAAAGGGAAAAATGTTGTGGTTTTTGCAGGGATAGCACATCCAGATGATTTTTTAGACACGGTAACAAGTTGTGGGGCCAATATCGTGCACTTTAAAGCTTTTTCTGACCACCACTTTTTTAGCAACCATGAGATCGAAGAGCTTGTATCGTGGAAAAAACAATCAAATGTAGATTTTTTATTGACCACAGAGAAAGATTGGATAAGGATTGACCGTAAAATTGATCCTGATTTGCACATTGCTATATTAACTATAAAGATAGGCCTTCTTTCTGGTGCGAATACCTTTTTTGAGAGCATCAAGCAGGGAATTGTTCGATCTAAAAAAAGATTCAGCCACTAAGTCACCAAGGCACAAAGGAAACGGATGAATTATAATACAATTTTTGGTGACTTCGTGTCTTGGTGGCTAAATGGTGGTAATATAATTTAAAAAAGATGAGACTCAAATCCAGGCATAAAATCTCAAATCAGGAGGTTAGAAAAATACTGGTTAGATCTGCTAATTGGATAGGGGATACAGTAATGATGATCCCCTCACTAATGGCACTTAAAAAGACTTTCCCTCATGCTAAGATAACAGTCCTGGCTAGTCCTTGGGTTATTCCACTTTTAGAGAATCATCCTTCAGTGGACAAAACAATGATCTTCGCCAAAGGTGACAGTGTTTTTGCCTCATTAAAAGAATTACTAAGGATTATATCGTGGCTGAGGGCTGAGAGATTCGATCTGGCTGTTCTCTTTCAAAATGCCTTTGAGGCCGCATTCCTTGCCTATACAGGAAAGGTTAAATATAGGGTTGGTTACACTACAGACGGCAGAGGATTTTTATTGACCCATAAAGTGAAAAGGGATCAACATATTCTTTTAGTTCATCAAGTTGAATATTTTCTCAGTCTCATAGAGGCTATGGATTGGCATGTTGAAGAAAGAGAGCCTATTTTATATGTTAACGACGAGGATAGCAGGTCAGGCTCTTTAATGTTATCTTCTATTGGCATAGAAGATACTTCTTTTATTTTTGGAATTAATCCAGGTGCTGAGTATGGGTCGGCTAAGAGATGGCCAGAAGAGAGATTTGCTTTTATTGCTGAGTGGGCTGCCAAAAGATGGAATGCCAAGGTAATAATATTCGGCTCTTTTTCCGAGACAGAAATAGCTGCTAAGCTAACAAATTTGATGCATACCGCCAATCCTATCAATCTCTGTGGAAAAACGACATTAGGTCAAGCTATGGCATTAATCAAGAGATGTAACTTTTTTTTAACAAATGATTCCGGGCTTATGCATATTGCTGCTGCCTTTAATATTCCCCTGGTGGCTATTTTTGGCCCTACTGATCATATTGTAACCAGTCCGGTTAGTAAAAATGCAAGAATTGTAAGGCATAATGTAGATTGCAGCCCCTGTTTAAAAGAGGTGTGTCCTTCCGATCATAGGTGTATGTTATCCATTGAGCCAGAAGAGGTTTGGGAACAAATGGAAGGTTTGAAAAAAGAATTAAAAATTGCAACTATTTAGCCACGAATGGCCTGCCCTGGCGCGACGACACAGTAGTATTATCATGCTTTGTAAAGATTTGGATATCTATGGATATAAACCCACTCTTTTAAAGCCAGGTCTGGGCCAGGGACACAAATCTACACAAATGAATCTGACCGCCATCCGACAGGCGGGAATGGAACTCTGTATAAAGACTTTTGATAAATAATTGTTCGTGATAATTTGTGATAATTTGTGGCTGAATAGCGAAATGGAAAATTTAATGATGAGACCGGCGGTATTTATAGATAGAGATGGCACTATTAACGAACAACGTGGTTATATAAATCATACAAGCCGATTCGTGCTTTTGCCTAGTGTGGGAGAGGCCATATCCCTTTTAAACAAGAATAATCACATCGTTGTGGTAACTTCTAACCAATCAGGTGTGGCGAGAGGTTACTTTCCTATACAATTGGTAAAAGAGATCCACAAGTTAATGGAGCAGAAATTGGCAAAAGATAACGCACATGTGGATGGGATTTACTTCTGCCCACACCATCCAGATGGAGTTGTGCCTGAATATAGCAGGGAGTGTAGTTGTAGAAAGCCGGATGTAGGTCTTATAAAACAAGCTGAAGTTGAATTAGATATTGATATGGAAACATCATACGTAATCGGGGATTGCTTGGTTGATATAGAATTTGCACATAATGCAAATCTACCCGGTATCCTGGTATTAACCGGTTATGGCAAGGGAGAATTAAAATATAGTATGCCTCATAAAAGTATAACACCTGCTTATGTGGCAGAAGATCTATTAAACGCTGTAAAATGGATTTTGAAACAGGAAAAAATTTGATAGTATAAAAACTTTCTTTTTTGCCGCACCTGCCCGCCATCTGGCAGGCGGGGACACACGCAGACCCGCCTGCCAGATGGCGGGCAGGTTATCAAGATTTTAAAATATAATGTAAAATATTTTTTATCCGCGAAAATCTGCGGCCTAATTAAATGAATAACAATCCAAACATCCTGATAATTAAATTGAGCGCAATCGGTGATGTTGTTCATAGCTTGCCTTTCCTGGAAGTTTTAAAAGATAGATTCCCTTTATCTAAGATTGACTGGGTGGTTGAGGAAGATGCATCTGGCATAATAGAGGATCATCCTGATATAGATCAGTTGATAGTTTTCCCTCGAAAGGGCTGGATAAAGAGAATTAGTAAGAAGGGCGAATATCGCAGTGTTGGAAAAGAGGTGGCCAATTTTCTTAAAGAGCTTAAGAAAAAAAAATATGATATTGTTGTTGATCTGCAAGGACTTTTTAAAAGTGGCATATTAACCTTCATTGCCAGAGGGAGAAGAAAAATTGCGCTTAATGGAGGAAGAGAAGCTAGTTCAATTTTTGTTAATGAACGAGTGGCCATTCCTGATCCAAATATCCATGCCCTTGAGAGATATTTATATATCGCCAGATACTTGGGAGTAACTGAGCTTGACTGGAATGGCCAAATTCCCCCTGATGCTGAAAATAAAAAATATGTTAATCATCTCTTACAAGAGATTGGTAATGACAGAACCCTGGTAGCAGTTAATCCAATGGCCAAATGGGAAAGCAAACTTTGGGGCTTGGATCGATTTGCTTGCCTGGCGGATAGAATAAAAGAAGAATTGGGAGCAGAGGTTATTTTCACTGGAAGTGAAAGTGACACACAGGCAATAAAAACTATTCTATCAGGGATGAATACAGCAGCTCTAAATTTAGCTGGAAAGAGTAGTTTAAAAGAATTGGCATGCCTTTATCAAAAGTGTGCCATTGTTATATCTACTGATACTGGCCCAATGCATATAGCAGCAGCTATGATATCGCCTGTAGTGATAGCTCTTTTTGGACCTACCTCTCCTTTTAAAACTGGGCCTTATGGAGCAAAACACAGAGTTATCAGGGCTGGCCTTGAGTGTAGCCCATGTTTTAAAAAAAAATGTGATGATATGTCATGCATGAAGAAGATCACAGTGGATATGGTTTTTAATACAGTTAAAGAGGTGCTTAAGGATGTAGAAATCAAAAAAAATAATATTCCAGCTTAGAGAATATCGTTAGAATATCAAATGCTAAAATTCAAAGTCCAAATTAATGTCAAAATCCAAACGCTAAATAGGAATGGTTTGACATTGAGCATTTGGACTTCATTTGGCATTTGGATTTTGTAATTTGAAATTGCCTATAAATCTTGTCCTTGAAAAGTTTTTCTACCGTTAGGAGTATATAGTCTAATAAAATTTTTTTAAGGGTCTTAGTAAAGGGGGTAAGAATATGGCTATAAGCAAAGAACTGCTGGACATTTTAGTCTGCCCAAAGTGTAAAGGTGATATCTATCTGAACAAGGCAGGGGATGGACTGATATGCGATAACTGCAAGCTCTTATATGAAATAAAGGATGATATGCCAATTATGCTTATAGATGAGGCAAAAAAAATAAAAGAGGATTAATTGGATATCTCTATTATTGTTGTTAGTTTTAATACAAAAGGCCTGTTGCTTGACTGTTTGGCTTCTATTTTTAAAACTATTAAAGGAATATCTTTTGAGGTTTGGGTTGTGGATAATAATTCTACTGATGGAACAGTAGAAGCGACGAGGGAAAAATATCCAACTATTAAAATAGTTGAAAATACGGAAAATTTAGGTTTTGCTGCTGCAAATAATCAGGCATTCAGGCAGATGAATGGCAATTATGCCCTATTGCTCAACACTGATACTGTATTGACCAATGGAGTTGTAAAAGAGCTTTTTGATTTTATGGAAGCCAATCCTGAGGCAGGCATGGCATGCGGGCAGCTGTTAAATCTTGATGGTTCAAGTCAAAATTCTATTGCTAATTTTCCTACGACGTTAACCCTTCTTTCTAACGAGACTCTTCTAAGAATCTTATTGCCTAAAAAATTTCCAAGCAAAAGAAGAAAATACCTATCTCCTTTAAAAATAGATTCATGCATTGGCGCCTGTTTAATGGCCCGAAAAAAGGCTATGGATGATATAGGATTCTTTGATGAGAGATATTTCTTTTTCTTTGAAGAGACCGATTGGGCTTATAGGATGAAGCGTGGCGGATGGGCTATTTATCTTGTACCCACGGCAAAAATATTCCATGCTCAGGGAAAGACAGTAGGAAGCAATGTACATGCAAGAATTATGTTTTATAGATCAAGGTACCTCTTTTTTAAAAAGTGGCACCCACACTCCTATCCGTTATTCCATTCAGTTATATTTTTAAGGTTGCTAGCTAACATCATTCTTTCTCTTATGGGCCTATTATTTACTGGTGGCTTTAAAAATTCGATAAGGAAAAAATTTATTGTGTACATTCAGTTACTTATCTGGCATCTGCATGGATGCCCGGAAAAAAATAAAGGCTAAAACAAATGCTGGTTAAAGGTAAAAACCTCCCATTAAATGGAATAAAAAAGATTCTGTTGATACAATTGGGAGATATAGGGGATGTAGTGCTTACAACCCCAACGATAAGAGCATTAAAAAAGAATAATCCCTCTGGCGAGATTTTTGTTCTTTTAAGAAGCTTTGCCACGGAATTGTTGGAAGGCTGCCCATGGGTGGATGGTGTGATTTCACTAAACAAGGAGAAGAGGAAGTTTAGAGAGAAGATGACCTACCAAAAGGATTTTCTTTCAGGTCTGAGGAGAAAAAGATTTGAATTAGCTATTGATCTGAGGGCTGGAACAAGGGGCGCCTTCCTTTCTTATATAAGTGGGGCAAGATTGAGGGTAGGAAGGTATAGGGGAGACGGAAAGTTGTGGAGGAACAGGCTTTTTACCCACTTAATCAAACCTGAGAATGAATTACAACAATATTCTGCCCTACACAACCTGAATATTTTAGCCCCTTTTAACCTAACCATCGAAGATACCTCTCCAGAGCTCAGTGTCACAAAAGAAAGGGAAATAGGTGCGGAAAATATTTTAAGGAAAGAACAAGTGCCTTCTGATAAGCCCATAATTGCCCTGCATCCATTTTCCCGGTGGAGATATAAGGAATGGTCAATCAGAAATTATATCAAATTAATCAATTATATAGGCTCAAAATATAAGGTCTCTATACTAATAACAGGTTCAATTGATGAAAGAGATAGGGCATCTAAGATAGCGAAGAGCTGTAAAATAGATGTTCATAACCTGGCAGGGAAGACCTCTCTTGGCGAGTTGGCAGCTATTCTTAAAAAATGTAGTTTATTGATTGGAATAGATAGTGCTTCTATGCATATTGCCGCAGCAGTCGGTACGCCAACGATAACCATATTCGGACCGTCTTCCCCTGTAAATTGGGCCCCGAGGGGTAGGCAACATAAAATTATCACTAAGAATCTCCCGTGTGTACCATGCAGGCAAAAGGGTTGCAATAATAGTGAGGTGAGCCGATGCCTTGAAGAGTTGAGCGTAGATGAGGTAATTCCCGTAATTGACGACAAACTCATGGAGATAGGATTTGCACTAACACGGTGATAATTCAATCACGGCTTTGTGACAACTTCACTAATCAAAGATTTTTTGTTATTCGAAAATAAAATCCGGGAGAACAATAAGCAATTTGTTAGGAATCTTAAAACAAGAGCGATAAAATACCTCATTTAGGAAAAAAAGCGCTGGTTGTGGAAAACCTTTGATTATATAAACAAAAAGGCATCTAAAGATTTTATTTGGCTTGAGGAATAAAGACACCCTGACACGGGAATGTTAATCCTTTTCAAGATTACGCGATAACAAACAACTGTTATCTTGTTGATATATGTTCATCCAAGCTGGCAACAACAGCTATGCTATGCCCCGAGAACATTTTTGAGATGAGCCTTGCGAAGATGCTGACCACGGGAATACGCTTCAATGCTTTTTTTACCGTTTCAGAATGGTAATCTTTGGTCTTCACCACATGAAAGCCACATATCTGGAGTAGCTGCTTCACTGTTTGGGGAGTAAAGTGATACAAGTGGTATGGTAAGTCCCATCCAACCCATTCTTTCCAGTTCTTGCGGGCATCTGTTCCTTCATAATTAGGGACGTCTACTATAAGGACACCATCATTTTTTAACCAATCTCTGGCCTTTAAGATTGCCTTTCGGGGGTCGGAAGTGTGTTCAAGAAAATGCCACATGGTGATGATATCAAAACTATGGTGTGGCAGTTTTACCTCATCTATCAACCCAAAAGTTATAGGAAGGCCAAGTTTTTCAGTGGCATGTTGCGATGCCCAGCTTGAGATATCAATCCCTTGTACATCATATCCATAGTTACGGCATGCCGCTAGAAAATACCCGTAGCCACAACCGACGTCTAAGACTCTCCCTTTTCCCTTTATTCCCTTGAAAAACCGTATTCGATGCGTTTCAAGACTAAGCCTTTTCTTGAATTCAGGCGAGTCAAGCTTTCCTCCCCCTATAAAATGTTCCTCGCAATATTCCTTGCTGTAAAGTTTTGCTATATCTTTTTCTGAAGGCCTCGGATCTAAAAATCCTAACCCACAAGAAGAACACCTGTAGACATGCCACGAGTCCATTTCTATCAGGGCTTTTCTATCCCTGGCACCACAGAGGATGCAAAATTCTGGGGCTTTTTCCATTTTTTAAACTGTTTTTTTAATAAGAAATGGTATTTTAACTATTAAAAAATTACTATAATAAAGGTATAAAAGAAGATCAATTATAATTGATATCAGCTCAAATCATCAGTGTTGACATACAAAAACACTTTCTCTATATTCCATAGGCATAATCACAACCCTTATCCAATCTATTAGTTTTTCTTAAGAGGAAACAATATGTTGAAGATCTTGATTGGCATACCTGTGTTGGACAATATTGAGATGACACGTGTATGCTTACAAAGTCTTTACCAAAATACAGACACCAACAGCTTAGATCTCGATATCTCTATGGTGATCATTGACAATGGATCGAGTGACGACATTGCTGGTCTTATAAAAAGAGAGCTTGATAGTACTCAATTTCCAACCTATTATTTTAGAAACTCTCAAAATTTGGGTGTAGCCATAGCATGGAATCAAATACTGCGATTTTCTCCAGATACCATTTATGGTGAACCTTTCCCCTACAAATACTATGTTATCTCAAATAATGATATCCTTTTCGGACCTGACTGGCTGCAGCCCTTGGTCGAAGTTATGGAGGGCGATGATAGCGTTGGTTGGGTCTCTGCTTTGGAAAACGGCTCTCCAGTCATGCAAGAATTACTTGATGCACATTCAAGGACTAAGAGGTACTATATAAATCCCAATAAACCTTACTCTTCAGAAAATATTATCGAAAGCGTGAAAAAAGTATACGAACAATGGGGTGGGCATGAATCCTTCTGCCGATTTGTGAAAAGCCACAGTTTGCCCCTTTTTATCAAGGGGGGACGATCTGCTGTGTGTTTTATGATAAGACCAGCTATGATCGAGCAGATTGGATTTTTTGATGAGGATTATTCTCCAATTGGAATTTCAGAAGACCTGGAGTATTTTCTAAGGATAGAAAGGATAATTACCCCACCGTGGTTAACAGAAGAAATGTATCCAGAAGAAAGTAAGTGGAAATACGGTTTTTGTGGTAAGAGCATCATACACCATAACTGGGGTATGACACGGCAGGGTCTTCATTTTGATGGACGGAAATGGGAAAAGGAAAAAGAAAAGAATTGGAGAGCCAAGTTTGGTAAATCGCGAAAGTTTTATACCAAACATTTACTGTCCATGTTTTTCATGCCAATAATTACATCATTTCTGATAAATTTCTTACTTTTTACTCTCCCAGTTCATTAAATACTCGTATCATCTCGTGATGATTCTTTTTTACAGAGTATTTTTTGCCTGTTATGGAAGCCTCTATTGACATATTTTTTAACCTTTCTGGTACCATGAGGGCTTTCATTGCTTCTACGAGCTCCGCTGAACGAGGTGGATGTGATATGATATACCCGTCTTTTTCGTTTGTTATAATTCCTGCTGCTCCATTATAGATTGTAGTGACCGCTGGTAAACCGCATGCCATTGCCTCTATCACGACTAGGGAACATGCATCATAGAATGTAGGGAGCACCAACACGTCGCAGTTTGCATAGTAGTCTTCCGGGGTCTTGGTAGGACCTGTGAATATTACTGTATCTTCAAGGCTTAACCTTTTCACTCGTTTTAAAAGCAAAGGGTAAGGTCGCTCTCCTACTACCACGACCTTGAAGTTAGTAAAATTCAATTTCTTTAATTTTGCCGCGGCCTCAATTAAGGGCACTATCCCCTTTTTTTTAAGATCATACGATATGAAAAGAAAGGCTATATCATTATCGGTTATCCTTAGTTGTTGTCGTATCGAACCTCTCAGGCGTTCTTTTAGGCCTCTATTATACTTTGTGGTGTCTATGCCGTTGTATATAACCTTTATTTCCTTCTCATTTGTGTGGTAAAATGATGTAAAATCTTTTTCGATCATCAGCGAGATTGCTATAATTTTGGGTTTTGGATCAAGCCTGAATGGTGCGGACTCTATCCAATTTCTAACCTTATCTTTTAATGAAAAAACGATGAGCAGACGCTTTATCGAGCGGAAAAATATATTCTTTTCCGTATAAAGCTTTCTGGCTGTTGAGAACCTATGGACGCCACCGTGGCTTTGATATACATTCATATATATAGTATTTCCGAAACCAAGAATTACATCAAAGACTTGACTCTTTGCCATCTTTTTATGCTTCAATGCGAACAAAATCATCTTGGCCCAAGATGGTAATAATTTTGGAATCTTTATCCTGTGGAAAACGGCGGCACGTGGTTCACCGTCCCAATTTTGTCCGAAAAGATGTGTCTCCCAGCCATTTTCAGCAAGTGTTGAAGCAAGAGAGACAGCATATGACTCTGCTCCGCCTTTGTGCTTACTAAAATTTTCTATTGCCAATGCTATTTTTTTCACTTATATAATCCTATCCTACTCAAATTACCTCGATGTTGTGATTTCTTGCTGAGAATGAATGTTATGAAGCTGTTAGGTATGCAGGTAATAATTAAAGAGTTACAAAGATTTTTTCTTTTCAAAAGAAGTCTCTAGTTCCCGAAGCTTAACATATCTGCCAAACATAGCATAGGCAGATGTAACGGCAATGATAAATCCAGCCAGACCATCTAAAAAGCCGAGTTTAAGTAAATATACTTCAAAAAACTTAAAGGTCGGCCGCAATAAAAGTAACGAGATGTGGTAACGTTTTCCTCTTTCATACATGTCTTCTGCCATTAGGCTGGAAAAACTGTTCACTGTTTGAAGTTGTCCAGAAATGACGCCGTTATAAGGATAGTGTAAAAGGTCTTCTTTTAGATTTCCAATGCTTCCCTGTATATCAACCCTTTCGTGTACCCGTCCTCCTGTCCAGTGCCCTCGCTCACGCCTGAAAAGGCGAAGTTGTCTGTCAGGATAGTAGCCACTGTGATTTATCCATCTTCCCTGATAAAAAGAGCGACGAGGAATTCGGTATCCATCTTTGGCATCATCTTTTTTAATTTCGCCTAAAATCTCGTCGCGCAAGGTTGCCGTGATCTCTTCATCTGCATCCACACTCAATATCCAGTTTCCATTGGCCTTTGAAATAGCAAAGTTTTTTTGATCAACATATCCAGGCCATGCTTTCTGATATACCTTATCCGTATATTCTCTGGCAATTTCAACTGTTTTATCCTGGCTCATTGAATCAACAACTATTATCTCGTCTGTCCATGTTGCGCTCTCAAGGCATCGCCTGATATTGGGTTCTTCATTTCGGCATATGACACACACAGAAAGAGTCATGGCTACTTTATTATTGCACTAGTTAAACATTACAGATTACAAATACACTATCACCGATTGTTAAAAGCTTAATTCTTTACAAGTAGATGAAAAGTATCATTGGATTAGCCAAATTTAATTTTGTCGAGTGTAAATTTGGCGTGATTATAAGGTAGAGAGGTATGTGGGTCAACAAAAAACAAAAAACAAAAGTAGCGTTGCGAAGTATTTTAAATTGTTACTAACTATTGAGCCAAAAAATGGTAATCGACCAATCCAAACTTATAGTAAATTCAAAATAATTCTGAAGTAATCCTCATCAAGGTGATTGTTTTTAAAAGGTAAAAATGATTCAGTCTCAAATGTCCCTTTAAATTAAATAACTATAATGCATCGAAAAACAATACTCCTATCCCAGCACACTGCTGCTTATAATCTTCAACTATTTCCATATGTCTATAATATGGTCTTATTTCAGACCAAAATGTATCAACACCACATTCATCAAGGATATCATGAAATGCAATGAGGCCAGGTTTTTTTACAAAGTTAGAGTATAATGTGAAATCTTTTTTCACCCCTTCATACGAATGGTCAGCATCAATAAATAAAAAATCAATTTTACTACCATTTAGTATTTTCTGAACATTCATTTGGCACTCTGTAGACTGGGAATCTGCACGCAAGAAATGAATTCGTTGTGTTTTAAAGAAAGATGAGTAAAAGAAACGATTGAGAGATTTTCTATACGATCGTGGTAAATCTATGCTTATTATTAACCCATCTGGTTGTATGACTTTAGACCAAAGATATAAAGTCCCGCCTCTATCAGTACCCACTTCACATATACTTTTTGGATTCCAATTTTTTACTAGATTGAAAAGCTCACTAATTTCAGATTCGATTTGGACTGGTTTAATTGTATTATAAAGGCCTATTCCAGCAAAATTATTCACGACTTGAACGGGATTTTTATGCATTATTTCTAACTCTAAAAGCCGTTTCTTAGAAATTCTTCTTACTAGTGATCCCGCTCCTAAAAATTCATAATATATTTCGCCAATTATCTCCTGATAAAATTTGTAAAACTTTGGAAACTTTCTTCTCAGCAATTTACTCATTTTTACCTATCAGGGTAAGGGTATTTTTTTCAAACACCTACAGCAATTAATTATTTAGTGAAAGTGAATTAAATATCCATCATAGCGGATAAGGAAGAATTAAACATATTGAGTATAGTTGAAGAGTTGATAGGCAGTCAATTAAAATTGGAAATTATCTTCTCATACTTTTTGGTATCATTTTTTAGTAACGTTCAAAAGTTGTGGCAAATTAAAAAATTGATTAAATCACGATCTCTTTCTATGGTTATAGATGGAAGTAAAAACCAAAAGGAAAGAGACCGTGATGAAACGAAAAATTACTATATCACTTCAGTTTGATCTGGCAATAGGAAAAGTCAATTTAAATGAAATAGCGTATAGAATAAAAGAGCTAAGAGACCCTCTAATGCTCCGGGTATTGGAAGAAATTCTCAAAAGCTATGATGATCTTATTTCTGAGCGTTTAAGCCAGACAAAGATATATCCAAGCAAATTCAGAAAAGGCCTTGGGAGGCATATAAGAAGGGATGATCCTAAAGAGAGATTTTGCCGGGGCCGCAAGATACGAAAGCGTGGTTATCGCAGTGCGGCCCGGAGGTTTTCCACTGTGTTTGGAAAACTAGATTTACCGATAAGAGTAGCTGAATGCCTAAAATGTGGAGCCTGTTATTCTCCTCTTCTGAGTGCATTGCAAATAGGCACCTATTCTCATAAGGAAATGAATTTTGAGTATGAAGTTATTGAGTCTGTTATTGATACCAACTATCGAAGGCTTATTGATGGAAGATCCATCGATATATCTTTAGGGGGCATTCATAATATTGTGGTTGGCAGTGATATTGATGAAACATTTCAGGAGCCGGTTTCAGCAAAGGATTTATCTGGCATTATTGCCGATGGCACAGGGGTTAAACAGAAACAGGGTCGTAAAGGAGAACTCAGAAACGTTATCGGTATTACTAAAGAGGGAAGAGTAGAGCCCCTTGGATGCTTTACCAACACCCCCTGGCCAGAGATAGAACGAATTGTCAAAGAACGAATCAAAGAGGCGGAATCATATAACATCCCCTTTATCTACGATGGAGATCCAGGACTTGATGATTTTTTAGCTGATGTGGCTGAATCCCAACGCTGCACTTGGCATGGCCCAAGAGGACTTTATCATTCCCTTTGGCAAGATGGATTAAAGAAAAAAGACAGTCAACCGGAGACAGATAAAATAAAATAGTTAATAGGCATAGAACTTCCAGAAGGAGACTTTGAAATCCTTAAAGAAGAAGATAAGGAACAGGTAAAGGCAAAATATAAAAGTAGTAAATCAGAAATCAAAGATCTCATAAAGATGTTCTACGAGAAAGGCTATACACACGGTGCATCCTATCTTGATAAACTTTCTGATCGTCTATTTACAAACATAGAACTGTGGCTGAAGACAGGGGTAATTGCCCCAAAAACAACATCGTTATTGGAACGGGTATTTAGAGAAATCGGTCGTCGGCTTAAGAGAATAGCGTGGGGCTGGTCTGATAGAGCAGTGACTAATATTTCCAAGATGATCATGATAAGGCAATATTCCAGAGATAAATGGGAGAAATACTGGAAGGATAAACTTGGTATCATGGGCTATTTCGGCATTCAAATCGAATCGGTGCTAATATCATGATGCCACAACTTTTGAACGTTACCCATTTTTTACCATCCTTTTCACTTTATCCAAAAACAAGAATATGTTATATTTTAAACCCCTTAACAATTGTTCATATAAAAAATTAACGTGGGTATGCACTTCGCTCCAGCTAATTCACTTTAATATATTGATTTAACAAGGTTTTTCGGAACTTTTTTTTAAAACCGCATAAAATGTCAGAAAGCCAGTATATTCAAGGAGATACCCTCAATGAACTTGAGTCAACTGCATACCCATGAAAATTAATTTAGATAGGATGAATTTAAAATTAACTCATGTTATTAGAATATTTAATAATTTGCTATGATTAAAAAATAATGGAAAGCTGATATGAAAAATATTGATAAGAAGTGTTTGCATAAGGGAATCGATAATTTCGGAAAATCAATGATCCTTGTTGTCGGCGATATCATGTTAGATAGATTTATATGGGGAAATGTCTCAAGAATTTCTCCAGAAGCGCCTGTACCTGTAGTTGAGGTTGAGCATGAAACCGTCATGTTAGGTGGCGCTACCAATGTTGTCAATAATCTCGTCTCCTTAGGTGGAAGTGTGATTATGTGTGGAGTTGTGGGGACTGACCCTACAGGAAAAGAGATAATTTCAAGATTAGATGAATTAAATGTTGATACTGATGGTATTGCTATAGAACTTGATAGACCCACGAGTGTTAAGACAAGGATAATAGCCCATGACCAACAGGTTGTCAGGTACGATAGAGAAAAGAAAATATCCTTAAAGCCAAAAACTACCAAAGGCATTCTAGATTTTATTGATGAAAAAAAAGAAAACCTCTCGGCCCTTATAGTTTCTGATTATGGTAAGGGTGTCATCTCCCGCCAGCTTATGGATGGTCTAAAAAGCATAACCTCGGATTGTGATTTTCCGGTAACAGTAGATCCAAACGTTAAGAATTTCCCGCTATATAAAGATGTAACTGTAATCACACCCAATCATAATCAGGCAGGAGAAATAGCAGGTTTAGAAATTATTAATGAAGAAGACCTCAAGAAGGTTGGGAAAAAGTTATTAAATAATAAGAAATGTAAAGCCTTGTTGATAACCAGGGGTAAGGATGGTATGACCCTTTTTGAACAAGAGGGTAGGGTAACACATATAAAATCCATAGCAAGAAAAGTATATGACGTAACTGGTGCTGGAGACACGGTTATTGCTACGCTTACGCTTGGAATAGCTGGGGGGCTTGATCTAAAATCTGCAGCCTATATATCTAATTTTGCAGCAGGTATAGTGGTTGGCGAGGTTGGAACATCAACGGTAAAGATCGATAACCTGAAAGAGTTGATCAACTCCCATCTTTAACATTCGTTGACCGTTGCTTGTTGTCTTTTTTAACCGAATAGGAAATGCTGTCAAATAACCACTGACATTACCAATGAGTATTCCTCAGAAAGAAAAAAAGGTAAAAATGATAAGCAGTCTCTTTTCTCGAGAAGAGGAATTGATAGAGAATGTTATTACACAGATGAAAACGTTTTTTGGTCCAACTGATTGGATAAGCAAAAAATTTATTTTTAACAGAACACGATATTATGAAAAAGAGATGGGATGGCCTCTTTATAGACGATTTATATCTTTTTCCAAGCTTATCAGCTCAGATTCTATTGTGGATATAAAGTTGACGACCAATAAAATTGAAAATGAGCATCGTTTTGATAAAAAAAGGCGGATTAACATTGATCCAGGCTATATATCTTTAGAAAGGTTGGTTCTTGCTACCGGTAAAAATTATATCCATAGAATTTATTTAACAAAGGGGATATATGCAGACCTTACACTTGTCTTTCATGCTGGTACCTTTAATCCTTTGGTATGGACATATCCTGATTATAAAGATGAAGCGACCATTGGTTGTTTTAATATGATAAGGAATAATTATTTGAAACACTTAAGAGAAGAGGAGCAAGAGAGATAATTATGCTTAAAAGTATGACTGCATATGGCAGTGCTGAGTCCTTAAAAGATAGCCTTGAATTTATTGTAGAAATTAGGTCGGGAAATTATCGGTACAGAGAAATTGTTCTCAGGCTTCCCCAGAGCTTACAACCGTTTGAGGAAAAGGTTAGATCTGTAGTGTCTTCTATGGTTAAGAGAGGTAGGATTGAAATTTCCATCCAGATTAAAGATAATGGCGATAAAGGTTTAAAGCTGGAACTAAATAGGCCATTGGTAAAGGCGTATATTAATATTTTCAATGAGCTGAATGAGGAACTTGGATGCAAGCAATCTATCGATCTATCCTTTTTCTCTCAGTTGAAGGATGTTATTATCACCAAACAGGACAGTACTGATTTAGAAACTGTGTGGCCTAATTTAGAGGCTGTTATTAACAAAGCCTTGCTCTCAATGGAATCTATGAGAATAAATGAAGGCAGGGCTTTGGAAAAGGATTTCTTAAAACGATTAGATAGGATCACGAGATATATTGATGAGATAAGAAGTAGGACCAAGGTAATAGTTGAAAGCTACAGAGATAAATTAATGCAAAGGATTAATAAATTGATAGAACCCATTGAAATAAATGAGGATCGCATTATACAAGAAGTAGCTTTAATGGCAGACAGATCTGATATTACAGAAGAACTTATTAGGGTAGAAAGCCACTTAGAACAGTTTAGAAATTTCATAAATCAGGATGATGTGATTGGAAGAAGACTGGATTTTTTATTGCAGGAGATAAATAGAGAGGTTAATACGATGGGGTCTAAGGCTGCGGATTCTTTAGTTTCCCAGCTTGCAGTAGAAATTAAGGCTGAATTAGAAAAATTAAGGGAGCAGATTCAAAATGTGGAATAGGCGCTTTAGCTCACTTAAATATTGGAGATAAAGCTTATGGATCCAACTTTACTTAGTATTGGCTTTGGAAATTTCATTATATCAAGAAGGGTAATTGCTATTATCTCACCCTCTTCAGCACCGGTTAGAAGACTTCGAGAAGAGGCGAGAGATGATAAAAGGCTTATTGACGCAACTCAAGGTAGAAGAACGCGATCAGTAATTATTACAGATAGCAATCATGTGATACTGTCTGCTATTCAATCTGAGACAATAGCACAAAGATTTGCTCCAGATGGTACAATACGGGGTGAGGATTTGCTATAGCTCTAAATTCAAAAAATTACGAGTTGACAATAAAGAGATATGAAAGAAAAAGGACAAATCTTTGTAATAACCGCTCCCTCAGGCACTG
>Ga0315538_1000889_pt1 | contig 18100 bp, 16 predicted proteins | sample SalMarSW160230MG_2_FD_203834 | JGI IMG/M metagenome (GOLD analysis project Ga0315538, IMG submission 203834) | Salt marsh sediment microbial communities from the Plum Island Ecosystem LTER, Massachusetts, United States - Salt Marsh Sediment SW1601-230 ...
TTGGCTTCACAGTGCATTTGATGTTCTATCTGTTGCTCGCTCTGGTTTGGGCCCAAGTTGATCGGCAGACCACGCAAGGATGACTATTTTCTCCTTAATACTAGCCTGTATCACTAGTTGAACAAACTGCTATTAAGTAACGTCTGACGAATTCTTCTGCGATGCTAGGGTAAGCCTCCCCATTTCGGGAGGCTTTTCTTTTTGTCTTTTTATTTCCTTCCCCGCCCCGGGGAAGATGATAAACGTGCTAGTTCTTGAAATTTTACCTTATGACTAATTGTTAAATAATGAAGCTGAAAACATATTTTTTCAGCACCTTAACAACTGAATATCAACAAGCCCAACCTGAACGCTTGCCCCATGATGGCAAATAAGCTCAATAAGGGGGTCAAGCGATGGTAACGATGGCAACAGCACCAGCACCGTTAAACGGTGATAACAATAATCCTCAAGGGCATTGTAGCCGGTGCGGTAAGATTTGGGTATTAAATGAGAGGCAGGGCGTTTGTCCGTGGTGTGGTAAGCCCGCAAGCTGTATAACAGCCACGTCAAAGCCCCGCCATGTAAAGTCTAGCCGAAGGCGCAACCAAAGGCAAGACAATGGCAACGGTAACGGCTATGACCAGCTCCCTGAGCCTTACCTTGCCTATTATAATGTAGCCTTGCCGATAGCCAACAGTGTCCCTGACCGAGAGGACTTACTCCATACCATAATCAGCAACCTTGCCGATGCTGGCAGAAGCAACGGACACAAGCCCGATAATCATAGTTGGATGTATCGGATAGCCAGCTTCACCAAAGCCCAATACTGGAGAGAACACTACAAGCGGACTAACGGCTTAACCTGTGGCAACTGTAGCAAGGCGCAACGGCGGAAGTGTAAAGAGGATAACCTTTACAGCCAATGCCCGAAGCTGGTCAAGATAGAGAGCCTGAATAAGCCTATCGTAGACAGTCAAGGCAATCTAACCGAACTCGGAGAGCTAATTGCCGATGATAAAGCCCTGGACATAGACGCTTGGATTGACGCTCGGACATTCCTACTCGGAGCGCCAGAACGGCTACTCACTATCGGAGAGAAGCTACGAGATGGCATAGCCCTAACACCAGCAGACAGCAGATACCTCTATAAGTTTCGGAAGCGTGAGCAAAAAAAGATGTTTAAGGGGGGAGATTTTAGCCCCTTTCCGCAAATTATATAGTGGAAGCACCGTTAAGGCTAGAGTATCTCAGCTTGACGGATAGCTTACTACTAGGTGAAGCTGGCAGGTTTGCCCACTAGCCAGATAGCCAAAAGGGGTGAATAAACTTGGAACAACTGAATATCGTGGGCAAGCGTTCAGGTGATGGCTTTGTAGCTCATAAGGCTACGCTGGTAAACGCTCTCAATCGTGTATTAGCAGACCGTGTAACGGTTTGCGGTTATACGGTGGGGCGTAAAGGCTTTACTGGTTACGTTAAGGCTCTAGCTGGCAGTAATACCGTCAAGGTAGTGCCAGCTTCCGATGCTGATAGCGAAACGCATAGCAACGGCAAACGGCTGAAAGTAGTCTGTGGAAGCACTACCAGTTATCTTGAGGACATGGCTTGGATTAGCGACAATACCCCGATGACCCTCTGTGAAGTCCGAGTAAGCCCGAAACGCATAGTAAAGCCTAATATCGGCGGTTTGGAGCTTGCGGAAGCTCTTGGCAGGGTATTGCCCTTTACTGCTAAAGAGGATAATAGACCAGTTCTACAATGTATCCTCTTCAAAGCGGTTGAGGGTAAGCTCACTCTGGTAAGTGCTGACGGCTTCAGGCTGGCGGTGGTGGTGCTTGACTGTGATGTTGAGGGTGAGGCTCTGATAAACCGTGATGAGTTAGGGGGGATAGCCAATGCCTTACGCAAAGCGCAACGGGTAGCCCTAAGTTTTGAGGCAAGCGGTGAGAGCCTTGACGGAACGAGCTTAGTTCTTGACACCGAAGCGATACGCTACAAGTGGCGTGGTGCTGACGGACAATTCCCTGACTACGAGAAGCTCATACCGACTGAGGCAAACATTACCGCTCACCTTGACACCGTTGAAGCGGGCAAGGCGATTGCCTCACTCAAAGCCCTTGCGGATAGTAAAAGCTATCCGCTAGACCTGACCCTTGACGGCGGTTATATTACGCTGACCAGCCCTGACGAAGCAGGGCAAACTAGCATACCAGCCGTTTTTGAGGGTGAGGGTAAGGTGCGGATAGACGGAGCTTACCTTGCCGAAGCTCTTAGAGCTTGCGGTGGCATGGTGGACTTTAAACTAACCGATGGAAAGTCGCCAGTCCTCTTTGAAGCGGAAGGTTATCAACTGGTAGTAATGCCAATGCTGACCGCTGACGGTAAACCGAAGCCAGAGGATACCGAGGCAACCGAGCCAGAGCCAGAAGCGGACACCGAAGCGGAAGCCGAGCCGAAGCCGAAGCCGAAGCGTAGCCGTAAGAGGGAAAAAGTAGCCGTAGCCTAAAGAACGCTTGACCAAACAAACGACGCACGAGAAGGCGGCGCAAGCCGCCTTTTTGTGTCTTTTTTTGTAAGGGGGTATTCCTGCCCTGTGCGGGGATATCCCCCTTTTGTGTATCCAGAAAGGGGGTGAGTAAGTATTGAGAGAAAAAGTAGTCAAGGAATTTACCGTTAAGCTCAATAACGGTGAGACGGTCAACGTGACCTGGCATATCAACTACTTTACCCACGCCGACCATCTTGAATTGAGAGGGTGTATGACCAGCACCGGCTATCGCTCCGAGTTTATCAATAAAGCCGACGATGACGAGCTAGACACCGAGCTGGTAATGGAACACGCCCGAAGGCTTGCCCAGGAGTGCTGGGAAGCAAACGAGCAGAAACACGGCGCCCAAGCCACGATGTTCTAGTGGTAAAGGATTAAATCTACAGGGCTATTTGTGCCCGGAAAGGAGACCCTTATGTTTGTAGTTAACCTGACCTTTCCCCTGGGACAGCTTGTGATGACCAGGGGAGTAAATGACCTGGTGGCCGATGATGAGGCGTTCGCTAAGTTCATAACCGAGAGCCTCAATCGCCACGTCAAAGGCGATTGAGGAGAACTTGGCAACGAGGATAAAGCAGAGAATGACCTGAGCCTTAAAGAGGGCTTTCGTATCCTGTCCGCCTATGAGTCAGGAGAACTGCCCAAAATCTGGATAATCACCGAAGCCGACAGGTCAGCGACGACTATCCTGTTCCCCGACGAGTATTAGTCACAATTCTATATTTTGAGGGGCTGTCTTTGCCCTGAAAGGAGGTGAAACTATGCCCATAAAGTGGAGTGCTCTACGAGTAAGTGAGGCTATGGATATGGTTGAGGAGTTTGTAAATCAGGCTGTCGAGCCACTGGAACAGGCAAAGATTGTGGCGAACGAAGCCAGGAAAATAGACGACTTACCCCAATACCTTGACCAGCGTCTTACCCGCCTCATTATCGATATAGGGCGGATAGACTCAATCAAAAACTCTATCAATGCTGTCCGCAGGGATTTACCCGAAGAAGCGATAGAGTCGGAAAAGAAGTCAGCAAGCCATGGCCGGCAGCCGGCACTGGTGAGCTAAATATGGCAGATTTTGCAGGGGTAACTATATCCAAAAATTGAAAGGAAGGGGGTACCATGCCCAAAACAGCAGATGCCATGATAAGTGACCTGGTTGGCACTTTTACCGACCCGATAATTGTCTATCCTGGGGGATGGGGAGATACCTTGCCCGATTGGCTTAAGGAAGCCATTACACTGGAGAGGCTGGAGACAAATATCAAAGCCTCCAAGGGAGAGGAACCAGCCGGAACGGATACTGAGGTCTGTGCCTATCTCTATACTGCTGGTCTCACCGCGCCTATGGACCACGACTGGAGCCAGATATACCTTTACGTAGCTACAATGACTTATCGGCATTGGAATAAGGGCGAAATGCCCGCTGATATTGCCGTAGACTCAATCAGTAGCTACCAGATAGGAGAGCTAAACAGGCTTAAATCGTGGCTCTATCACCAGCGGGTTAAAGCGAGGCAAGAGAAGGATAGAGCTGGGCGGCGGCAGGAAAGAGAAGGTATGGCAGCACAGAAAGAAGCGGAGCAGCCGGCGTTGTTTGAGTTCTGATGCCGGTATTAATCAGAGAAGGGCCCGGGGAAATCCCCGGGCCCTTTTTTTGTTCTCCACAGGTAACTAAATTAAGCTTATGTTCAATCGGGTAACTATTCAAGCGACTGTGACTCTCTCAAGTCCCCTTTTTCCAGACCCCCGCCTGGACTCTTAGGCTGCCCTCAGAAAGCGTATAATGCTTCACAAACTGCCTCAAGAGATGTCAATGACATAATACTCAGCAAAGATGGAAAATCCGTCTGTGCCGTGTCCGAAGACCAACAGGGATACGATTCTGTAAGTATACAAGTCAGGAAGCTCTTTGAACAAAGTTCGCTACACAAAATGGACTTTTGTGTTATAGATAACCATGCCAAATACAAACGCACCAGCCTTATGCTATAATTCACGCTAAGGAAAATAGTAGTGGCCAAATTGACAGCTAAAGAAAAAAAGGTATTGCTCGAGTCAGCTAAGAAAATCCGTACCTACAAGCTTATGCAGGCCAAGGGTTATAAAAGGCTGATAAATAAAGCTACGGATGAAAGGATCAAGCAGCTCCTGGCAGAAATCAGTGCCAATGAGCTTAGCGATGCCGAATCCTGGTCACAAAGAATCGAGCAGCTGTCAGGCGGCGATAGGAAATCTGGCAAAGTCTCTTTTTTGAGTCAAAAGGTTGGCTTAATGATGAGCGTTCTTGGTACTAGGGGTTTCTTGGAGTGGGTTATCATTGCCGAGGACGAGAGTGTTGAAGACTTTGCTATCCAGTCAGCGAATATTGGTGACCTAACCACCTCGGAGGAATGGACCAGAATAGCATCCGATGAGCGACTGCATATAGAGAGAATGAAAAAAGAGGTCATGGGTATGGAAGGCTGGGAGATGGGAGGTGGTGGTGGAGTAAGAGATGTCATCTTTGGGGCCAATGACGGTCTGGTTTCAATATTGGCACTTGTCGCTGGAGTTTATGGTGCAATTACTGAGAGTCATCCTATTCTTATTGCTGGTATCGCCGGGGCAGTTGCCGGGGCTATATCTATGGGGGCTGGTGCCTACCTGTCAGCTAAGTCAGAAAAAGAGGTAACCGAGAAGGAAAGTGATAGAAAAGGGATTAAGAGAAAAGGCACTCCTGAAGAGGAAAAGGAGAAACTGGTCAGGTTCTACCAAGCGAGAGGATTTAAGAGGCGAGATGCAGAGGCGGTTGCGGACAGAGTAGCTCTACAAGTGGAGTCAAGGGAATCCAATACCATCGGAGAGGAGATCGGGCTAACCTCGGAAGAATCATGGCCTCCGGTCAAAGCGGCTCTTTTTACCGGGCTATCATTCGCGGTTGTATCGCTTATTCCCGTCCTGCCTTTTGTCTTTATGGAGGTAAACCCGGCTGTGATAACAGCAGCAGTCGCCAGCATAGCCTGTCTTTTCGGTGTTGGAGCCAGTAAAGCCATCTTTACCAGAAAGAGCTGGATTAAGAGCGGGGTTGAGATGATGGCTATCGGGGCCTTAGCCTCAATGGTAACTTACGCTATAGGGCTGGCAATCCCGGTATAGTTTGAATTAATAACTATATAATCTCCCACTCGCAGTAAGGATCTTCTGCAACAATACACTTCACTTCCCTGACATGCTGGTTCTTGGTTGCTGAGAAGATGCCATTTAGGAAACCGGTGGTAAAATAGCATGAAGGCTCTTTTATATGCGTGTATAATTTGGTTCTAATACTTTCACAGTTCTCCCTTATTCTAATCGTCTCACCCAAGGTGACCTTACCTACCTTGCAGTAGTTCATAAAGTCGATAACTCGCTTTATTGCTTCGTCCTCGCTTAAGCCTGCCTCTAGTAGACGCTCGCCGAGTTCCTTGCCCGACCTGGCGCCCCCCATTCTTTGTGCCATTGTGTATCTTTCCCCGGCCAGGTGGGGAAAACCCATGCCATGCATAACTACATGGAGGTGAACATCACTCCCCAACTTCGGCCTCTCCACGAGAGGTTTCTCATTAAGCAGGAATCCCATGAGATGTTCCATCAACCGCTCGTGTATTCTTTCGACAACCGGACTATCTTTTTCTAAAGAGTTCTTCAACTCACCGATTTTATCTGGTATAAATTTGAACTCGCAGTAAGGGTCTCCCAACCCGATACACTTTGTCTCAATGGCGTTCCAGTCCCTCCTGTCTTTCTCCACCATATTCAGGTTGCCGGCGAGCATGGGCGGGATATGCGAAGCTATTGGAGCGCCCATGTTCTCAAATCCAACGCAGTCGGAGTTCTCGTATATTCTAAAGTAGTGTTCATCAGGCTTAGATATATCTTCAAGATATTCCAATATGCCGCTGCGTTCCTTATCTAGGTTTCCGAATAAAGGAAGTTTCCACAACTTTTTCATATCTTTTACTGTACTAATAGTCTTGGGCAGTAGTCCTATGTCTTGTAAAGAAGTTAACATCTTGTACCGAAGTCTCATGCTCCATGGCGCTACCTTTATTATCTCTCTTCCCGAGCTACCTTCGTATTTGTTCATCTCATATATCATTTTGGGGAAACCTTTGGGGTCCCAGAGCATACCACTCCAGTGGGCGAGGTTCGACCAGAACAGATTGACCAAGTCTCCGGTCTCCATTCTCAGGGATGTTTTACCTTTATTAAACGATTTAAAAAACTGTGCTAAGACAGCTCTGTCGTAATCTATCCCTGCCTTAAATACAACTTCTTTAGATTCAATAGGGACTTCAATTCTTGTCGGCCTTACCTTTGGGTGCTTCACCACGTTCAAAGTCCTTGAGCTCTCTTTTATCTCCATTCTGAGAATGCCATCGGCGACGCTCATCATGGCTCCTAGGTCTTCCGTCTTGCCACAGCCTTCATCCATCAAGGCCAGTACCGAGTTCCCCTCAGAAGCGAACTTCGCCAGGCAGAGCCTCATAAATCTGAACACTTCTTCCTTGTTAAAAAGATAGGGTGATGTCAGGGAATCAAAAGAGAGAAGAATATCCCGTCTGCCAATTCTCTCCTGTAGCTTGGCGATAGCCATACTGATACTGTTCAGATCTTCGCAGTTGGCGCCTACCGTATCCGGCCGCTCCGGGGTTGTGGCTCCCACAGTTTCACCGAAAGCATCGACGAAACTGAGCGCGTTAGGCGGGAGCTCCCCCAACCCTTTTTCTCTGAGAAGACCTACGACCTCAGCGGGGCCGTGCTCAGTAGTTACGTAAACAACCGGCTTTTCCATAGCCAGGCCATTGAGTACCACCTGATGGCAGAAGGTGGATTTCCCGGCTCCCGGAGGCCCTGACAGCAGAATTAAGCTCTCCTTCGGTACCTCCTGTATCGCGGCTAGGGACATCACTAGCCTCCTTACTTGAACACGGTTAGGGTAGGATATACCTCTATACCGCTATTGGTAATATTATACGGGCGCGGCTGAGTATCAACCTCCAGTCCACGCATTTTCTCTACCTGAAACATCCGTGTCAACCTGTCGTCTTTCGTGACGGTGCGCAGCAGGATAACGCCTTGTGCAAGATATTCCTCAAATTGATGCTCTCTTTCCAAGCCTGTGCCTCTTAGTTCTGAGATCAATAGATTGGTGCAGCCAGTTTTTCTAAAATCAGCTATTAAATCTCTCATAGCATAGATACGCTCAACATCGTCCGGATATTGGAGGGTGAACATGGTAATGGGGTCAATTACCACCCTTTTAGCCTGAACCTCTTCTACGCCTTCCCTGATGGCCTCCAACAATTTAATAAGCTTGAACTCCTTCATGCCCAATTGAATAAGGCCGGCCTTTTCTGAGGACGCCACGCGGACTGGAGAGACATTGATGAAGGCAAGCTTCTTCTCCTGTACAAGCTTACCGATGTCCCACCCGAACTTCGACATGTTCTTTTTCACATCCTCGGGGTCTTCATCTAGAGATATATAGATACCGGGTTCGTTGTATTCCATAGCGCCCTTATACAGAAACTGGATGGCGAATGTGGTTTTCCCGCTACCAGGTCCCCCGGCAATCAAAATGCTATGACCCCTGGGTATCCCTTTCTCCCCAAGAATCTTATCTGCACCAAGAATCCCTGTTGGAACATAATCATCCATCATGCCCACCCCTTAAGTTATTTTTGAGCTCATGTGAGTTTGGTTAATTATAAATCCACAGAGAGAAGATAACAATACATCAACTGACGAAGTGGGGAAATAGCAGCAAATCATCGTTGAGAGGACACAAACCGCTAGATAGTGTGATGAGGGCTGTGGGCTGATGCCAACAGCCGAAGGCCCACCCCCTTGACTTAAGGCCACAACTTTATGACTTTGCGCAGAAGAGACGGTGGTAAGGTATGGTGTATAATGGAGAATGTCTCTTTCCAGCTTGATAGAACCGGAGTCGTTGTGTTGAAACAATTCAGTTCAAAGTTCTTGGGATACTCCTACGTGGCTGCGGCAGCTATTATCTGGGGTTCTAATGGTGTAATTGTAAACTGGGTCCCCTACAACGCGTACGCTATCGCCTTCTTTAGGGTCTTATTTGCTAGCCTCACCCTCCTGCCTGTAGTTCTTTTGACTCGAAAACCTGAAGTGATGAGTGCTGCTAGATCCTGGAAGATTATGCTGAGTTTAGGCTTCCTGCTCGCCTTGGGCTGGGCGTTGCTTTTCCACTCGATGAAGCTCATCGCGATCGCCAACGCTGTCTTGCTAAACTACACGGCACCCATATTTGTAGCTTTACTTGCTCCCCTATTTCTTAAGGAGAAACTTGAGAAATCTACCCTGCTTGCATTAGCCGTATCCGTGGCAGGAATAGTGTTTATTTCATATCAGCAAAACCTTCAGATTAGCGACCTTAATGGCCTTAACCTATTGGGAGTAATTTTTGGGCTACTTGCCGGCCTCGCCTATGCAGGATTCATCATCGTGTCTAAGAGGGCTTTATCCAGCTTCTCAAGTCAGGTCGTAGCATTTTACTCTTATTCTGTAGCTTCAATTTTCCTCTTTCCCTTCGTGATAAGCACTGATTTTTCTCCAGATTTGGCTTCATGGATACTTCTGCTGGTTTTGGGCGTCTTCAACACAGGATTTGCCGTTACACTCTATCTCAAAGGCCTTGGAATGGTAAAGGCTCAGAAGGCAGTAGTTTTCACTTATTTGGAGCCCGCCAGCGCTGTAGTTTTCGGCTTTCTCTTTCTAGCACAGCCACCCACCCCGCTCATGCTTGTCGGAGGTTTTCTAATTCTCATCGCTGGATATATTGTAGCCTCAAGATGACTTCGTCTTGTCAGTAATGATAATGAGAAGAAGCAATATGACTAGCACACCAGCCGTAAATGAATTTCTGAGAAAATGTAGGCCCGGGCATAGCTGGCCTCACGCTTAACAATCTGAGTGATTGTTTAACGTAGCAAGGTTGAACAAAACCGAGAATTGTTGGGTAACAATTTAAGCGATTGTTTAATAGGGAAAATATGAGTAGATTTCCACGTTAATTTGGCAAATTGTTAAGCCAGGGCTATTGCCTGCGTGTAGGTTGTAAACAGAGCGTCGTTTGAAGACCTCGGCCTCATCATAATTGCCAGCGATGTTGTCAATTGTACAGATATCGGTCTATCAAAGGCCAGAGCAGCGATGCCTTTCAAGATAGTGAATGATGGCCCCCTCACCAAATACGAACTCATCTGTTTACCTCTTTGCTTTTAGTTACCGATGCACTCAAGTGGTCAACTTTAGTTATCACCACTGTGTCCCCGGGTACCGCTCGGCCAGCCTCTAATATGGCCGTCCAGAGTTCGCCCTGAATGAGGACTATTCCTTTGGGCTTCAAGACTGTCTTCACTTCAGCTATCTTCCCTATCAGGTCTTCCTTGCCAGCAAGTATCTTCCGCCGTGGTGCTCTAGTTCCCCAAATAATTGCGAGGGCGAGTAAAGCAGCAATAGCTATTACAATGAGAATAATTAATCGTAATGGATCTACTTGAAACCAACTTGAATCTATTTGAAATAATGGAGACCCCAAATTAATGTTGGCAAACCAAGATTGGAAGAACTCGACCAATTGTTCTAGCATATTATCCTTGTGGTGTGGGCGCAATCTCTCGCACTATAACATGTCACTCTTATCTTTTCAATGCGGGGAAAGACCCATAAAAAGCGTAGTGTGATGCGGAGTGTATTTCGACATTGGAGAGATAAATCGAAACATGTTTAGATCAAGGTAACAATCCGCCCTTTTGAGAAAATGAAACCATGGGTATCCCTTTACTAAGATATGATAAAGTTATTCATCTTAGAAAGGAGATACCAGAATGCATTATATTGGAATGGATTGCCATATCACTACCTTGGATTTTGCTGTGGTCAATGAAGCCGGCCGATTAGTCAAAGCCAATAGTGTTACCACCAGCGTTAACGGCTTCATGGAATTTGTGAAAGCGGTGCCTCCACCACGGGCAATCTTCATGGAGGAGGGCACACTGGCCGCCTGGGCACTGGAAACCTGCGTTCGCTTTAGAGAGAAGCTTGTGATTACCGATGCCAAGAAAAACCATTGGATAGGCTCTTCCGGGCAAAAGGATGATTCAATTGATGCTCTAAAGCTGGCCCAATTAGCCCGAGGTGGTTATATCAAAGAGATTCATCACCCGGTTGGCCAGCGTAGACGGTTCAGAGAGTTGATGATAGCTTATCATGATACTGTCAGAAGCACTACTCGCATTAAGAACAAAATCAAAGCCAAGTTCAGACAGAATGGCATCCAGTGTGCTGGGGCTACCGTTTATTCAGAGACCTACCGGGAAGAGTGGAAGGGGAAATTACCCCAGGAGGCAACCCTGCTTCTTATTCTGGATGGCCTCTGGCGTCAACTGCAGCAATCCGAGCAAACCGAAAAGGAGCTTCTGGCAGCTGCCAGAGCGCAAGCCAAACACTATCCCGAAATCAAGCATTTTGAAGCTATTCCCGGGATTGGCTTTATTCATGCGGCGACAATCTCCGCCATTCTGGAAACTCCATATCGTTTTGCCAATAAAAGGAAGGTCTGGATGTATGCCGGGCTGGGTATAATGAAAAGGTCCTCTGGTGGCAAGACCTACTCCGAAAAATTAAGCACAGATTACAATCGTCTCTTAAAATATACCCTGAAACAAGCCGCCGAAACAACTATTCAGGCCAAAGACAATCCTTTCCGGCGGAAATATTTAGATATGACATTATTACATGGGATTGCACCACACCGGGCCAAATTAACGATCGCCAGGGATATGCTGGCCACCATGTGGGCCATGTGGAGAAAAGGAGAGAAGTACCGTCCAGAAATAAGAGAAAAAGCGGCTTACAAACAGGGCTAGGCCGGCCACTGTCTTGAGGTCAATGAATTTGAACTCTGACAGTGACCGATGCCAGGGAGGGGAGAGTATCGGTTGCACAATGGTCGCTGGAGACCCTCTGTTTTGAGTATGCCTCCCCTATACAAGCCCCACAATTTTTCATAGGCCGCGAGTCTCAAAAAGATGTGTGGGTAACCAGCTTAGATCAAAGGAAAAAGATATTGGTCACGAACATGATAAAGGAAGAGTTCAAGGACATTGAACTTCATGACGGAGGTGGTCTAAACCTCATGGTTATTCGGGATACCCAGTCGTCAAGAAAAATTGATTTCCGTGGGTAGTGGGGAGTATTTTTTCTTGACTTTTGGTTTCAAAGATGCAAAAGTAAACGACGCAAGCAAAAGTGCGCTGTGTTAAACAACCTAGTATGTTGTGGCTGGAGTTGGTACTGGTGGCACATTGATGGGCGTTGCCGAAGCCTTAAGAAGAGTTTATCCTGATGTAAAAGCCGTTGCCGTAGAGCCAGCGGAATCAGCGGTAATGATCAGGGGAAAGGCTAGTTCACACATAATCCAGAGAATTGGCCCGGGATTTATCCCCAGTTTGGTAGATATGCCCCTCATAGGTGAAGTGGTTAAGGTGAGAAGCAGTGACGCAGTGGATATGACAAGGAGATTGATAAAAGATGAGGGATTGATGGTTGGCGTTTCTTCGGGAGCGAAAGTCCTTGCTGCATTAAAGGTTGCCCAGAGGGAGGTCTTGTCAAAAAGTGTGTAAATGTCAGGCAAGGGTGAGTACCTCTTCCTGCTTAGTTTCGGTTTCTTCATTCCTCTCCTGGAAGCCAAACTCCAGGTAGACCTGCATCAGCTTCTCCGGGGCGTCCAACCGGTGAAACCTTTGTTCAGCCAGTAGTAGCATCTTCCAGATTACAGCCGTGGCATTCTCGACCTTTTTATAGCGTTTCGCCGCGTTCGTCCGCAGTCGGAGACCAGCAAAGGGTGATTCTACCACGTTGGTCGTCCGCAGATGCCTCCAGTGCTCCTGCGGAAACCGATAGAAGGTCACCATGCGGTCCCAGTCTCGGAGCAGCGTCTCTCCGGCACGCCGGTAGCCTTCTTGCCGGCACCATCGGACAAAGTCATCTCGCTCAGCCTCAGCTGCCTCACGAGTCTCTGCGTAGACAATGTCCTGCAGGTACCTCTTGGCTTGACCCTGGAGCTTCTTTGGTAGCTTGTCCAGCACGTTGACCATTTTGTGGTTCCAGCAACGCTGTTCGAGAGCCCCCGGATAAATGTTCGCCAGGGCGCCCCAGATGCCAAGATTGCCATCCCCAACGACCAGACAGGGGCAGTTCATGCCACGCTTCTTGAGGTCACGCAGCACCTCGGACCAGCTCTCGGTCGACTCACGATAGCCTGGCTCCACTGCCAGGACTATCTTCCGGCCATCCAGAAGCCCAGCAACCACTACCAGTAGTGCCGCCTTTTCCTTCTCCAGGCCAGCCTTGGCATATACACCGTCTACCCAGAGATAGACTACCTGAAGGCCTTCCAGACTGCGCCGTTTCCACTCGCGCCACTCGGCTTGCCATCCTTCCTTGAGCCGGGCGACAGTGCTGGCCGACACTGGAGCATCCCCACCCAGTAATCCCCGAAGCGCCAGGTCAAAATCCCCCAGTGCCAAGCCATGGAGATAGAGCTGTGGGATAAGCTTGCTCACTCCTTTAGATCTTCGGGCAAACAGTGGCAGTACCCGGCTCTCAAAACGTTCCAGTAGTCCTCTCACCCTGGGCCGGCGCAGTGCGATGGTGCCACAGCCCAAAGTCAGCTTCCGCTCCTTACCGTAGCCGTTCCGATAGCCGGGAGAGCTGTCCACTGCCTTCCGCCGCTCCGACTTCTTACGTGCCAGTAGCTCAGCGATTTCTTCCTCCAGAAGAGACTGGATGAACTCCTGCACTTTCCTCCGTACCCATTCTTCCAGGTTGTCCCAGACAATCCTTGACGCTTGGTTCCCGGTTATGGTTTGCTTTCCCATGGCGGTGGTGAGTACCTCCTTCCTGTTTTCTTCATTAACAGAAAGAGTACTCGCTGCCGTTAACTATTTCCACACATTTTGAGTGTAACTCCCCAGAGGTCAGTAAAAGGTAAAACCATTGTTACCATCTTACCGGATAGAGGTGAAAGATACTTAAGCATGGATTTATTTTAGGGAAATGCTTCTCTTAACCATGCCTTGTAATCGGGTAGGTAGCCCTCCGGTCTCCCTGTAGAGTGTGCCTTTTATTCTTCAGGTAATCCTAGCCTAGCTAAAGCAATTACATTGCCTACATCGCCGCTGTCATGATTCTGCCAATAGGATATTACAATGAGGTAGCGTAGCTAGCTCTCAACGGTAAAACTGCCTTTCAAGCCCTCCAAATCTACATCGTAGACGCCAGGCTTGTCCCTGAGTATTACGAAGGCTACTTTCTGGCTTTGCCCTGGGGCAAGGGTTAGTTCTTTAACAGCCTCAACGATGCCTTTTACCTTCAATACCAGGCTATAGCTGCTTGTCACAGGACCCGTATTGGTTGTCTCGGCAAAAACATTAACAATCTTACCCGGTTTGACCCGGCTCGGGATAATCCTCAGGTCCCTGATAGGAGACGGGCCAGGGACAGGCTCTGCAGGTGCCTCAAGTACAGTTACGGGTCGTGGGCGTTTTCTTACCATGGTCGAGGCTAGGGCTGCTATCGCCGTCATAACCTTCCTGACAGGAGACGGGCCAGGGACAGACTCTGAAGGCAAAGGTTCCCCAGCTACTGGAACAGGTTGTAGGCGTTTCCTAGCAAAGACTAACACTAGAGCTACTATCACAGCCATAGCCGCAATGACTGATATTAACCATGGTGTTAACCATTTAAACCCCCCTGCCTCGGCTGCTGGCGCCGATGGTTGGGGTGCTGCTACCACGAAATTGCCTTGCAAACCACCAATTTCCACCAGATAGCTACCAGGGGTACCGGGGGTTACAGTAAAGCTTACGTCTTGGCTTTGCCCAGAAGCCAGTATCACCTTTTGGCTCGTTTCTAACAGACCCTCTATATTCACCTTCAGAGTATACTCACCACTCACCCCCCCGATGTTGGCGAGCTGGGCACTAATGGTAACATTCTCCCCAAGCCAAACTTGACTTGGGTTAATATCCAGGTTGCGTACTTCAAAGCGAGCTGGTGGTGGAAGAGGGGGGGCTGCCAGCTCGGCTAGGACAGCAAAAGGCGCCAAGCGGCTTACTTGAGCTGCCGCTTTGCCAGCTACAGCTACAAAACCAGCGGGGGAGTCCAGCCTCACCCAGCCTTCATTCTTGTCCCAGTAGGCAACAAATATAGCCAAAGTATTCTCGGGTAGTCCTTCTGGACTATAATCAATTTCCAGGCTCACTGGTGGGTCAAAGGTAGCACCGTCGGGTCCAAAGTCGTAGGTGAGGCCAATAACACTGGCATTTGCCGGTGGCGCTGGTGGCTCATCCATCATCAGCATAGTTATCTCGGTGAGAGGCTTCAGCTCCTCAGTCAGGCCTATCGTGCCCGCGGGAATAGTAAGCGTACACATCCCATCTTCAGATTTAGCAGTGACAGACGTATAGAAAACACCTGCAGTGCTGATCTTCCCTCTGACATCGGTAGTACCTGGCAGTGCTGGTGGCGCTCCGCCTCCGCCTCCGCCTCCGCCTCCACCTCCACCTCCACCCGCAGCGACACCCCTACCACCGAATACAGCCCCGCTTAATTGAGCCAGGGTTGGTATGGTGTCATTTCTTATCTTAGCCCACATATATCCGCTGTATGCCGGTGGACCAGCGATATCTGTAGTATTTACTCCGCTATCTGAGCAGTTTACCCAACTGGTGCCGTTCCACCAACACAGTGTTAATGATGATTCAACCAGCCCGGCAATTTCAGCGTTGGTATAGTAAAGTCTAATTACAATCTCGGTGACATCTGCGGGGTCGTCAATGTGGACATCAATATACTTACCGGTATCTCCGCTAAAGCCAGTGCCTGGGTTACTCGTATACTTAGCTACGGTAACCGTTGGTGTGCCGGTTCCTGATTTATCAACCTCGGTATCTGCCTCAGTTGTGGCATTAACCGTATCGTCGCCGGAAGATGTTGTCTCCGTCTTGGAATCCTCCACTGTTACTCCACTTTTGGTAAGGAACACGGCAGCCACATTGGAATCCAACTCGCCATCGTTGGCCTTATAGATGAAAATGTCGATGCCATTGAAATCGGCATCCGGCGTGTAGGTAAAGGAACCGTCAACGTTCAGGGTCAACGTGCCATTGCTGACATCGTCAACCAGGACTGCCGTGAGCGGGTTGCCCTCTGGATCACTATCATTACCCAGCACTCCGGGCGCATCTACAGTGAGGGTGGTGTCCTCATCAACACTGTAGGCATCATCTACCGCCACCGGCAGGTTATTTGGTGGTATCTCCTCAAAGGTGGCGGTGACATTCTTATTACCGTCCATGGTGATGCTATCGGGATTGGTGCTGCCGGACATGTTGCCGCTCCAACCGCTAAAGCTCCAGCCATCAGCAGGTGCTGCTGTGAGCTGTACCGAGGTGCCGGAGGCATAAGTCGCCTGGTCGGGATCCTTGGTAACACTACCGTCGCCAGTGATGGTAACTGTCAGCGTGTATTGACCCGGTGGTATCTCCTCAAAGGTGGCGGTGACATTCTTATTACCGTCCATGGTGATGCTATCGGGATTGGTGCTGCCGGACATGTTGCCGCTCCAACCGCTAAAGCTCCAGCCATCAGCAGGTGCTGCTGTGAGCTGTACCGAGGTGCCGGAGGCATAAGTCGCCTGGTCGGGATTCTTGGTAACACTACCGTCGCCAGTGATGGTAACTGTCAGCGTGTAGGTATCAATGGCGAAGCTGGCAGATATGGTGTGGTCGGCAGTCACGCTGGTGAAGGTGTAGCTGCTTACCGCTCCCACTGAGACACTATCCACCAGGACATCGGCTACATGATAGTTAGCATCCGCGGTGATGGTGAAGGCCTGGTCTGCCCCATCGTTAACCACAACCGCACCAGAAGGCGATATCGAGCCACCAGAACCGGCACTGGCGGTGATGGTAAATGTTGGGTTAATCGTAATTGACAGAGCCTTTGTTGCTGTGCCAATACCATCAGCTACCTGGGTGGTGAAGTGATATGTGTCGGCAAGAGTTGGCGTCCCGGAGATAACACCGGTTCCCATATCAAGCGATAGCCCAGCGGGTAGAGACCCAACCGATATTGACCAGATGTAGGTGCCACTGCCACCAGAGGCGGCAAGTGTCTGTAAATAGGCAGTCCCAACATCGCCATTCGGGAGGGATACGGTGGTGATGATGAGTGCCAGATTAATGGTAATTGAGAATGGCTCCTGAACCAGCTGGAGTCCTGACGTTACCTGGGCGGTGAAGTGATATGTGCCAGCAGTGGTTGGTGTACCGGAGATAACACCGGTTCCCGTATCAAGCGATAGCCCAGCGGGTAGAGACCCGGCTGATATTGACCAGATGTAGGTGCCACTGCCACCAGAGGCGGCAAGTGTCTGTAAATAGGCAGTCCCAACATCGCCATTCGGGAGGGATACGGTGGTGATGGCGAGCGGCGTTTCCCAGATCTTAATTGATAGTGGCTTGGTTGCTGTGCCAATACCATCAGCTACCTGGGCAGTGAAGTGATATGTGTCGGCAAGAGTTGGCGTCCCGGAGATAACACCGGTTGTCGTATTAAGCGTTAGTCCGGCAGGCAGAGTACCAATTATTGACCAGGTGTAAGTGCCACCGCCGCCAGAGGCCGCAAGTGTCTGGTTATAGGCAGTCCCAAAAAGACCATCAGGGAGAGAAGCGGTGGTAATGGTGAGCGCTGGATTAATCTTAATTGATAGTGGCTTAGTGGTGGTGTAAATACCATCAGTTACCTGAACGGTGAAGGGATATGTGCCGGCAAGAGTTGGCGTCCCAGAGATAACACCGGTTCCCGTATCAAGCGATAGCCCAGCGGGTAGAGGCCCAACCGATATTGACCAGGTGTAACTGCCACCGCCGCCAGAGGCCGCAAGTGTCTGTGAATAGGTAGTCCCAACATCACCATCAGGGAGGGAGGTAGTGGTAATAGTTATGTTAATGGCAAAGCTGGCCGTGATGGAGTGGTCGGCAGTAACATTGGTGAAGGTGTAGTCGGTTACCACACCAACTGATGACCCATCTACCAGGACATCGACAATATGATAGCCGGTATCGGGGGTGATGATAAAGGTCTGATTGGCACCATAATCCACCACCGTGGTGCCAGGGGTTATCGTACCGTGGGCACCTTGGGTCACGGTGATGGTATAGGTATTAATGACGAAGCTGGCAGCTATGGTGTGGTCGGCAGTAACATTATTGAAGGTGTAGCTGGTTACCGCTCCTTGAGAGACGTCATCGACTAGGACATCGGCAATATGGGAGCCGGTGCTCGAGGTGATGGTAAAGGTCTGACTGCCACCATAATCCACCACCGTGGTATCAGGCGCTATCGTACCGTTGGCACCCTGGGTCACGGTAATGGTGTAAGTATTAATGGCAAAGCTGGCAGCTATGGTGTGGTTAGCAGTAACATTATTAAAGGTGTAGCTGGTTACCGCTCCT
>Ga0315538_1000893_pt1 | contig 18062 bp, 16 predicted proteins | sample SalMarSW160230MG_2_FD_203834 | JGI IMG/M metagenome (GOLD analysis project Ga0315538, IMG submission 203834) | Salt marsh sediment microbial communities from the Plum Island Ecosystem LTER, Massachusetts, United States - Salt Marsh Sediment SW1601-230 ...
GATTCTGTTGGTTGCGCGCCACCGGTTGAAGATTGGCCTGTTGATGCAGTGGGCTGAGAAGTCGCCTGCCTCTTTGGCAAACACGCTCCTGAAATCAACAGGATTACAACCATTACCCCCCAAAATAAAACTAGATTCGTTTTCCTCATCGCGCTCACTCCTCCTTGTAATACATATTGCGGGTATCTTCGGCCACCATCATTGTTTTAAGAATGCTGGTTAAGCCTTTAACAATTATTTACCTCCTCGATTTTCAGATGTTCACTAGGAAAGAATTTCAAAGATGCCTGCGATAATAACCTCTCGATAAATATAAACGCCTTATAACGAATTGTCAACAACTTTCTGGAAAATAATTCGAGGCGCATAAAGAGGCGCGGATAATCTCCGCGCCTCTAAATACTTCTTTTATCCTTAGGTTACTTCATATGGCTTTCGATGTATTGTACTGCATCTCCGACAGTGCTTATCTTTTGAGCGTCTTCGTCTGATATTTCACCGCCAAACTTGTCCTCAAAAGCCATTATAAGCTCGACCAGGTCAAGTGAATCAGCTTCCAGGTCCTCCCGAAACTTGGCGTCGAGTGTCACTTTTTCCTCATCCACACCCAGCAAATCAACGATAATTGCTTTGATCTCTTCAAATGTGTCAGCCATTGCTTATTCTCCTTCTTTAGTTGTGTCAAACCATGGGCCTATTGTATCCGCAGGGTCTGATCTGTCAAGTCTTAATTACTGACCTTCGAACAAAAGTTCGGACATTTTTGTCATTGCGAGCCCCACCAGGGGCGAAGCAATCTCCAGCTAAGGGCGAGATTGCCACGCTCCGCTCGCAATGACAGACTGAATTTACGGGTTTTCTGATTTTGTCCGAACTTTTGTCTCAACTTGAGTTAGTTACCGAATCCGAGGTTTAGAACCGCTTCTTTCGAAGAATACAAATTTCGGGATAAACATTGCGTCTTATTGTCGCCAGGATTTTTATAGGTCTCTAGTTTCTCCTCTCTCACAAAGACCATCCATTTTATTGACAGGTGGAATCCCGGCTGGTAAGATAGTTTCAACTCACAGGAACACCAAGCAATGTCAAAAGTTACGGGTATTGGCTCACGAAAAGCGGATCACATCCGCATCAACTTGGAAGAAGACGTGCTTTCTGGTATTAACACTGGTTTGGAACGCTATCGTTTTATTCATCAAGCTTTGCCCGAACTCAATCTGGATGACATCGACCTCAGTCTGAAGGTGTTTAAGCGCACCTTAAGAGCTCCTATCTTGATATCCTCAATGACTGGGGGCACCCCCGAAGCCGGGGCCATTAACCAGATCCTTGCAACTGCAGCCCAAGAGACTGGCATCGCCATGGGTTTAGGATCCCAGAGAGCCGCGCTCGAACACCCTGAACTTGCCGCCACGTTTCAGGTCCGCCAAACTGCTCCGGACGTACTACTGTTTGCGAATTTAGGAGCCGTGCAGCTGAATTACGGTTACGGAATTGAACATTGCCAGCAAGCTGTCGATATGATCGAAGCGGATGCTCTCATTCTGCATTTGAACGCCCTGCAAGAAGCCGTCCAGACAGAAGGCCAAACTCGCTTTGCCGGCCTTTTGGAAAAAATTGAGCGCGTCTGTAAGGCACTACCAGTCCCCGTCATCGCCAAAGAGGTCGGTTGGGGTTTTTCTCAGGAGGCAGCCCGTCTTCTCGCTAACGCGGGTGTAGCTGCCATAGACGTCGCCGGTGCAGGCGGTACCTCTTGGAGTCAGGTTGAAATGTATCGCGCCGTAGAAGAAAGCCAGGCTCGCCTGGCAGCTGCGTTTATTGATTGGGGCATTCCCACCGCTGAGTCGATCCTCAATATTCGCGAGGCTGCTCCAGATTTGACCATCTTTGCATCCGGTGGTCTGCGCAATGGTATTGACATCGCCAAATCTGTTGCCCTCGGAGCTGCCTTGGGAGGCATGGCCAGTCCCTTTCTAAAAGCAGCCAGCCGTTCTCTAGATGAAACCATTCAAACCATCAATGAAATCCGACGGCAAATCCAGGTCTGCATGTTTGCTTGTGGCTGCCAAAACCTTTCACAATTGCGCCAAGCCCCGTTGTCAGAAACGTGATTTGACCCCCCTTCCACCAATGACCATACCTACTTATCACCAACAATACCTGCAAGCCATCGAGGAAGAGATCCACCGGGTGGTTGAGCGCCTCAACGGTCCCGGCTATCAAGAATTGCATTATATGATGGCCTATCACTTAGGTTGGGAAGGAGAAGGCGCAGGATCTGCTGCCAGGGGCAAACGTATCCGTCCTTTGCTCCTATTGCTCACCTGTGCCGCTGCACGAGGAGAGTGGCGGCGCGCTTTACCTGCTGCAGCTGCCGTGGAACTGGTTCACAATTTTTCTCTAATCCACGACGATATCCAGGACAACAGCCCTCTGCGCCGGGGTAGGCCAACCGTCTGGAATAAATTCGGAACTGCTCAGGCAATCAATGCAGGAGACGCTATGTTCACTTTGGCTCACTTAGCTATGCTGGCGTCAAGCGAGAGGGTCTCGCCATCAGTCACTCTCCAGGCTATCAGCATCCTCCAAGAGACTTGCCTGCAGCTGACTCAGGGTCAATATCTGGATCTCGCCTATGAATCGCGCGGGGATCTCAACCTGGATGCTTATTGGCCTATGGTGAAAGGTAAAACCGCCGCCTTATTAGCAGCTTGTACCGAGCTGGGATCGCTGATCGCGGGAGTTTCAGAAACTATTCGTACCCATTATCGCCAATTCGGAGAATCGTTGGGCTTGGCGTTTCAAGCCCAGGATGATTTGCTAGGAATTTGGGGGGATGATGCCCTTACCGGTAAATCTTCTGAGAGCGATTTGCTATCAGGCAAGAAATCCCTGCCAGTACTGTTTGGTCTGAGCCAGGATGGTCCCTTCGCCGAGCGTTGGTCACAAGGACCAATTACAGCGGGTGAAGTTCCCAAATTGGCTGCCGAGTTGCAGGCTAATGGAGGGCGCGCCTACGTCACCGAAACTGCTGAAAACCTCACTATACAAGCCCTAAAATCCTTGCAATATGCCCAACCCCAGGGAGAAGCAGGTCAGGCCTTAGAGCAGCTTGCGCATCAATTGTTAAATCGCGTCGGCTGAAACGATGTCCTTGAGATTCCCACAAGGATTTCGTTTTAGAGAAAACGCATGAATACTTGATTACCCAATAACCTGCCCCCGGGCGTCAGCCGTAAAACCTCATGTCCCTCTCCAACCCATTCTAACAAGCCGGCTGCCAACAGCTCCTCGATCTCCTTAGGGAAAACTTCAATAAGAGCCTGACCGAAGCGCGCCATAAAATCTACATTTGAGACCCCTTCTCCAGTCAATCGCAAGCCCATCATCATGGTTTCCCCCATTTCTGTAACCCGGTCAATCGGTAACGCGCTGGCTGTCGCTGGTGTGATAGGAAATTGTTCTTTTCTCCCACGCATGCATCGCTCAATATAAACCGAAGGCGAAAGGACATTGGCTGTCCGAAAGTCGCCTGCATAGCCATGCGCACCTGCTCCCAATCCGAGATATGGCAGATTATGCCAATATTGTAAATTATGCCGGCAGGAAAGCAGTTCTCCTTGGTTGCTTTGGCGCGCCCAATTAGAGATTTCATATTGGAGGTACCCAACCCCAGCCAATTGTTGGTCTGCCAGTTCATACATCTCCGCTGCCAGGTCCGAGTCGGTATCGGGAAGCAAACCACGTGCCACCCAATGTGCCAGCGGAGTCCCATGTTCTATCGTTAGAGCGTAGAGTGAAAGATGTTCGGGCTTTAACTCCAACCCCAATGATAATGAATGGCTCCAGCTCTCCAGGGTTTGGTATGGTGTTCCGAAAATTAAATCTAGGTTTAGATTGTCAAAGCCTGCCTTGCGTGCCCATTTAACCGCATTAATCACATCCTCATAGCGATGCTGACGTTCGAGCAGGCGAAGTTCTTCCGGCTGAGCGGATTGCATTCCAATGCTCAAGCGGTTGACTCCCAATTTATACAACTCCTGTAAATAAATCAGTGAAAGGCTGCCTGGATTAGCCTCTAGGGATAATTCCAGGCCAGGAAGTAGCTCAAAAGAACTTTCAATTCCAATCAAAATACGCTCAATCTGCCCTACTGTTAACAGAGAGGGTGTGCCACCTCCGAAGAAGATAGTGTGCACAGGCAGATAAGCGCCAACCGTTTCCTTAACGGAAGTAATTTCGGCGCATAACGCCTCTACATAGGCTGGTACCAGGTCCTCAATACCAGCGTAGGTGTTGAAATCGCAATAACCGCATCGTTGACGGCAAAAGGGAATATGTACATAAAGACTGTACGTAACCATTCTGAGCAGTATACCATCAAGGTGATAACCACCCTGACAGCTGTTACAGTCCCACTTGTATAGTTTTATTCGCCAAACAAGTATGTTATGTCATTAGATTAAAATTATTAAGAGCACCTAAAAGACTGGTATAATCGCCGCTGCCGGGCATTCATCCCGGCATAATATATGCCTATGGTTCAAGATACTCCTTCAAAACCCACTAAAATTTGCCCCACTTGTGGAACACGAGTGGCTGAGGACGCCACACGCTGCCTGGTATGTGGCACTGAATTCTCTTATGGCGAGAAACCTGCTCGCCCTACCAAAGCTGTCCAAGGTAGCCGCATGCCGGAAGTCACCTTGAGCTTGCCAGTCGCCCTTGGATTGCTCGCCCTTTTCTTGAGCATCGGAGCAGCCCTTGTGTTCTTTGCCCTGCAGGAAACCGGGCGCGTAGTCGATCCAACCGCAACGCCCACCGTAACGCTCACGCTTACGCCCACCCTGACCCCTACTCCGGTGACACCAACACCTACCGACACACCTCTCCCAACGCCCACGCCGCAAACGTACGTCGTTCAGCCAAATGACACATGTGCTGCTATCGCTTATAGCTTTGGTGTCTCGATCCAGAGCATCGTCCTGCTCAACAACTTGCCTGCTGACTGCAACCCTCTCACCATCGGCGAACGTCTGCTCATCCCCTATCCCACTCCCACCGCCACCGCTCTGCCCACCTCCACCCTTAGCCCTGCTGAAGCCACTGAACAGGCTTGCGATAAAGCTGAGTACATCGTCCAGGAAAATGACACCCTCAGCAGCATTGCCAATGCCTATAATGTACCCATGGCCGTTATCAGGGAATACAACGGTTTGAGCAGTGATACGGTTTTTTCTGGAATGCCCATTACCATCCCCTTGTGTAAACAAAATCCCACCCCAGGGCCTTCACCAACGCCCACACCACCACCGCCTTATCCGGCTCCCAACCTGCTCTTGCCAGCCGATGGGGTAACCTTCACCACTACGGAAGACGCGGTCACCTTACAGTGGGCTTCAGTTGGAACCCTCAACGAAAATGAAGCTTATCAGGTCAGCGTATACGACATTACCTCAGACCAGGACCGCAAACTGGTTGATTATGTCACCGATACGAAATACATCGTGCCCGCCTCCTTCCGTCCTACTGAAAGTACCCCACACGGTTTCCGCTGGACGGTGCAAACGGTGAGACAGATTGGGACCGACGATGATGGAAAGCCAATCTGGGAGTCAGCTGGCGCTGTCAGCAGTCCCCGTATTTTCATCTGGTCCGGTGTGCCGGTTAGCAGCACGCCCACGCCTTAGACACTATCTGCCTCTTCCCAAAGGCCAAAACAAAAGTAAGCGGTTGCCATGCAGATATCCTGCACGGTAACCGCTCCTTATAGCGACTAGTAAGGTATTTCTAAGGCAATTTAACCCTTTCGGTGATCTCTTCTAGCATGGCAGTAGTTATAGATTTTGGTCGCTCAATGGGTTGCCCCAAAGCACGTGCCCATACTGCGTTAGCAGTAACACCCAATGCCCGACCGACTCCAAACATCACTGTATAAAAATCGATTTCTTTCAGGCCGTAATGGTTTTGTAGAGTGCCGCTTATGGCATCCACATTGGCCCACGGGTTTTTGGCCTTCCCTTGCTCTTGCAACACTGGCGGCACCACTTCATAAACTAATTTGGCAATTTGAAAGATCTCATCGTTTGGCATATGTTCTTTGGCAAACTCGAACTGTGCTGTAAAGCGTGGGTCAGGCCTGCGCAGCACGGCATGTCCGTATCCCGGGATCACCTGTCCACTGTCAAGTGTATCCCAGGCGTACTGCTCAACTTGCTCCCGGCTGGGGACGCCGCCGAACTTATCGTAGATTCCCATCAGCCAACGCAGGCATTCCTGATTCGCCAAACCGTGTAGAGGACCAGCCAGGCTGTTCAGACCCGCTGAAAATGCGTAATAGATATCCGATAGCGTTGAAGCTGCCAGGTGAGTGGCATGCGCGCTGGCGTTGCCACTTTCGTGATCAGAATGCAGGATAAAATACAGTCGTGAGAGGTTCTTATATTCCTCGGTTTCAATTCCCATCATATGGGCAAAGTTGGCACCCCAATCCAGGTTCGGGTCTAACGGCGTAAATTTCCCATCCTTATACTTCAAGCTGTAAATATAAGCCGCGATTGTTGGCAGCTTTGCTGTCAAATTTAAGCTGTCCTCCAACATAGGCTCCCAATATTCTTCTTTGACCATTCCCTCATGATAGCGCTTGGCAAATAAAGAAGCCGGTTGAAGGGATAGGACTGCTTGCGAGAATAACATCATGGGATGGGTTTCGCGCGGCATGGCTTTAAGCACTTTGAAGACGTGCTCCGGTATTGTGCTGCGAGCCTTCCATTCTTCCTCAACAGCCAGGGCTTGCTCTTTTGTAGGAATCTCACCAACTAAGAGCAGATAGTACAAACCACCCACCCAGGCAGTGGCGTCCTGCGCTGGTTTGGGCAGTTTTTCAAGCGTATCTGGAACAGTATGACCTCTGAACCGGATGCCTTCCTGGGGGTCTACGTAGGAAATATCGGTCACTAAAGCTTTAACCCCACGCATACCTCCGTAAATTTGTGAGATGGTAACATCCCCGACTTTTACATCTCCGTGCTCTTCCACCAATTTTTCTACTCGCTCACGCCAATCTGGCAGTTGAGCTTCGATTTTTTCTTTTAGGATCATAATCCTCTCCTTAAATGTCATGAAGCCATTTATTAAATATCTACCAATTTGAGTAATTCCTCAACAGACGCTTTAACCGCATCTGCTGATTTCTGTAAGGCTGCCTGTGCTTCCTCGTCCAGTTTAAATTCGATAATTTTCTCCACCCCTGTGCGTCCAAGCTGCACAGGTACCCCAAAGAAGATGCCTTCCAAACCATATTCGCCTTGCATATAAGCAGCCGCTGGCACGATCAGATGCTTATCCTTAAGGATCGCCTCCACCATTTGCATAATGGCTGCTCCTGGGGCGTAATAAGCGCTGCCCGTCTTCAACAAACTTACGATCTCCCCACCTCCTTTGCGGGTACGTTGCACAATCGCATCGAGACGCTCAGCAGGAAGTATTTCATCTAAGGGGACACCGGCGACATTGGAGTAATGAGTTAACGGAACCATTGAATCGCCATGCCCACCCAACACATAACAGTGAATATTTTCAACACTAACCCCTAATTCCATCGCTACAAATGCCCGCATACGAGATGAGTCTAGGATACCCGCTTGCCCAATTACCCGGTTAGGTGTTAGATTACCTACTTCCATCGTCAGATACGCCATTGTATCTAGCGGATTGGTTAGCACCACAAGGATTGCATCGGGCGAGTACTTCAGCGATTCTTCCGTCGCGGTGCGCACGATTTTCGCATTCGTAGTTAGCAGGTCTTCCCGGCTCATTCCTGGTTTTCGCGGGATTCCTGCCGTGATTACGACGATATCTGATCCACTAGTGGCTTGGTAGTTGCTGCTACCGACCACTCTTACGTCGCTCCCTATAACTGGTAGAGATTCCTGCAAGTCCAATGCTTTACCTTGTGGCATTCCCTCCACGATGTCGACCAACACCAGGTCAGCAATTTCACGCTCCGCTAACCAGTGAGCCGAGGTTGCCCCTGTCATTCCAGCCCCAATTATCGACACTTTATTATTCATTTATCGCTCCATTTGAAAATCTTATATACTTAGGACTTACGCAGTTGGTGGGAGGATGGGGGTGTTTGGGCGGGGATTGCCCGCCCAAACACCCCCGATTTTCCCCTGAACTGCGCAACTACTAATACTTTGAAACCATATTCTCAGGATGCTGATTAACAGCCTCCACATTCAAGGATCATCACATTTGTCCATTCTACTTAAATTATCGAAGATATTTCTGCGCAGATCGTAGTCCTTGCTAAAACCTCCTGACAAGAATCCCCCCTGGTGCAAATACACCAGAGGGAGATAATCAAGAACTGTATCCAACATCCTCATCCAAAAAGTGACCAGCTTGCATTGCGGCTGCAGCGCCCATACCTGCCGATGTGATCACCTGGCGGAAATGTGGGTCAGCAATTTCTCCTGCTGCAAAAACCCCTGGTACGCTGGTACGCATATATTTATCAATTATTATGTAGCCCAATTCATCCATTTCTAGCTGGTTCGTGAACAGGTCTGAATTGGGATAATGACCGATAAATATGAATACCCCTTTGATTGGCATTATGCGTTCATCACCAGTGGTGGTGTCTTTGAGATTCACTTTTTCCACAGAACCGTCGCCTGTAATTTCGGTCACCAGGGTATTCCACATGAACTTTACCTTGGGATTGGTCTGTGCTCTTTGTTGTAGAACCGCACCAGCCCGTAATTCATTTCGCCTGTGTACGATAGTAACTGAATCAGCGTAGCGTGACAGGAAAAGCCCCTCTTCGAGGGCGCTGTCCCCTCCGCCCACCACAATGACATCTTTCTCTTTGAAAAACCAGCCATCACAAGTGGCACAGTATGAAACCCCACGACCGGTGAATTCGGTTTCTCCTGGGACGTCTAGATGACGGGCGCTGGCGCCTGTAGCCACAATCAAGGTCTCTACCAGATATAGCTTTCCATTCTGGGTTTTAACTGCAAAAGGACGTTCAGAGAGGTCCACCTCTACCGCGGAATCAATTTCAACCCTGGCCCCGAAGCGCTCCGCTTGTTTCTGGAACAGCTCGACCATCTCCAATCCGCCAATACCCTCTGGAAATCCAGGGTAATTTTCAACAACATAGGTCAGAGAAACTTGTCCCCCCAGCTCCATACCTGTTAAGACCACCGGACCCAGGTCCGCCCGGGCAGCGTATAGCGCTGCCGATAAACCGGCTGGACCGGAGCCCAAAATCAATACCTTCACAGATTCCTGATTGGTATGGTTGTCACCAGAAGTTGGCAATGATGAATTTGATAGATTGAAATCCATAGAGCTCCCTCAATCCTTGATTACCGCGAGGATGTCATCCGCATCCAATTCCGCAACCAGCCCCCCTTGGTTGGGCTTTATTATCATTCATCTTTGAAGGATAATTCCTTTCATTTCGAATGATAAATGGCTCGATCCAGAAATATCCGGGGTTTATGCGCTGAACCCAAAAGCAGGTTGTTTATTCCCACTTACCTATAATCAAATTTTTTATAATCGATATCACACTATTTCTATTTTATCAGATGCAGAACTCCCATTTAAAGTTACATTAGAAGTCTATGAGTATTTCTATTGGTATCTGTTATTTACAGATAGACAAACCCCCTTAGCGGGGGTCTGCAGTCATACTCTTTCTGGCTGAGTCGAAATAGACTCTGGAGGCTTCCATGTTGGTTTAAATGCGCACATTTAGATTATCCAGAAGGTTAAACGACCAGCTTTTCTCCTTTGACTGTCTCGGTATTGACTACAAGATCTAACCATTCGTCCGAATGTTTTCCAGCACCATGAACATTTTCTCTGAATGCTTTTAACAACGCTAAAGTGATCGGACCAACTCCCCCATTCCCTACCGTTCGGTAATCTATCATCCGAACCCCCACAACTTCAGCTGCAGTACCACTAATAAATACCTCATCGGCAATATAAAGCTGGTCACGGGTGATCATCTCTTCTATGACAGGAATTTGCATGTCTTTCGCCAAGATAATGATCGAATCCCGCGTGATACCTTCCAGCACTGTAGCTCGAGGTGGGGTAATTAATTGACCTCTTCTTGCCATGAACAAGTTTTCTCCAGTGCACTCTGCCACAAAGCCCATCGGATCGAGGATCACTGCTTCATCATAACCGGATCGCAGAGCCAAGGTTTTCACCAACATCGAGTTAATGTAATTTCCAGCGACTTTGGATTTGGTCATATTAATATTTGGATGCAGGCGGGTAAAGGAGGACACCATCATGTGAATACCCTTCTTCTGGGATTCTTCGCCCAGATAAGGTCCCCATTCCCAGGCAGCGATCCCTAATCTCGGGCGGGATTTGTCCATATTCAATCCCATAGGACCTTCTAAATACATCAACGGACGTATATAACATTCGTTGAAACCATTTACCTGGATCGTCTGGTGTACTGCCCGCTGCATATCCTCGACTGAGTAGGGAAAATCCTCTATCCCAATTATATGAATCGACTCGAGAAAGCGTTGGAGGTGGTCATGCAGTCGAAACACTGCTGGCCCTCGGGGCGTCTTATAGCAACGAATACCTTCAAATACCCCCGCACCGTAGTGCAAAGTCGGTGTGATGAAGTGTACGGTTGCCTTCTCATAGGGGACCAACTCACCATCCATCCATATGAAATCAGATTGCATAGAATACTCCTTGGAATCATAATCAATAGAGGCTCTCTTATTTATTATATCTCCAATGCCTCATCCAAAGTACGATTCGCTGCCTCCCCTAATCTCTTGCTCACAAAATATGTGAGCAAATTTAGATTCCTGAGCAAAAGATGGAATGCCTCTCGGACTGTTTTCTTTCCCTTAAGAAAAACGAGCGATGTTTCTCGGAACATCGCTCGTACTGATCATTCTCAACGCCGGTCGCGTCCACCCCCACCACGACGGCTATCTCTACGTCCACCGCTTGTACGCCGACCTCCTGGTCGGTCGTGTCTTTGCGCTTCTTCGGCTGTCCATCCTTCTAACACAGCCTGTCTCGAAAGTCGCACCTTCCCAGCTGGATCTATATCTGTCACCATCACCGTGATTTCATCCCCTGTTCGCGCAATATCTTCGACTCGATTAACATGTTCGCTGTCCAGCTGAGAGATATGCACCAAACCGTCAGTGTTAGGAAGGATTTCCACAAAAGCGCCAAAATCGGTGACCCGGACTACCTTTCCGGTGTAAATCCGGCCTATTTCAGGCGTTTCTGTGAGTGCCAGGATGCGATCCCTAGCTATCCTTTCACCCTCATGGTCAGTAGCGGCGATGAACACCGAACCGTCCTCCTGGATATCGATGCGTGTGTTGGTTTCCTCTTGTATGCTGCGGATGGTTTTACCTCCTGGACCAATCACAGCGCCAATTTTATCCACCGGAATATGCACGGTCGTGATCCGGGGGGCATGCGGTTTTAATTCAGATCGTGGTTTCGCAATTACTTCGATTATTTTATCCAGAATGTAAAGACGACCTTGATGGGCTTGTTCTAATGCCTCCGAAAGTATCTGGGGAGTGAGACCTATAATTTTTATATCCATCTGCAAGGCAGTGATACCCTTAGCAGAGCCAGCAACTTTAAAATCCATATCACCCAAATGGTCTTCCATACCCAGGATATCTGTCAAGATAGCATAGCGGCCATCTTCGCTTTTTACCAGACCCATTGCAACCCCTGCAACCGGTGCTTTTATCGGGACTCCTGTATCCATCAATGCTAAAGTCGAACCGCATACCGAAGCCATTGAGGAAGAGCCATTCGAAGAGAGCACTTCAGAAACCAGCCTTAAGGTATAAGGAAACTCATCTTCAGATGGTATGACCGGTATCAGTGCCCGTTCAGCCAGGGCACCATGGCCGACATCACGGCGAGACGCTCCCCGCAATGGGCGCACCTCACCGGTTGAAAACGGTGGGAAGTTGTAATGGTGAATATATCTCTTGGATTCAGATGGCGACAAGTTATCCAGCTCCTGAGCCTCTCGTGGTGTCCCTAAAGTTGCCAGGGTTATCACCTGGGTTTCACCCCGGGTAAAAATCCCAGAGCCATGTGCCCGCGGGCTTACTTCCACCTGGCACCAGATTGGTCTTATATCCTTGAGTCCCCGCCCATCGGGACGAATTCCTTGTTCTAAAATGCGTTCACGTACCACATATTTTAAAGTGTCTTCGAAGGCAGAGCTCACATTTCCAACCAGGGTTTCATCGTCTCCAGCCAGCTCGGCTACCACGCTTTCTTTCAACTTCTTGAACGCCTGATTACGTTCCGCTTTAGAAAATGGTCCCTCGAATATCTCACGAATTGCATGATCGGCTCGCTCCTGGACGGAGCTGGTTATGTTGTCCTCCACCCGGAAGTGGTGGTAATCCCGCTTGACTTTGCCCACTTCTGCAGCCATGCGATTTTGTAAGTCAATAATCGGTTGGATGGCTTGATGGCCGAACTCTAACGCCTCCACCATGACCTCTTCAGAGACCTCATCCGCGGCACACTCCACCATCAAAATCGCTTCCCGGGTACCTGCCAGGCGCAGGTCCAGGTCAGATTCTCCTTGATCGTTAAAGGTAGGGTTGACTACAAATTGTCCGTCAATCCGTCCAATCCTTACTGCCCCTACTGGACCTCCCCAGGGGATATCAGAAATCATCAAGGCGGTCGAAGCCGCGTTTACCGCGGCTATGTCGATTGGATTTTCCCCATCGGCAGAAAACGAATACAGGATCACCTGCACGTCATTGCGCAGATCTTTGGGGAACAGAGGCCGTAAAGGGCGGTCAGTGAGCCGCGCTGTCAGGACCGCATCTTCGCTTGGTCGACCTTCTCGACGGAAAAAAGAACCGGGGATTCGTCCGCCTGCGTACATGCGCTCTTCGTAATCCACAGTTAAAGGGAAGAAATCGATCCCTAAACGTGGCTCATCGCTCATCGTTGCAGCTGCAAACACCATTGTGTCGCCAATCTGCACGGTGACTGCGCCACCTGCTTGACCAGCCAGATGGCCAGTTTCGATGATGATGGGCTTATCACCCAACATGGTATTAAATTGTTTTATCTCTGGTAACATTTTTTCTCCTGATGCTTGCCCACCAAGTCAGGGACTGGAAGCTGCCGGCAACTGGACATCACTGTAGCCAAAGGAAACTATCACAGTGATGGTTATGGTTGTCACCAGACTCCAATTCCCAACTCACGGGTTAGTAATATTTCGTTTCTTCCTGATTCTTCCCAGGAAGTTTCCGGATTTTCCATGAAAAGGTAGTCAGTAATCCTTCATCACCCCATTCGTGCCATCTACTCGGGTAAGGCTGCCTCACTTGCGTCGAATGCTAAGACGATCTGTTAATGCCTTATAACGCTGGTAATCCTTACGCCGGATATAAGCCAGCAACCGGCGACGCCTACCGACCATTTTGAGCAGACCCCGACGAGATGACTCGTCATGTTTATGGTTCCTGAGGTGATCCGTTAACTGGTTGATTCGCTCGGTCAAAACAGCAACTTGCACCTCGGGAGAACCAGTGTCGTTTTCGTGACGAGAAAACTCCACCATTACTTTTTTCTTTTCAGCTTTATCCAAAGACATGACTTCTGCTTACTCCAATTCGGTCAACAAGGTTTGTGCAGGTCTCCATACCGGTAGTGGTGTCTACAATTCAAAAGCCATATACACTATCCACCGTTAGGTCTAGTCACGACCGCCATTATACCAGAGAAAGATGCAATCAGAGTTACTGGTCTTATTGGGAGTTTGGTTGGCCTTTATCCACCCACCTATTCCAGACATATCCTTCAAGTGCCCGAGTCCTGATTAGAATCAAGTAATTGATCCTGGCGTAAGGCGGCTTTAAGGCTGATCTGTGTATCTTCTGGAAAATATCGCAAGCTGTTTCGAATCAACCAAGCCGTCCCCAGGTTGTCCGTCTTAATTGCCAGGTTTTGCCGCAAAAAAAACGCAGCTTCGTTGGGAAAACGCTGGGCCAGCGCTTTGATGGTATCCAGCAAATCTGGCTTCAATTGTGCAGGAGCTGTGCGTACTTGCGGAGCCAATATCCGGTAAAGAGCTGGTAAATTTTCGAAATCCTGCGTGGCGATCAAGGTTGTTAAAGCTCGCAGACCTAATTTTTGGCTGTGAATTTCCACGGATTGCAGCCAAATTTCCACTTGTTTGAGATATTGGTCAGGGTAATTATGCCTTAAAGGATTTAATCCATCTTTAACCAAAACGTTCATCAACCGATCTTCTGTTTGGGAGGTTGTCCACTTGTCTACGCGCTCAAGATGAGCATCAGGTACGCTTGGCTTGATCTCGCCCAACAAAGAAGCTGCCAGTAGACGAAATTCGAAATATGGCTCAGCCCATAAAGCGTCGCATAAGGTCAGGCCAGCTTGGTTGTTATCCGCTGTATAAGGCGATAATTCTCTCAGGATCTGTCGTAAAACCTGAACAGGGACGTTGTAAGCGAAAAGCAAGGGTGGCGGTTCGCCTGCTTGACCAGGTCGTCGTGTTCGATCCGCATAAAAATCGAGCAATTCATGCAAACCTCCCACAAACGCTTGCGGGTCAGCAAAGGATTTAGCCAGGTTGGCCGACTGGATCTTCAATCGAGCCAGTTGAATAGCTGGCATATCATCCTCAACCCAATCATCAAAAAGTTGGCTCTTCCCCTTCTATCCATCACAAGCCTGATCCAATATCTTGATTGCTTCATCACAGCTTTCAGCGAAAAGCAGCAATTGGCGGTAAAGCTCAGGTACATACCTATTGAAATCGAGGTAGAACTGCTCAATGAGCGCCTTCCATCCGGGACCAATCAGGATCAATGGGCAACGAGCAATCGCTCCAATTTGAAGGTTGGACCACATCTGGGCAATTTCGGCTATGGTGCCGATTCCTCCCGGTAGGGCTATGGCTGCATCGCAATTATCAATTAATGCAAACAATCGCTGGCGAAGGGTCGCAAACCGCATCTCCTCCTGCACCCATTGGTTTGGACGGACAGGTCGCCAGGCTTCGATCTGATCACAAGTCACACCGATTACGTGCCCACCTTGTTCAGCCACGCCACGCGAGACAGCTTCCATCGTCCCGATGTAACCGCCGGTAAGCACTGTATGACCGGCTGCGCCCAACAATGCACCCAGTCTTTGAGCATCGCTATAGGCCTGCTCTCCCGGTCTCGGAGAGGAGCCACCAAAAACGGTAACACGCATCAGCTACTTGTCCTCCCAATTACGATGATAGTTTATCTTGAGCTTTCTTAGAATAGCTTCCTCTAGATCGATCTCAGCGATGCTGGCGATTTGCAGCAGGTAAAGAGCCACATCTGCTAGCTCATCAGCCAGCTCCTGTGGGTTCCTCGGTGTTTCTTGCCATTGAAAGTGCTCCAGCACTTCACTGGCTTCTAAAACAAGGGATATTGCCAGGTTTTGCAACGTCTGAGGCCGTAGGCTGTCGTCTTCATACCAGCCTTGAGCCTTGACAAAGCGATGCATTTCCTCGGTGAGTTCGCGGATATCCATAATTAGGCTTGATTATATTGATCAAATTTGAAATGGTCAACCAGTCTTAGGATCGCCTCAGCAACCTATCCTCTTAAATAAATAATCGACCGCAACCTAAAGGCTCGCTGCACCTCACAAGCACCTGATTGTATTTGTGACCTGTAGGTGCACCAATCCGATATAGCCATCACCCTCTGCCGTACCTCTTAAGCCCGATTATTAGTACCTGGACTCTGCCTGTCTTGATCATCTGGAAAATTTATTAGAAATCGTGCCAATATTCCCTCCTTACTGTACAATAAAACTTATAGAACTTACGCAGTTGGTGGGAGCACGGGGGTGTTTGGGCGGGCGTTACCCAAACACCCCTGATTTTCCCCTGAACTGCGTAACTACTAACTTATTCATGCTATCTCTATCAGTAAATCATCATGGAGAAAATAAAATGAGCCGTGAAAAGCGCAAGCGCTCCCATACCGAATCAAGCGCTTTTGGAACATCTGGTCGGATAAGTCACGATTCCTCGACATTTTATGATAGTCGACTCTACGAAGGATTGAGAGGATCTGAAAAGGTGGGATATGTTGAAAATCCTGTTCCTGCTGAAAACCTCAATCGCTTCTTTTGTAAATCCAGCATCTCCATGGATGAACTACCTGATCAAAGTATCCATTTAATGGTCACCTCGCCCCCTTATAATGCCTCCAAGGAATACGACCAGGACCTAAACCTGTCTGAATATCTCGATGGATTGATGCAAGTGTGGCAGGAAACTTACCGGGTGCTTGTGCCCGGTGGCAGGGCTTGCGTAAACGTCGCAAACCTCGGCAGAAAACCGTATATCCCCCTGCACAGCTACATCGTCGACCAATTTCGAAAGATTGGCTTCCTCATGCGCGGTGAGATTATTTGGAACAAATCTGCAAGCGCCAGCCCATCCACTGCCTGGGGCAGCTGGATGTCCGCTACTAACCCTGTACTGAGGGATGTCCATGAATATATTCTGGTATTTTCAAAAGATACCTTCCGGAGAAAGCCCAAAGGTAAACAAAATACCATCTCGAGAGAAGATTTTCTTAAGTGGACAAAAAGCGTTTGGACTTTTCCTGCCGTTTCAGCCAAGAAAATCGGTCACCCTGCCCCCTTTCCTGAAGAATTACCTCATCGCCTGATTCAATTGTACACATTCAATGGGGATGTGGTCCTGGATCCTTACGCTGGCAGTGGCACGACTTGCCTTGCCGCTTATCTCGATGGTCGCCTGTACATTGGCTATGAGATCAATGCGGAATATATCCAGCTGGCAAATAAACGCATACAGGCATCTCGTCCTGATTAATCGAATAGATTTATATCCCCCAAGGTCTCGCTATCCCTTGCTAAGCACCAGTTTCTTCGCTTAAAGCCCGCAGGGCAGCTATCGCTGATGCGCGCTGCTCGGAATGCCAGGCAGGTTCGCTCGCCATCCGTTCCAGGTGAGACAGCACCGCCCTCCTATCTTCCGCGTTTAAAGAATTAAAAACCGCTCTGACACGTTCTGGTTGCCGGGAGAGTAGGTTATCCCAAAGGGTTTTGAGGGGATCTGGAGTTGAGACCATCAAATTACCTTTATTATGCCAGAAATTTTACTCATTCCATCTTTGAGCTGAACTCCGGTGACACAAAAATGGGAAATCGACCATCGCCACCTATCTGCACAAACATCTTCCATAAGAAAATCCGCTTGACGAGCAGAAAGATGCGGTCGGTCTGGTCTGGCCCTATTGCTGTTCTCATCCAAATGTGGATTACAATAAGGTGAAAAGCGATCTAAGACATAACCTGTAACAAAGTATACGATCTTACCATGCACATCATCCTCACCCACGAACAGGCTGATTTCGATGCTCTCGCCTCCCTTTTGGGCGGTTATCTCTTAGCCGAGTCCGCCATACCGGTATTGCCGCGCCGGATGAACCGTAATGTTAACGCTTTCGTGACCCTATACGGCGTCGAATTGCCTTTCGTGGACCCTCGCGATCTGCCGTCCGAGCCTGTTGAAAAGGTCACTCTGGTAGATACCCAATCCATTATCAGCGTTAAAGGCATGGGACCGCATACACAAGTCCAAGTGATTGACCACCATCCCCTCAGGCAAGACCTACCAGAGAATTGGAAGGTCACTACCGAAGATACCGGTGCCACCGCTACACTCTTTGTGGAAGGAATCCAAGAACGAAATGGCATCTTGGGCACCATCCCAGCCACGCTGTTACTTTTAGGTATCTATGAAGACACCGGTTCTCTCACATACACCCGCACCACACCTCGCGATCTGAATGCTGCCGCATTCCTGCTCGAGCGGGGTGCCAGCTTAGAAATCGCAAACGATTTTCTCAATCACCCACTTTCAACTCAACAACAAGCTTTATATGACCGTTTGCGTGAGTTGGCAAAAGCTCATCATATCAATGGACATACCATCGTAATTG
>Ga0315538_1000914_pt1 | contig 17893 bp, 14 predicted proteins | sample SalMarSW160230MG_2_FD_203834 | JGI IMG/M metagenome (GOLD analysis project Ga0315538, IMG submission 203834) | Salt marsh sediment microbial communities from the Plum Island Ecosystem LTER, Massachusetts, United States - Salt Marsh Sediment SW1601-230 ...
AAAGGATGGCCAGTCCTACCTTGCTGTTATAGCTTTGCGGTGACAGCACCACGGCCGGACGGCGTCCGGCTTGTTCGTGACCTGCTTGCGGATTCAAGCTAATCCACACCACATCTCCGCAACGAGGCACATAAGTCCGGTGGCCTACCACATTTCGTTCCCCACGGCGGAGCCGGTATCAACCTCGTGATGCAAATTCTCTTTGGTGACCTTTGATAGGAGCTGTTCGAGGGTCGGCTTCGACTTGGTTATCGGCGTGACAACGATTTTCCCGTCCGCCAGCGATACTTCGACGGACGTCTCTTTCCGGAGTCCCACTTCATCAGCGAAGGATTTCGGAATCCGCAAAGCGAGACTGTTACCCCATTTCTGAACACGCGTCTTCATATCAAACCTCCATTCACAGTATCTACAATGAAGATACTCTTTCTACAGGCGCTTGTCAAGTCTGTACAAGAGGGGAAAGGCACAATTTGTTCCTGAGCCCGCTGAAGTCACAAGTCGTCAAAAGGTTTAGGCAGGCGCGATGTCCTCGGCCTTCAAGCAGATGCTCCTGTTAAAAACAGTAGTCAGTAGTCAGTAGTCAGTAGTCAGTAGTCAGAAGATTTTCGGCTGGCTATTGGATTCTGTATTATTGTTACTACCACCTGGCTCAAGGTTTGTCGCCTGGTCACTGCGAGATTGCCACGTCTTTTGCTTAAGGTCACAAGTTGTGACCTCAAGATGGCGAATTCCTTTTGACTAAGCTGAAACATAAAATCTTCAGGGAATCGGTAGGCTAGTGAACAGAGATTGCCACGCACCTTTCAGGTGCTCGCAATGACACCCTTTTTCTGTCTTTGCGAGGCTGATTTTAGTCAGCCGAAGCAATCTCGGTAGGGAAGCAATGAGATTGCCGCGCTTCGCTCGCAATGACAGGGGGGGTTACTGCTCCTTGTTAAAAATACCGGCAAAACAAGGTATAATAGCTGAAAGCGAGGCGAAGCCAAAAAGTAGGAGATGGACTTCTGGAGAGATGAAAGACACTAATAAAACGGTGCAGGATTACGTGGCATCTATTCCCTTTGACCGGCGGCTATCCCGCCAGGACATCGAGGGCAGCATCGCTCACGCCGCAATGCTGGCAAAGCAGGGCATAATAGCCGAGAGCGAGGCGGAAACGATAATCAAAGGGCTCAACTCTATGCGAAAGGAAATCGAACGAGGGAAGTTTCAATTCAAGACCGAGCTTGAGGATATACACATGAACATCGAAGCGGGGTTGTTTAAAAAGATAGGCGATGCGGCTGGCAAACTCCATACCGCCCGTTCCAGGAACGACCAGATAGCCCTGGACTTGCGCCTCTTCGTCAAGGAGGAAATCTTGAAAACCATCGATAAGATAAAAGCTCTGCAGACTTCATTGGTGGAGTTGGCCGAGGCGAACAAAGCCGTCATCATGCCCGGCTATACCCACCTGCAGCAAGCCCAGCCTGTCCTTCTGGCACATCATTTGCTGGCTTATTTCGAGATGTTCCAGCGAGACAAGGAAAGGTTTCATGATTGCCTCAGGCGCACCGACGTCCTGCCCCTGGGCAGCGGTGCCTTAGCCGGCGTTCCTTATCCCCTGGACCGGGAATTCGTCGCCCGGGAGCTGGGCTTCAGCAAGGTAAGCACGAACAGCCTGGATGCCGTTTCCGATAGGGACTTCATCATAGAATACGAAGCGGCGGCGGCCATCGCCATGATGCATCTTTCCAGGCTGGCCGAGGAGCTTATCCTGTGGTCATCGAGCGAGTTTGGCTTCATAGAGATCGGCGAAGCCTTTACCACGGGCAGCAGCATAATGCCTCAGAAGAAAAATCCCGATGTGGCCGAGCTGGCCAGAGGGAAAACCGGGCGGGTATACGGCCACCTCATAGGCATGTTGACCACTATGAAGTCTCTGCCTTTAGCCTACAACCGGGACATGCAGGAAGACAAGGAGGGGCTGTTTGACACTGGGGACACGCTGCACTCCAGTCTGGAAGTATTTGCCGGGATGGTAAAAACGATTAAGGTAAACACCGAGCGTATTTCTCAAGCGATGAAAACAGATTATATCCTGGCCACCGACCTGGCCGATTACCTGGTGAAGAAGGGCATGCCGTTTCGGGAAGCCCACGGCGTGGTAGCGAAACTCAGCAAATATGCCGCCGGCAAGGGCAAAAGCTTCCAGGAGCTCGGCCGGAAGGAATACAAAAAGTTCTCGGCGCTCTTCGGCGAGGATGTATATAAGATAACTCTGGAATCATCGGTAGCCGCCCGAAATGTTGCCGGCGGCACTTCCCCCCAGCAGGTGGGAAAGGCACTCAAGAGAGCAAAGAGGCTAATCAAATAATGATTAAGCTGGCGCCGTCGATTCTTTCCGCTGATTTTGCCCGCCTTGGCGAGCAGATTGACGAGGTCGCCAGGGCCGGGGCCGATTATATCCACGTGGATGTCATGGACGGGCATTTCGTGCCCAATATTACTATCGGGGCTCCGGTGGTGGCTTCAATTCGCCGGGTGACCAGCCTGCCCCTGGATGTCCACTTGATGATAGAGCACCCGGAGCGGTATATCTCCGACTTCGTTAACGCCGGCGCCGATATTATTACCGTGCATGTAGAAGCCTCTCCCCATCTCCATGGCGCGATTGAGTTGATAAAGAAACTGGGGGCCAGGGCCGGGGTATCATTAAATCCGCCTACTCCTCTCAGTGCAGTAGATGAATTTATTCATCACGTGGACCTGGTGCTCATTATGAGCGTTAATCCCGGCTTCGGCGGGCAGTCTTTTATCCCGGAAACATTGCCCAGGATAGAGAATATGCGCAAAATGCTTGATAATAGAAAACCGGGGGTCGAGCTCGAAGTCGACGGGGGAATTAATGCCGACAATGCCCCTGACATAGTCGAAGCCGGTGCCGACGTCCTGGTGGCAGGGAACAGTATATTCAGGACCGAGGAAGGGATAAGCGGGGCGATGCAGAGGCTGAGAGAAGCGGTGGCGGAGAAGACAGTAGACAGTAGTTAGAAATCAAAATTACAAGTCAAAATGCAAAAACTCTAGCAACTCCTTTTCTGTCGTTGCGAGGAGCGGAGCGGTTGCGAGGCGAAGCCGAAGCAAACTCAATGAGATTCCTCGCTTACGCTCGGAACAGGCTCCGCAATCTTGCGGTGGGGCATGGGATTGCCACGCCCCGACAGGTCGGGGCTCGCAATGACAACGGGGGGAGAGGCCCAGAATGGCACTCCTTTTTTAACCGTGAAGGAAAGGATTCCTTCACGCCTCGAACATGATGCTCATGGAGATAACCCCCCTTATTTTAAGGGGGGATAAGAAGTAGAGAGTCCTTATTTTGAGGGGGGGGATACCGAAAGACAGGACACTAATTTGTGATTTGAAGCAATCCGAAGCACGAAATCCTAAACGAAATTCAAAAATCAAAGGTCAAAAATCAAAATGACAACTGAAAATCCCAAAATTTTAACCTTTGCTCTGTCATTTTGCACTTTTATTTTTGCATTTTGCATTTTGAAGGGGCAGTTTAGAGACTGGGTTGTGGGGTTTGGGATTTAGCCGGTGGGGTTGTAGCTAGCGGGCGGCTTTGTACTGGGTGCGGAGGCATCTGGTGCAGATGTTGACTTTTCTTTTCCTTCCTTCTACCATAATCGTAGTTCGGTGAATATTAGGTAGCCAGCGTCGCAAGGTACGCCTCTTGGAGTGGCTTACATTATGCCCAGATTGAGCTGTTTTACCGCAAATCTCGCACTTCATAGAAACTTCTCTATCTGTTAAATTTGCGTAATGATAGCACAACTATCAGCCCGGGTAAAGGGGTGGGATGAAAACTGATTTAGCCGATGGTCAAACCCTGAAGGAAATGTTTGCCTCAGGAACTGCCTGGCTGGAAAAAAGCGCCCCCGATATCAATGCTATAAACGTTTTCCCTGTTCCCGATGGTGATACCGGAACCAATATGGTGCTCACCATGAAGTTTGCCCTGGAAGAGGCAAAGCTCAATTCGGATAACCAGGTCTCTTCAGTAGCCAAAGCGCTGGCTCACGGTGCTTTAATGGGAGCGCGGGGCAATTCCGGAGTTATCTTATCTCAATTCTGGCGTGGTTTAGCTAAAGGGCTGGAGGGCAAGACTCATTTCGACGGCGGGGATTTTGCCAGAGCACTGGCCGAAGCATCACAAATGGCTTACAAAGGGATTGTCAATCCTGTCGAGGGGACTATCCTGACGGTACTTAAAGACGCATCTAAAGCTGCTCAAGAAGCAGTAAAAAATGATGCTGCCCTGGTCTCGGTGTTGGAAGCGGCGGTAAAATCGGCTGAGGATTCAGTGGCCCGGACTCCCAGCTTACTGCCGGTATTAAAAGAGGCTGGAGTGGTGGATGCCGGTGGGCAAGGCTTGTACGTTTTGCTGGACGGCGCCCTTCAATTCCTCAAGGGAGAGTCACATAAGCTACAATATCGGAGGCCCCGCCTGGTCGTTGCCGAGACAGAATTAATTCCCAGGGCAGCTCAGAGGCCCTCCCAGCTGGAAATGCCTCATGGGTATTGCACAAATTTTGCCCTGGAGGGGCAGCATCTTAATTCAGGCAAAATCGAAAAAGACCTCAAAAAGAAGGGACAATCTTTGATAGTTACCGGCGACGATACCCTGGTCAGGGTCCATATCCATAGCTTCGAGCCCGGTGAAATCCTGAAATATGCCACAAAGTTGGGCACACTGCATGAGATAACTATCAATAACATGGATGACCAGTATGCAGAATTCATCAAGATGCAGAAGGAAAGAATGCCTTCAGTCGATATCGCTATGGTAACAGTGGCCACCGGAGACGGTTTTTTCGAACTGCTTAATAGTTTGGGTAACATAATCATTGTCCCCGGCGGGCAAACGATGAATCCCAGCGTTCGTGAACTCCTGCAAGCTGTGGAATCAGCACCCTCGGACAACATTATTCTACTGCCCAATAACAAGAACATCGTGTCTGCCGCTTCCCAAGTCCGGTCCTTAACTTCCAAAAAAGTGAAGGTGGTTCCCACCAGGAATATCCCTCAAGGCATAGCGGCATTTCTGGCTTTCGGTTATGACATGAATCTGGAAAAAAATGCCAAGACTATGGAGAAAGCAATAAGTAAGGTAAGGGCTATAGAGGTTACCAGAGCAGTGCGTGAGACCCGCCTTGGTGGCCTGGAAATAAGAAAGGGGCAATTTATTGCCATTCTGAACGATGAAGACTTGATAGCCAGGGCTGATAAAGTAGGGGATGTTGTCCTTGAAGCCCTAGGCAAAGCAGGAGTTGAAAAGGCCGGGATAGTCACCGTTTATTACGGTGCTGAAATCAAGGCTGCTGAAGCTCAAGAGATAGCTCGGGAAATTCGTGACCGCTACCACACCGAGGTCGAGGTAGTGTATGGTGGCCAACCCCATTATAATTATATAATTTCCCTGGAATAGTGTTTGCGGCAAAGCTAAAAGTAGGAGGATTTTCTAATTTGGAAAGAGTCATTGCGAGGAGCGAGATTCCTCGCTTATGCTTCGGAACAGGCTCCGCAATCTCGGTGGGAGGCAATGAGATTGCCACGCCCCGACAAGTCGGGGCTCGCAATGACAAAAAGCGTTGTACATGATGAATTAAGTAACTACAAAAATCTGGAAGGGAAAATGGTTAAGGTTGTAACTGATAGCTGCTCTGACATTACCCCGCAGTTAGCCCAAGAGCTTGGGATTACTGTGGTGCCGTTGTACGTCCAATTTGGCGATGAGACCTACCGGGATAATGTTGACCTGAGTACAGAGGAGTTCTACCATAAGTTGGAAACGAGTAAGATTCGCCCTATCACATCAACCGCCACCCCGGCTGATTTTGCCAGGCTTTTCACTAGATTAGCGGAAGAAACAAAGGAAATCCTGACTATAACTCTTTCTCAAGCGTTCAGCGGCACTTATACAGCAGCGCTGCAGGGCAAGGCTATGGTCAGCAAAAATTGCCACATTGAAGTCATTGACTCTAAGTTGGGAGCAGGTGCACAAATGCTCTTAGTTATTTCAGCAGCTAAGATGGCTCAGGCAGGGGCTAATCTGGAGCAAATTGCTGACCGGGTCAGGAGAGCGATTCCCAGAGTGCATATTCGTATGAGCTTCGACACATTGGGATACTTGAGAAGAGGCGGGCGCATCGGTAAGGCACAGGCTTTCCTGGGTAGCTTGCTAAAAGTAAATCCTGTCCTGGGAATAAAAGACGGTGCAACCTTTCCTATCGCTCGCTCCCGCAACCGAACTCAAGCCATGGATTTCCTGGTAAATTTTGTCAGGGGTTTCAGCCAGATAGAAGCCGTTGCTATCGAGGATGCCACTACCCCCGATGATTTACAGACATTAGCCGAGCGGCTTAAGGATGTCGTCCCTCCAGAGCGCATCCATCGTTCCAAGGTAAGCCCGGTGGTAGGAACTCATGTCGGTCCTCATGTCCTGGCTGTTGCCGTCCTTGAAGCGGAATAGAAAGTGACAGGCATTGATTCGCTACGAAACGTTCTTGAACTGGAATGCCGGAAGGGTTACACCGATAAGGCAGTAATCGGCGGCCTGGATAAGTATCTTCACAAACAGACCGGGCAAATCAGACAGAGTCTTGTCCTGAGTCTGAGCGAAGTGAAGACGAAGGAACTAATCCCACAGCTTGTAAGCGGTTTCGATGAGCTTAACCTGGCCAATTCCCATTACGGCTCTTACGGCGTGGATGAGCGTAAGAGATGGATGACAAATGTCCTGGGCTGGCTGGATAAGCTGGAAGGGACGACTAGAACGAGGAGGAGTCAGGAGCCAGGAGTCAGGAGTCAGAAGTCAGGAGTCAGGAGTCAGAAGTCGGTAGTCAGTAGTCAGAAGTCAGTAGTCAGTAGTCAGAAGGCAGCGGCTGAGCCCCGCCAGGAGCGAAGAGAAGGGCTGGACTCGCCCATAACTGTTATCAAAGGCATCACGCCCAGTGTAGCTAGCAAATTTGCCAGGCTCAATGTCAGGGCAGTGGGCGATTTGCTTTATTTCTTTCCCAGACGCTATGTCGATTACAGCCGGAGGAAACCCATCTCTGAACTTATAGAAGGTGAAGAGCAGACTATCATAGGCACAATCTGGCAAGCCAGAGTAGCTACCTTGGGTAACCGGCGAGGCACAGAGGCAATTGTCGGCGACGAGACAGGAAACATTAGAGTGGTCTGGTTTAATCAACCTTACCTGGCAAAAAGCTTCCGTACTAATGCCCGGGTAGTAATTAGCGGTACGGTCGGCTTGTTCAAAGGACATAAGGTATTCGAGTCCCCGGAATGGGAATTGCTTAAAGATAAAGAACTGATTCACACCGGGCGCCTGGTCCCCGTCTATCCCCTTACCCAGGGCTTATATCCCAGGCAAGTAAGGAAATGGACCAAGGAGACTGTCGATGGCTATGTCTGGCAATTGAGTGATTTCCTGCCCTCAGAGATTAAGACCCGCTGCCAGTTATTGGACCTTCCCGCCGCAATCGCTCAAATTCACTACCCCGATGACCTGACGATGGCGGAAAGGGCAAGAGGGCGGTTAGCCTTCGACGAGCTATTTCTTCTGCAGTTAGGCGTGCTGGCCAGGAAGCGGGACTGGAAGGAAGGCCAACCGGGGAATGCCTTTCATATAGACCAGGAAGTTATCAACAGATTTTTACAGTGCCTGCCTTTTACTTTGACCCAGGCCCAGGAGCGAGTGTTGCAGGAAATTTTAACCGACCTGAAACAAGCAAAAGCCATGTCACGTCTTCTTCAAGGAGAGGTAGGGAGCGGCAAAACCGTAATTGCGACCCTGGCTCTCTTGATAGCTGCTGCCAACGGTTACCAGGGGGCGTTAATGGCGCCCACTGAGGTCTTAGCCGAGCAACATTACACCAATATCTGTAACTATCTGTCCCGGGTCGGCACCCAGGAACCTGGTTCCGAGCCGGGCGAAGGAACTATCAGGTGCTACACAGGCTTTCTCTCCAGGCCGCTTACCATCGCTTTGCTCATCGGGAGCCTAAGCAACAATGAGAAGGAAATGTTGCATAGTAAAATTAAGCAGGGTAAAGTTGACATTATTGTCGGCACCCATGCCCTTATTCAAAAGGAGGTAGAATTTAAAAAATTAGGGTTGGCGGTGATAGATGAGCAACACCGCTTCGGCGTATTACAACGCTCCGCCCTGCGGCAAAAGGGGTTTAACCCTCATGTTCTGGTCATGACAGCCACACCTATTCCTCGAACCATGGCGCTGACGCTCTATGGAGACCTCGACCTTTCGGTTATTGATGAGTTGCCCCCGGGACGACAGGTAGTGAAAACAAAATGTCTCGAATCACAAGATAGAGAAAAAGCTTACAGCTTTCTCCATCGCCAGGTCAGCAATGGCCGGCAGGCTTTCATCATCTGCCCCTTAATCGAAGAATCCGAAATACTCGAGGCAAAAGCCGCCAAAACTGAATATGAGCGACTATCCCGAGAGGTCTTCCCGGGTTTAAAATTAGGACTACTCCATGGTCAAATGCCTGGTACTGAGAAAGAGGAGGTAATGCGCCATTTTCGAGCCGGGGAGCTTGATATTCTGGTGTCGACCTCGGTAGTGGAGGTGGGCATTGATGTACCCAGGGCCTCGGTTATGATGGTAGAGGGTGCTGAACGCTTTGGTTTATCTCAGCTCCACCAGTTCAGGGGACGTGTGGGGCGAGATAAGGAACAGGGCTATTGCCTGCTTATCCCGGAGAAGCTTTCACCGGAGGCAAGGGAGCGCCTCCGGCTGATGGAGAAGATTCATGATGGCTTCGTCCTGGCTGAGAAAGACTTAGAGCTACGAGGTCCGGGGGAATTTTTCGGCACTCACCAGAGCGGCCTGCCCGACCTCAAACTTGCAAAGCTAACCGATTTACGCAGTCTGGAGTTATCCCGGCAAGAGGCAATAACTCTTTTTCAGAGCGACCCCAATTTAAAGAAAGCTGAACATCAACCTTTACGTCAACAATTGAGCCGAGTATGGGCCGGAGGTGCCGAATGGAGCTAATCATGCTCAAGCAGGAACTGGTCAGCTGTTTGCAGCAAGCTGTGTCGGAGGCACAGCGAAAAGGTGCCCTGGCTTCAGCCGCCTTGCCCGAGGTGCTTATAGAACATCCTCAAAATCCCGAACACGGAGATTTTGCTTCAGGCCTCCCTTTGAAGCTGGCTCGGGCTATGAAGATGTCCCCCATGGCGATAGCCGAAAAGGTCTCTGAGCATATAGTACCACCGCCCCAAATCGACAAGATTTGGGTTGCTGAGCCGGGCTTCATTAACTTCACCGTGCGGGATGACTGGCTGAGTACGCAGGTGGAATCAGTTCTGGCTGCTGGTGAATCGTATGGTGATATTGAGCTGGGCAAGGGTAATCGGGTCCAGCTTGAATTCGTTAGTGTCAACCCCACTGGACCTCTTCACGTAGGTCATGGCCGCGGCGCCGTTTTAGGCAGTACTCTGGCTAATGTGCTTACTGTCTCTGGCTATGCTGTAGAAAAAGAATTTTACATAAATGATATGGGTAACCAGATAGATAACTTCGGTCGTTCCCTCTATGCTCGTTACCGGCAATGCCTGGACAAGGAAGCTGCCATGCCCCCGGATGGCTACTACGGCAATTACATGGTTGACCTGGCCAAAGAGATAGTCCAGGAGCAGGGTGATAGATTTTTATTGTTGCCCGAGAGCGAGGCAGCTTCGCAACTGGCGAAGGTTGGGATTGTCAGGATGCTACAGAGAATTAAACAGGACCTCGAGTTACTGAACGTTGTTTTTGACACCTGGTTCTCAGAAAGGAGCCTTTATCAGGGCGGGCAATATGACAAGGTTATGGAACTACTCCAGAGCGGGGGCTATATGGCTAAAAAGGAAAACGCCACCTGGTTTGAATCGAGCGCCCTGGGCGAAGATAAGGACAATGTCCTGGTGCGCAGCGATGGTTCTCCCACTTATTTTGCCTCTGATATTGCCTACCATTACAACAAGTTTCTGGAGCGGAAATTCGACCGGGTGATTGATATCTGGGGGGCCGACCATCAGGGACATGTCCCTCGAATGAAAGCGGTGCTCAAGGCCTTGAACTGTGACCCTGAACAGCTTAAGGTGATAATCTGCCAGTTAGTCACCCTGCGGCGTGGAAAGGAAATAGTCAAAGTATCCAAGCGTAGTGGCGATATTATTACTTTACAAGAACTGGTAGACGAAGTAGGCTCGGATGCTTGTCGCTTCTTGTTCCTCTCTCGTTCTGCTGATAGCCAGATGGATTTCGATATAGAACTCGCCAAGCGGCAATCGGCGGACAATCCTGTGTATTACGTTCAATATGCTCACGCCCGGATTGCCAGCATTCTTGACTTCGCTAAACAGCGGGAGATAGATTGCAGTCAGGGCGATGTTTCGCTGCTTACCACCGAGCCGGAGCTCACCTTAATTCGCCGCTTAATACTCCTCCCCGAAATAGTAGAACAGGTGGCAGTTACTCTCGAGCCTCACCACCTGCCTTACTATGCCCAGGATTTAGCCACCGTGTTTCACAGTTTCTATAAGCAATGCCGGGTTGTCTCTGAAGACGAAGCGCTAACTAAGGCCCGCATCAAGCTGGTCAAGGCAACTCAGATTGCTTTAGCTAAAGTCCTTCGCCTCATGGGCATGGCAGCTCCGGAAAAAATGTGATTTACCCTTTTCGAGGTTTTGCGACAGGTAGGGGATATCTTCATCTTTGTCGGGGAAGGATAGAATTCAGCACAGTATTACTTAAATTCTCAGGCGGAATTGTGCTGCTACCCAGAGCAGTTGTCTCAAAGATATAATTAAAGTATGAGGTCTGGCATTTATGGAAAGAGCTGAGTATGGTATGGTTCGATCCTGACAGATAAGGCAGGCAAGGGATGACAGCTACACATATATTGGGGTTTCTGGGGATTCTGCTCATTATTGGATTCATAGGGGATTACCTCTTCAAGAAAATAAATTTTCCCGACATATTAGCGCTCCTTGCTTTAGGTTACGTTGCAGGGCCTGTCTTAAATATTGTAGATCCAGCCTGGGTAGCCCCGGCTTCGCCAATAATAGCCAATTTATCTCTGGTCATCATTATGTTTAACGGTGGTTTAGGCCTGGAGTTTTCCCAAGCCCGAGCCACCGCGCCCAGGGCAATAGCGCTCGCGTTACTGGGCATCGTGGCCAGCATGATCGCGGCGGCGGCCTTTGTTTACTACGTTCTGGATTGGGAATTGATGAACAGCTTGTTGCTTGGAGCCATCGTGGGTGGCACCGGTCCTGCTATTGTAATGCCTCTTATCGGACGAGCTAAAGTCTCTCCTGAGATATCATCCCTATTACATATAGAATCCGCTCTAAATGGTGCCTTGGTGATTGTGATTGCTCTGGTTATCCTAGAAGTCATGACTGTTGGGGCAACTGAGCACGTAGCTCCTGTGATTGTTAAAGCTATTGGCATGCGCTTTCTTATAGGACTGGGAATCGGCGGCGGCGCCGGGTTTGCCTGGCTTTGGGTGCTGACCTTCATAGAAGGCGAGCTATACGATGATATCTTGACCTTAGCTGTCCTTTTTTTACTTTATCTCGCCGTGGAGAGTTTGCAAGGCAGCGGAGCTATTTTCGCTCTCGTATTCGGCTTAATCCTGGGAAACGGCATGGAACTTGCTAGATTTCTGCGCACTAAGAGGACTATCGAGATCCACAATACCATGATGACGTTCCACTCTCAAATATCTTTCATAGTGAAGACATTTTTCTTTGCTTACTTGGGACTGATGATAACCTTTGATGACCCCAGCGTAATTGTACCGAGCATCATCCTGTCTTTGGTGCTATTGGCGGTAAGATGCATAGTAGTCCCTGCTATTTCCATAGGTAAGAGGAGCTTGCTTGCCAACACGGGAATATTAGCTACCATGCTGCCTCGAGGTCTATCCGCCGCCGTGGTAGCTGAAATAGCTGCTTCCTCGGGCATTGCCAATGCCCGGCTTTATCCCGAGATAGTGACAGTGGTTATCGCAACTACTGTCATAATCTCAGCTGTAGGTATTCCCCTCTTTGCTAGAAAATCGCCGCGGGAGAACAGCGAGACAAGGGAAAAAGGTGGGACATCAAATTCACCTTGAGCTAGCGCCAGGCGTTACTCCACCACCCTTCGCCTCATTATTGCTTGACGGAAAATTGGATTGTGCTATATTATTAAGCAAACTTACCACTTTATTTACCTTGCCTTATAGCGGAGGTGGGGCCGATGGTATACAAGATACAGGCAAAGCTAGTCCGCAGGAAGCTGTTCAGGTGTGATTGCTAGATATTGTCCTGGCTACCTGCGGAGGCTCAGCAAACAAATAATATTGTAAAGGAGGATTGAAATGGCTGTTAAAAAGGTTGGCGAAAAATATCGCTGTAATGTCTGCGGCAATGAGGTGACGGTAACCAAGGCTGGCGGCGGCACCCTGGTCTGTTGTGGTGAGGATATGGAATTAATTAGCTCGTAAGGTTTTAAGAGGAGTGAGCAAATGGAAAATGAACAGGCCAGGACGGTAGAGGTGCTTCAGCTTGCTGTTCAGACGGAGGTAGAGGGCAAGGAGTTCTACCAGAAGGCAAGCCAGAAAAGCAGCAGCAAGCTAGCTAAGGAATTATTTCAGCAGTTGGCTAATGAAGAAGACGTTCACCGCAAGAAGTTTGAGGAAATATATGAAGCCCTCAAAAGAGGGCAGAATTGGCCTGATTTAGAGCCACCATCCGAGAAAGGGAAAAGGCTCAAGTCTCTGTTCGCCGAAGCCACTAAAGCGCTGGGTAGCAAGATTAAAGTGGCCGAGTCTGAACTCGAAGCTATCAAGATAGCTATGGATATGGAGATAAAGTCTTATAATTTATATCACTCTCGAAGCGAAGAAAGCACCCTCCCTGTGGAAAAGCGGTTCTATGAGACTCTGGCGGGCGAGGAGCGGGGGCACCATCTCGCCCTTCTCGATTCCTATGAGTATCTCAGTGATCCTGCGGGGTGGTTTACCAAAAGAGAACACTGGTCATTGGATGGGGCTTAAATAAACAAATAGGAGGGTACAACATGGGGGATGTTGCTTTAAGCATTGAGCAGCTAAGTGTAGAGGTGGAAGGGCGGGAGATTTTACATAATATAAATTTAGGGATGAAGCTTGGCGAGACACATGTCCTTTTCGGTCCCAACGGCAGCGGGAAAACCACTTTGCTCATGGCGTTAATGGGTTTCCCCAAGTATCGGATAACCAAAGGCAAAATCATTTTCAAAGGCCAGGACATAACTATGTTGCCGCTGGATGAGAGAGCCCGTTTGGGGATTGGTATGTCCTTCCAACGGCCACCGGTGGTTCGGGGTGTAAAAATGCGTGACATGGTGGCTGCCTGCCTCAGGGGGCGAGAACAGGAAGAAAGCATCAGTCAACTCGCAGAGAAAGCTGACCTGGCCGATTTTCTGGATAGGGAGATGAACTATGGGTTCTCGGGAGGGGAGATAAAGCGTTCCGAGCTGATGCAACTACTGGCGCAGAGGCCCACATTAACATTGATAGATGAGCCTGAATCAGGCGTTGACCTGGTAAATATTGCCCTTATCGGTGAACTGTTAAATAGCTTGCTTGAAAAAGATTGTCCCATACCTGAGCGAAGATGCATGGGGCTCATCATTACCCATACCGGTCATATTCTGGACTATGTTAACGCCCGCACAGGCTATGTCATGTGTAATGGTGTAATCGGATGCGAGGGAGACTCTCGTGAGATTCTAGCTACTATTAGAGAGAAAGGCTACCAAGAATGTATCCAATGCTTTCTGAGGAGGAGGGCCTCAAGTGGTTGAAATGGTATCGCCTGAGACACATAAAGATAAAGCCAGAGCAGCAGCAGCCAAACCAGCAGCATTCGGTGAGGATATAGATTTGGGCGCTTATGTTAGCTCAGCCGAGGAGCAGCCTTACCAGACTGACCCTTCGAAGCTCTCTGCCAGGGCCAAAGAGCGGATGCTGGAAGCAGGAGTCATTTTGGATGACCCGAGCCAAAGGGCAGGAACCTTTATCCAGATGGATAACGCTCCAGTTCATAGTTCGGTCAGACAAGAGGGCGTGGAAGTAATGTCAGTCAGCCAGGCTCTGGAAAAGTATGACTGGCTGTCAGACTACTGGTGGCAGGCAATAGCCGTGGATACCGATAAGTACACTGCCAATATAGAACTGAACCAGCATAATGGCTACTTCATCAGGGCACTGCCTGGCTATAAGACCATTTACCCTGTTCAGACCTGTCTCTATCTGGCAAAAGCACGGCTTGCTCAAAATGTGCACAATATTATCATTGCTGAAGAGAACTCGGAGCTGCATATCATTACCGGTTGTACCACTGCTTCTAACGAAGAAGCCGGCCTGCACCTGGGCGTCTCTGAGTTCTACATAAAGAAAGGGGCTAAGGTCACCTTCACTATGATACATAGCTGGAATCCAGAGGTAGCTGTTCGCCCCCGCACGGGAGTGATTATTGAAGAAGATGGCTTATTTCTTAGTAATTATGTGCTTACGAAGCCAGTCCGTTCACTACAAATGTATCCCACAGCCAGGTGTGTTGGGGAAAATGCGGTTGTCAGATTCAACAGTATTCTGGTTGCAGCTCCGGGGTCATCGCTCGACGTCGGTTCTCGGGCCATCCTCAATGCTAAGGGAGCGAAAACAGAAATCATATCACGAGCGATAACTACCGGAGGGAGCATTGTTGCCCGGGGTTACATAGAAGGCAATGCCCCTGATGTTAAAGGTCATCTGGAATGTCGTGGGCTAATCTTGATGGGAGAGGGCATAATCCACGCCATACCCGAGCTTAAAGGCACTTTAGCTGGCATTGACCTATCCCATGAAGCGGCAGTAGGCAAGATAGCTGAGGAAGAAGTAGAGTATCTCATGGCACGAGGGCTAACTCGAAGCGAAGCTACAGCCACAATAGTCAGGGGGTTTCTCCGGGTGGATATCGAGGGATTGCCGCCCTTACTCAGTGCCGAGTTACAGCGGGCAATTGAAGCCAGTGAAAAGGACCTTATGTAAACCGACAGGAGGGTAGCAATGAACCTGCAAGCTCTACGCAATTTAAGCTATGGACTATATGTGGTAGCATCCGAAAAACAAGGAAGGCTAAACGCACAAATCGCCAACACAGTGATTCAGGTCACCTCAGAGTCGCCCGCTATCGCCGTGTGCATCAACAAGCAGAACCTCACACACGAGTTTATCACCGAGAGCAAAGTCTTTGTCGCTTCTGTATTATCTCAAGACACACCACTCTCTTTCATAGGTCATTTTGGCTTCAAGTCGGGTAAGGAGGTAGACAAACTCAAAGATGTCAATTACAAACTAGGTGAAACTAAGGCTCCCATAATACTTGACCATAGCTTGGCTTATCTCGAAGCCAGGGTAATTAATCAACTAGATGTCGGGACCCACACTATCTTTATAGGGGAACTCGTGGGAGCGGGTGTTCTCAGAGAAGGTGAGCCACTGACTTATGCTTACTACCATCATGTTAAGAGAGGCACCACCCCCAAGACAGCCCCCAGCTATATCGAAGAGAGAAAGGAGACGGTATCCAAAATGGCGAAATACAAATGCACTGTTTGCGGGTATATCTATGACCCCGAGTTAGGCGACGCCGACGGCGGTATAAAGCCGGGAACGCCTTTCGAGGAAATACCCGATGACTGGGTATGCCCTGTCTGTGGAGCAAGCAAAGACCAGTTCGAGAAAATAGAGGAGTGACGGCCTAACGATGATAGAAAACTTGAACAGAGAACAACTGGAAGGCATATTAGAAGCGATACCTGTAGAAATTTCTTTCGTTGACGAGAACGATCTAGTTAAATTCTGGAATAAGCACGAAACGAGAATTTTCAAACGGCCGGTTTCAGCGATTGGGAAATCAGTTCAAAATTGCCATCCGAAGCAAAGTGTGGCCAAAGTAAACCAGATATTGTCCGATTTCAAGAGTGGCAGGAAGAATTCAGCCGAATTTTGGATAAATCTCGGGGAAAGGAAGGTATATATCAGATATTTTGCTGTGCGGGACAAAGCCGGCAGGTATCTGGGCACACTGGAAGCCACCCAGGACATTACAGATATAAAGAAGATTGAAGGAGAAAAGAGGCTGTTAGAGTATTGAAGGAAGGAATAAAATGAAAGCAAGACAAATAAAGACAAATGTTTACTGGGTAGGCGCTATCGACTGGGACAGGCGTCTCTTTGACGCCTTGATACCCCTTCCCGATGGAACAAGCTATAACTCTTACCTAGTGCAGGGCAGCCAGAAAGTTGCTTTGATAGACACCGTGGACCCCTCCATGACACATGTCCTCATGGCTTATCTTGAGAATGTTCCCGTTATTGACTATGTCATTGCCAACCATGCCGAGCAAGACCACGCTGGTTCCATCCCCCAGATTCTGGCGAAGTATCCCGATGCTAAAGTGGTCACCACACCCAAAGGCCGGGATCTGCTCGTGGCTCTCTTGCTTATCCCGGAGGACAGATTTATCACTGTAAGCGATGGTGAAACTTTATCCCTTGGGAATAAAACGCTGGAGTTTATCCATGCCCCCTGGGTACACTGGCCTGAGACCATGCTTACATATTTACGGGAAGACAAGATACTCTTTCCTTGCGACCTTTTTGGCTCTCATCTGGCTACCACAGACTTGTATGTAGCCGATGAAGGGCAAGTCTATGAAGCGGCTAAAAGATACTTTGCCGAAATCATGATGCCTTTTCGCACCAGTATTGAGAAACATTTGGAGAAGCTAAACAGTTATAAGGTTGATGTCATCGCTCCCAGCCACGGCCCCCTCCATGACAAGGCATCGTTCATCATGGAAGCATATCGAAGCTGGGTATTAGGCCCACCAAAAAACATAGTGGTCTTGCCTTATATCTCCATGCATGGCAGCACCCAAAAAATGGTGGAATATTTTGTGGGAGCCCTGGCTGACAGAGGCGTCACGGTTAAGCAGTTCAACCTGGCGGCAACCGATATTGGGAAACTGGCCATGACATTGGTGGACGCCGCCACTATGGTCATCGGCACGCCTACAGTTCTGGTTGGTCCACATCCCAACATCGCCTATGCGGCATTTCTGGCCAATGCTTTAAGACCCAGGCTCCAGTTCATCTCCATTATTGGCTCCTATGGCTGGGGCAGCAAGGCTGTGGAACAGCTCACGGGAATGATTCCCAACCTTAAGGCGGAGGTACTGGCTCCCGTGCTCAGCAAAGGATTTCCCAGAGAAGAGGATTTCCAAGCCCTCAATAACTTAGCCAGCACCATCGCACAAAAGCATAAAGAGAGTGGCTTTGCCTGACAAGGTCTTGCTCAAAGAGGGTTGAGAATGGATAGGGCAATAACAATTCCATGGTGCTTTGGATATCCCTGAAATGTCATAAATTTGTAATTTTTTTGCCCACCGTTTTATGACTTCTTAACTAGTACTGGTCTAAGATTTCAGCATGAAAGTATCGTTAGATTGCGCCAATAATGCCATAATCAGCTATCCTTTGGGCGGAGTGGAGAATTTGTCCTTATGATGACCGATATAATGAAGAACATCTTCGGAGTGAATGTGAAGATATTCTGAGAACCGAGGGTTTCGGATGGAGAGTTCTTAAGAAAGGAGGAAAAAGACTTATGGAAAAAGCAAAGTTTTACACCCTGCCGCAATTGCTCTACGGATATGATGAATTACAGCCCTACATATCCCAGGAACAGTTAACTCTACACCATCAGAAGCATCATCAGGCGTACGTCAATAGTGCTAATGCCATAC
>Ga0315538_1000917_pt1 | contig 17882 bp, 8 predicted proteins | sample SalMarSW160230MG_2_FD_203834 | JGI IMG/M metagenome (GOLD analysis project Ga0315538, IMG submission 203834) | Salt marsh sediment microbial communities from the Plum Island Ecosystem LTER, Massachusetts, United States - Salt Marsh Sediment SW1601-230 ...
AGGAAGATTTCTTTTTGGCCGGCCGCAAGGTTGGCAAGCTCTTCCAGTACTTTCTGAATATGAGCACCATCGTCGATTCCGGCAATGCCGTGAACACTGCCAGTGCGGCTTTCAGCAAAGGGCTCGGCGGCGTGTGGATTTTGCTCGCTCCTCTCTTTTCAGGACCCTACTACTGGTTCATGTCGGGCTGGTTCAGACGAGTACGCCTGGTTACAATGGCCGAGCTTTTCGATGAACGATTCAGAAGTAAATTCCTGGCAAGCGTTTATGCCTGCGTAGGAATCTGGCTGAGCATTATCAATATCGGCATTGCCAATAAAATCTCGCTGCGAACTTTTCAAGCTATGACAAACAAACCTAAAGCAAAATGGACCTCGGAAGAACAGCAAAAAGTCGATATGTTTAATGAATACTCTGAACTGAATGAACTCTACAAGACAAAACAATTGCCGGCTGAAAAAAGCGAAAGATATGAAGCTCTAAGTAGTATGTACAAAAAAAATCAAATCAGAGCCCGCATATCCTATACGAAAACAGGCTGGTTTTACGCAATCTATATAACCTTCGTGGGTGCATACGTAATTATGGGAGGTCTTAAAGCAGCAGTCTGGAACAACTTCCTGCAGGGAATGCTGATATTTGCATTTTCAATAATGATGATACCAATTGCGCTGGTCAAACTTGGGGGATGGAGCGAACTTTCCGCAAGTGTACCCGACCATATGCTGTACCTTTTCGGCTCCGGTCTGAATGAATTTTCTCTGGCCTCAATCGCCGCCTATCTACTGGCCAACTATATTATTGGCATTACCGGCCATCAGGGTAATATGTCCAATTACGGCTCAGCCAAAGATGAGTTGACCGCGAGAACAGGCTGTATCGGCGGCAATTACACCAAAAGAGTCCTGACAATTATGTGGGCAATGTGCGGTCTGCTCGCCTTTGCACTTTATTCCAACCAGATATCAGACCCTGATATGGCATGGGGAGTGATGAGCGACAATTTGCTCGGCGTCGGTCTGGTGGGCATTATGATTTCAGGTATCCTTGCGGCGAACATGTCGACCCTGGCGGGCGTATCCGTATATCTGTCGGCGCTATTCGTTCGCCATTTATACAAACCGTTTGCCCAAAACAAATCCGAAAGACATTACGTTAACGCATCGCGTGTTTCAATCGCCGGAATACTCCTGCTTTCCGTCTATGTCGCGATGAAAAGCTCCGGCATACTCAATATACTCAAGATGCTGCCCTCATTGAATATTATCTTCGGCGCACCGATATTACTGCTGCTTTTCTGGAAACGTCTGACTCTAAAGGCCGTATATACACAGGTAATCATCTGCGCACTGCTGTTCGGGATTCTGCCGGGAACACTGCCAATGTTCAAAGCGGTCAAACAATCGAAATGGCTCACTCAGCAGACAAAAGAAAGAATAGTCGTACGCAATTCGCCTGCTACGCAGGACGACGTCGATATGGGACGTGCCGATGAAATGGGTCAAAAAATTCAAAAAGAACTTCTAGTTCCGCCCACTGCCATTTACTTCGATAAGGTGGCAAGGAGCAATCCTGATGATGCAAATTCACCGATGGCCGGTATCGGCAGAATAAATTCCGAGCTTGTTATCGCCAAAACGATTGGTCTGAACCTTCAGTATATGAAGCCTTCCACGCTGCTGATGATACGGTATCTTATCGATGCATTTTTGCCGTTTATCATCCTGATTCCTATAAGTCTGTTCACTAAAGACAAAGGACTGGAAAAAAATATAGCCCGTTTCTATGTCAAAATGAAAACAAAGGTTATTGCCGACCCCGAAAAAGACAAAGCCGAGCTGCAGAAAAGCTATGACAATCCGACCCGGTTCGACCATACAAAACTGTTCCCTAAAACAAACTGGGAATTCTGTAAGTGGACAAAAGAAGATACCTGGGGCTTCCTTGCCAGCACAGCCCTTACAGCCGTTATCATAATACTGTTCTGGGGACTCCTTAAGACGCTCTGATTACTACCGCACCCTGTTCGAGAAGCAGATTCAGATTGCTTTTAAGAAAGCAATCCCGCCCCAAAATGCAGAGGTAATATGTATGAAGAATAAGATTCTACTTCTTTGGTTATCTATGTGCCTGACCCTAATAATTCCTGCCGGCTGCAAAAAGAAAGAAAATGAACCGGAAGTAGTATTGAAGCTGGCCCATAGTCTTGACATAACTCATCCGGTCCATAAGGGGATGGTGTATATGGCCGAGAAAGTCGCAGAAAAATCATCCGGTCGAATGAAGGTCGAAATCTTTCCGAATGAACAGTTGGGCACTGAAAAAGAAAATATAGAGGCGCTCCAACTGGGCTACCTGGCAATGACCAAGACTTCTTCGGCGCCAATGGAAGGATTTGTGCCGCGAATGAGGATTTTTGGAATTCCATATTTATTCAGAGATTCCGAGCACTTCTGGAAGGTGCTGAAGGGACCTATCGGCAAAGACCTTTTATTAGCCGGCCAGTCCAAATGGCTGCGAGGCCTGTGTTACTATGATGCCGGGGCCAGGAGCTTCTACGCCAAGAAGGAAATTCACTCCCCCGACGACCTTAAAGGAATGAAGGTCCGGGTCCAAAACAGTATTATGTCGATGAAACTGGTCAGCGCTATGGGCGGCTCTCCAACTCCGATTCCGTGGGGCGAACTCTACACCGCACTTGACCAGGGCGTCGTTGACGCAGCGGAAAATAATCCACCGTCGTTTCGCACATCACGCCACTATGAAGTCTGCAAATACTACATTCTCGACGAACATACGATGTTGCCCGATATACTGATGATAAGCACGAGGGTCTGGGAAAGTCTAACACCGGAGTTTCAACAAATATTACAGGATGCGGTGGACGAATCTGTCGAATACCAACGTAAGATTTGGGCCGAAGCTGAAGAAGCAGATATGAAAATAGTACAGGATGCAGGAGTCAAGGTTATCCGTCCGGACAAGGGCCCTTTCCGGGAATCGGTCAAAAGCGTATGGGATGAATTCGAGGGCACCGACATCGGCGAATTAATCAAACAGATACAGGAGGTAAAATAGCAGTGTTCAAGTCGATAAAAAAGGTATTGGACCGTTCGCTCGAATTGCTGGTTATGGTGGTTGTCGTAGTATTGGTAGTGGACGTGCTATGGCAGGTCTTTACGCGTTTTATCCTAAAAAATCCCAGCACCTGGACGGAAGAGCTGGCGGTTTTTATGCTAATCTGGGTCTCACTTCTCGGCGCTGCGGTAGCACTAAATCGCGGCGCGCATCTGGGCATTGATTATTTCGTGGGCAAGTTACCCGTAAGAATAAGACTCTATACGGAGGTCTTTGTCTTCCTTTGCATATCGCTGTTTTCATTATTCGTTATGGTTCGCGGTGGAACTGAACTTGTTGTCCGCACCCTGAAGTTACAGCAGATGTCCCCTGCCCTGCAGGTCAAAGTCGGATACGTGTATCTTGCGATACCAATCAGTGGATTTTTCCTCGTGCTCTACTCTATAATCGGGCTGGTTGAAAGAATAGCAAATTTGCTCAGGGGCGGCCCCGTTTCACCCCATCTGGCAACCCACGTGGAGGAAGGGATTGACTAATGACCAGCAACATTACACAGCAAATGCTTAGACCTAAAATGTGAAAGGAAATTATAGTGGAATTGCCCATATTAGTCCTGGTCGCCAGTTTTGTTATACTGCTTCTGTTAAACGTACCGGTGGCATTCTGCATGGGCATCTCAACGGTTCTGGCGTTTTTGGCTATAGGAGACCTGCCGACATTCGTGGCCGTCGCACACAAAATAGCTACCGGAATCGACAGCTTCGCTTTGTTAGCGATACCGTTTTTTATTTTGTCGGGTCTGCTGATGGGACATGGAGGCATTGCTCGCCGGCTAATCGATCTTGCCAATGTTCTGGTAGGTCGATTCCGCGGTGGGCTGGCCTTCGTAAATGTCCTGACCTGCATGCTCTTCGGCGCCATATCCGGCTCGGCAACAGCGGCAGTATCGGCGGTGGGCGGCTTTATGATTCCACTAATGAACAAAATGGGCTATCATAGGGACTTCAACACCTCGGTCACTATAACAGCAGCAACAACGGGACTGTTGATTCCACCCAGCAACGTTATGATTGTCTATTCACTGGCTACAGGAGGATTCGTTTCTATCGCCGCTATATTTATGGCAGGATTTCTGCCCGGCGTACTAATGGGCCTGTCGCTGATGGCGGTTGCTGGGCTTCTAACCGTCCGGCATAAATACGGTTCGGATGAGATATATAAGTTTTATGAAATCATGATACGCATCATCGGAACAGCCCTCTGTTTGGTCATTCCGGGATTTTTGTATTATAAACGTTCCGGTTTTCTTCCGGCGGAGATTTCGTTAAAGAAACTGGAAAACTATTCTCAAATCGCTGCATCAACTCAGAAATTAAATGTTGCTTTTATCTGGATTCTTTTGGGATTACTGGCGGTGATGGTCATCGGGTATGCGGCCATGGCATGGAAGAAAAACCGTCACAGTGCAAAGATTACGACCGGATTAATCGGACTTTTGTTTGTGCCTATCTGGTTTTTGAAGGGTTTTTTTTACAGCCGGCTCTACGATATGCAGAGTTACGGCAATTGGAGTCTGGCTTTATCTTTCTATTCACTGCTGATTATAGGCCTGATTGCTTTTTACGGTATGAAAGTTTCTTGGAAAGGATTTATCTGTTTTATAGATGCGGTTCCCTCCCTGCTGTTGGTTTATATTGTTTTGGGCGGCATCTTAACCGGCATCTTCACGGCAACGGAGGCCTCAGCGGTTGCCGTGTTATACGCTTTTATCCTGGCGGTGGTGGTGTACCGGGAAGTCAAGATTAGAGACATGCCGAAGATTCTTCTTCAGTGCGGCGTTACCACATCGGTGGTCTTTCTGCTCATAGGAACAAGTATGGCAATGTCCTGGGTCCTCGCATCGGAAAACATCCCGCAGAATATCAGTGCCGCTCTGTTGAGCACCACAAGCAACAAGGTTCTGCTTTTACTGATGATTAATGCTATCCTGCTGGTGGTCGGGACATTTATGGATATGACGCCGGCAATTCTCATATTCACGCCTATCTTTTTGCCTATTGTCGAGAAACTCGGCATACACCCCCTGCATTTCGGCATCATTATCATTATGAATCTGTGTATAGGTCTGTGCACCCCGCCGGTCGGGACAGCTCTTTTCCTCGGCTGCGGCATAGCCGGAACCACAGTAACCAAGGTAATGCGCCATATTCTGCCCTTTTTTGTCGCTATGATAATTACGCTTCTAATCTGTACATTCGTGCCGCAAATATCTATGTGGATTCCGGATAAGCTCGGATTTGTCAAATAGGTACACTACATATAAGAGCGGCTTAAGCAGTTTTTCGGATGCCGGGAATCGACTGAAATCGCAGAATTTCAACTCCATAATCGGGGAAATAATACCAGAAAGGAGCTGAGCCGGCTCGATTAATGTGGTGATTGCATAGTCGAATGAAACCGGTGGCAGTTATATTACTCAAACTGACCGATTCGACCTGTCATACCTGCGAAAGCAGGTATCCACAAATGAGTTCGATAGTATGGATTCCCGCTTTCGCGGGAATGACACATTATGTTATCTTACTGAAAAATCGGCAGTTATATCATTTCCTATATAAAATTCGGTCAGTTTGAGTATTTTAAAAAACACCAGCAGCCCGTAAATCAAGCCTATAAACAGCATATACACTCTTTTTAGAAACTATAAAATCCCATTTTTTTCTTGACAGAATAGCGGCAAATTTGGTATAAACAGTATTGATAAAACCTGTGGATAATTTGTTTCTTAATTGCGTTTTTTTGCAGCTTTTCGTTAGATTAGGCGTTGTTATGGGAAGTAAAGGGCTCTAATGCCCGTCCCGGATTCCGCAGTTAAAATTTTATATATCAATATTAACGGTCAATATCGAACTTTTGAAGGAAGGAGGTAAGGACAAATCGTAAGAAAATCTGCCGAAAAAGGGTGGAAATTGACAATAGTAAGAATTATTATCGGTCGTTTCGTTTTCAAAGGAGATTGTTTTTGACGGGCACAACAAAATTTACAATTTGGGATTTGCTGCCCACAATTTTTTTATTTTTCTCAATTCAATTATAATTAGATAAAGGGCAATATTCATAATTATATGTATTTGATGCTCGTTGAAGACAATTAAGATGTTCATCTAAATCTAACAAATAATTACGGTCTGACTTTTTAAGGAGAACTATTATGTGCAAAAAATTGATTTGTTTAATTTCTTTTGTTTTGCTGCTATGTGTGGCGAGCAGTGTTCAGGCGTTTACCGAGGTTACGACCGCAGAGGGTAATGGCGCCGACACCTTCCTCTCGAATGATGGACAGGGGGATACCACTGGCCCGAATAGCGTACATGGCACAGAGGATGGTCTCACCGCTCGTCGCTTTGAAGGCACGCGTATGAAGTTTGTATATATACGGTTTGACATCAGTGAGGTTGTTGGCGACCTGAATGATGCTACGCTGAGCCTGAATTTTACTTCTTCGAAAGTAACAAGGGCTTGGAACGTTTACGGCCTGTATGAAGAAACGGACGAAGACTGGGATGAGCCGAATACAAGCTACAACAACGCTCCCGGCGTGATTCCCAATCCACCCACGGCTCTTGGTTTTTATGCAATCGACGAAGTAAACGACTTCGGATCGCTGGGGACGATAAGCACACCGGCCAGTCCCGGTATCACAACATCAGACACCAATAACCTACACTTAGACTATCTTATCCCCTACGATACAAACAAACTACTGACCCTCGCCTTGATTCCTGCTGTCAACGAAGAAGATGACAAAAATTGGTACCTTACAGCGAAGGAAGGCAACCCTGCTCTGGCTCCAACTTTGACCTTTCCGCATGCATTGAAACCCCCGGCTTCTTACCCGGACCCGGAGGTTGGCGAACTGCTATACAGCCCAACTGCGACCCTTGATTGGCAACCGGGGGCATACGCAGCCTATCACGACATCTATTTATCTGAAATATGGGAAGATGTAAATAGCGCCAAAAACACGGATGACATGGGGTCTGATAAGGTCTACAAAGCACGCCAGAGTGTTGACGCTAACAGTTACAGCCCAATCGGTCTTGAGCCGGGCAAAACCTATTACTGGCGGATTGATGAAGTTAATGAAGCAGGCCCAGCCCCCAACCTCTGGAGAGGCGAAATCTGGAGCTTTTCAATTGTATCCAATAACGCTTATGACCCCATTCCGACTGATACTTTTATGCACGTGGCCCCGAAAATGACCCTTCGCTGGAGTCCAGGTTACGGTATATTTATTTCACCTGAGGACTCTGTTGGGCAAAATGTGTATCTCAGCGACAATTTCAACGCGGTGAACAATGCCCCTGAAGGTTCGGAAGACCCGCCATTCAAGGCTTTCCTGCCTGGGAGGACCGACCCAAATTGGAATCCCTCACAATCCGGAGTCACTCTTGAATACAACACGACTTATTACTGGCGGGTTGACGGGGTCGATGAATTCGATTGGCCATTCGTCTATTATAAAGGTCCTGTCTGGAGCTTTACGACTGTAAACAGTCCGCTCGTTGAAGACCCGAATCTTATTATGTGGTGGAAGTTCGACGGCGATGTCAGCGATTCCGGGGGCTACGAGATAGACGGAACTGCATACGGCAACCCGGCGCCGAACTATGTGGATGGTGTGACCTTCGGTCTCTCGCCGTTTTACGCCGACAACAATGCAATTTATCTTCTCGGCACTACCGGCGATGCTCAGAACCAGTATGTAGAATTCCCCATTAACTCGGTCGTCTCTACCCTGACCGACTCAACGTTCGCAATATGGGCGAACTTTATGTATTCAGGCGGCGGCCAAAAATGGCATCGCATCTTCGACTTCGGCACAGACCCTGCAAACTATATGTTCCTGGCACCACGCCGTAGCAGCAGCCCGCCGACGCATTTCGAGATTACGACAGGTGGAGTTACACAGCGAGTGAGCTGGGGACCCTATAGCGACGCCGGCACCTCGATACTCCCCAATGAGTGGCACCATCTTGCCGTGACGATTGACGCGGACAATGACACCTTTAAGCTATATGTCGATGGCACGGAAGTCGGCGAGACCACCGATGCCAACCTAACTCCGAGCGCCCTCGGCTATACCACCCAAAACTGGCTCGGCAGGGCGCAGGCGTGGAATGGCACTACTAATCCTGCCCTCTTTATGGGTTATCTGGATGATTTCCGCATCTACAACCGAAAATTAGAACAGAGTGATATACTAAAGATAATTACCCCTCCACAGGCCACGAGACCAAACCCGGCTAATAACGAACCGGAAGCCCCGTGGATGCCTGTCCTCAGCTGGTGGGCTGGATCTCACGCTGACACACACAAGGTGTACTTCAGCGGGGACTTCAACGACGTCAATGAACGCACGGCTCTGATAGATACCGTGACCGACCCATATATTGCTATCGCAGATTACGTCGGTCCACTTCACTTGAACACAACTTACTACTGGGCAGTCGATGAAGTTAATACTACCGACTCCAATGAGTGGGCGGGCGACGTCTGGAACTTCACTGTAGCTGGCTACGTTACCGTGGACGATATGGAGCAATACGGTGATAACATTGGCGGCGCACCCTGGAAGTTCGGCGACAGAATATATTATGTCTGGCGGGACGGCTGGGACATCAGCGAGACTCTACCGGGCAACGACACCGGCTCGCAGGTATATCACTGGAATGGCGAAGGGGACTACCTTATGGAGACAACAATTGCTCGTAACAGGCAGTCTATGCCATTTTACTACGAAAATGACGGTGAGACTTTAGCCAAACCTTCCGGCCAATGGAATGATGACAACCCATTGCTGTGTTATTCCGAAGCATCAGCGCTGACTGCCGGAGAAAATAGCCTGCCCGGCATAGAAAATAATTGGACTGTCGAGAACGTTAAGTCATTATCACTCTGGTTCTATGGCGACCCGAACAACGATATTGAGCAGATGTATGTGGCCCTGGAAGATGGTGACCATCCCGACAATCCTGCGATTGTCGAATACGACGGTGATATGGATGATATAACGGAGCCATACTGGCATGAATGGAATATTGAACTTACAAAGTTCACCAACATGACCCCGTCCAATGTCCAGAGGTTCTATATTGGCTTTGGTAACAGGGACAATCCACAATCCGGCGGGGCTGGTATCGTGTATTTTGACGATATCCGGCTGTATCCTGATAGATGCATTCTATCGGAGCGTTCAACCGATTTCACAAAAGCCGACTACGCTCCGGCTGGAGACGCTGTTGGGGATTGCACAATAGACAATCAAGAGCTTGAGATGATGGTAAGCAACTGGCTCGGTGCCGCAGAACAAATTCGGCTCGAAGCAGAGGACGCTGATATGGCAAATCCTGACGCCTGGGAGGTCCGGTCGGACAAGGCCAATACTTCCGGAGGCGAGTACATTGTGGTAGCGCCCGACTATGACGCACCGAATGAACCCAACCTCAGCAATCTGGCCACTTACGATTTCACGGTCAATGGAGGCACATACAAAATCCTTGGTCGTGTGAACGCTCCCAGTGGTACTGAGGACTCCTTCTGGTGCAGTATTCCGGGAGCTACAACCAACACGACTAACGACCCATGTAATCCTGGCTGGATACGGTGGGATGTATCGGAAACGGCTGGAGACAACTGGGTATGGGATGAGCTCAACAGCGACGATGACGGAGATACAACAGTGCAATTTACATTGAGTGCCGGGGCGCATACATTGAAGATTGGCTACAGGGAACGAACATCGCTGGACCGCTTATGGATCACTGATGACCTGGGCCTCACTGAAGCAGGACTAATGGCTTGGAGCGCCGACATGAGCGGTGATGATAGGATTGACTTTGAGGACTTTGCTATGCTTGCCGAGTACTGGCTTGAGGAGCAGTTATGGCCTTAGCAGAAATCGGCAAATCGCTCAGTGAGCGAAGCTAATTTGTAACAGTTCGGGGCCTATACCGGTTAGTTCGATATAGGCCCCGTTTTTTTGTACTATTGAATCTATTTACGACCTCTGTTTTGTTTTAACCTGTAATTTTACAACCGCAAAAGATGGATAAGGAACAGCAATATTTTAGTGGTTATAAAGCTGAAAAAATAACGGCAGTAAAAAGACCTTTGAATATTTTTAACCAAGCATTCCCTATAACAACTTGTAAATAAAGAAGTTATGCATTTTACATCATTTTAATCAAAAATCCCCTAAATTTTCATAACATTTCCCTTGACGAGAGCATAGCTAATTTGGTATAAATAGATAAGCAAATTGGGGCAGGGATGCTTGGAGTGAGGTTGATGAACTAAAAAATAACGGTCATCATACCTGCAAACAAAGACTTGATTTTCCACAAGAGAAGGGGAATTAAAGTCAAAAATTAGCTATTTAACAGGCATAGAGTTGGTGAAGAGCTTTAGTGCTTGATTACATAAGGTTGTTTGAGACAGGCAAAACTGAAAGTAATGGACTGTTTGGCCTGTTGAGAGCAGCCAGAGTTTTGGCTTGTAGTCAAAACAATTGTGTTTTTTTTGTGAGGAGGAGTATTATGAGATGTAAATTATTACTTATTCTTGTTGCAGTGCTGCTTATGTCGGCAGGTGCCCAGGCAGTTACGGTAACGACTGCAACCGGCAATGGTGCGGACACGTATCTTTCGAACGATGACCAAAAGGACGAGCTTTCCGCACATGGCACAGAGACAAGTATGGCAGTTCGTAACCTTAACGCTGCGCGTATGAGGATGCTGTATATTCGGTTTGACATCAGTGGTTTGGAACCAGCCGAAGGGTACGACCTGTCTAACTACCTGAACGATGCTTACATAACCCTGGATTGTACGTATGCTAAAAGGGATAGGACTTTGGCCGTTTATGGTCTGTGGTGGCAGGATGAGGGTGCTGAAAACTGGGACGAAGCAACGACAACCTATAGCAGTGCTACATCGACGGTTGTTGCCGCACCTCATGGTTTTTATGCCCTCAACAATGCCCTGAGTCCAAGGCTAGGAAACTTTAGAGTTGGTGGCGTCGGCCCATGGAGCACGAACCCAGAGGACACTATGCCGACCCCCCAGGAAGAATGTGACCTGGACAGTTTTCTACAAGCTGACAACAACGGCCTGGTGACTTTTCTTATACTCTTTGAGTTTGGCAACGACTCAAATCCAGACTGGGCGTTTACAACGAAGGAAGGTGCGAATTCACCTACAGCTCCAATGTTGACCTTGCCGTACGCAGTTCCAGAACCGGCAACAATGCTGATTTTGGGAATAGGAAGCGTTCTGGCAATGCGTCGTCGTAAATAATCGAACAAAAACAACTATGATATTGTTTGCAAAGCGGACTATTCATACCGAGTAGTCCGCTTTTATATTGATAATATACACATTGCATCCGAAAAGTGCCCTTGCCTGCAAATAAACAGTCACTATCCTAACTTACAAGTTACACTACAGTTACGCCCAAAAACCACTTCAAAGATGGGTTGTTACTTAGCCCAAAACAATTGAGATTTTGTGCTAAATTTGGTAAAATGGGTTTAGAACGGCTTAACAGTTTTGCGTTATTTGAATCCGGGGAAGTTCGGCTAAAGCCGAAGTATGCTATGCCACACAGTATTAAAAAACTTACAATACTTACACTATTTTTTTATGGTGCTGCATTTGCCGCAGGTGCTACCTGGGTAGGAAACGTCAGCAACAATATATGGGACCCAAACAACTGGAGCACAACGGACCTGACAGGAACATTAACCATTGGCGCCGGCGGCCCTTATGACCCGGTTCAAACGACTTCTTTTAGCGGCCTCGGACAAGGTAACCGTCCATCGAAATTAAATACAACGACCGAAGCAAACCTGACTATCGCTATTAAAGACCTGATTCCCTGGAGCTCGGACTATATCAACGGCAATGTGAAAATTATGGGCGGCAGTCTGAACATCCGCTCGACGACTTACGTCGGCAAAAACGGAACAGCAACCATTACTATCGACGGCGGTCATTTTGCGCAAAAATATACTCTCTATCTCGGCTACGGCTCCGGCGGCAACGGGGCCATCAATATTTTGTGCGGATACCTTGATTTATCATCAAAACCGACAATCGGTGCAAGCGGGGGAACCGGCCATATCTATATCCGCCCGGGGGGACTGGGAGTAATAAACTGTCCCGGCAATGAAACTACATATTTTCAGGGCCTTGTAAGCAGCGGTATCATTACCACAGACCCGAATTCTGCGATTTTAATAAATTATATATCTTCGGCCAACAAAATCGAGGTTACAGCCCGGGAAATAGTCGGCGCTTCTTTACCCATACCCTGGGACGGCGTTAAAGAGGTCAACGTTACGAGTCTTTCCTTCAAACCCGGTACGTTGGCTGAAAGCAGCGATGTGTATTTAGGAACGGATGAAATGGCGGTGACCGAGGCTAACAAAACAAGCGAAGAATATCTGGATTCAACAACTGAAAATACGATAAGTATCCCGTATGCACTGACAAACGGAACAACCTATTATTGGCGGGTGGATACGGTTATGTCCGGCGATGTCATAAAAGGGCAAATCTGGTCATTTATACCGGTGTCCGTAATCCCGCCGCGAAAAATGGAATACCTCAACCGCGGACTTGTAGCGGTAAAAACCGGCGAGGCCGTTTATCTTAGCTGGCGGCTTCTCGGCGATGACACGCAAGACATTGCTTTCAACGTATATCGCGGTTCAACTAAACTCAACTCTACACCAATTACGGACTCCACAAACTTTTTCGACTCCAGGGGTGGAATGTTCCTATCCAGCTATTTCGTCCGTCCGGTCACCAACGGCCAAGAGAAAATGCCTTCGAAGACAGTATCCGTCTGGCCGAATAACTACCTTGATATACCTGTCCGGCAGGTCCCGGGCGACACCGACTGGAGCTATGAAATAAATGACGGCTCTGCAGCCGACCTCGACGGTGACGGCGAATATGAATTAATCATTAAGCGTTATTCCGGTGATTATTCTGAATATCCCCTCATCGAGGCGTATAAGCTGGACGGAACTTTCCTGTGGCGGGTTAATCTGGGACCAAATTTCATCGACATGCCTGAGATTCACTTTATCGTCTATGATTTCGACAGCGACGGATATGCTGAAGTGGCTTTGCGAACCGCAGAAGGAACAACGGACTTTACCGGGGCAACCATCGGAGACATAAACGGCGACGGCATCACCGATTACCGTCCTTACAGCAGCAGCCAATATATCCTGCACGGCCCCGAGTTTATCTCCATTTTTGACGGCAGGACAGGGCAGGAGCTGGCTCGTGGAGACTATATTCCACGGGGTGTGGTGACCGACTGGGGAGATGATTATGGACACCGGGCCAGCAAATTCATGATGGCTGCTGCGTATATAGACGGCCATAAGCCCAGTCTCGTCATCTGTCGTGGAATTTATTATGGTAGGGACGGTTATCCAGACCGCACTGTAATAGCCGCCTGGAACTGGCGTGATGGCCAACTGACAAATGTCTGGACCTTCGATACGAGGTTTGGCCCGCCTGAGAATGACGCCTATCGCGGCCAGGGCAACCACAATCTCAGTATCGGCGATGTTGACGGCGACTTGAAAGATGAAATTGTATATGGCTCGATGACCGTTGACCACGACGGAACGGGTTTATACTCAACAGGTCTCGGCCATGGAGATGCTATGCATCTGTCGGATTTTGACCCGGACAGACCCGGATTAGAAGTCTGGCAGTGCCACGAAACCGATGCCAGCGGCGCTACATTTCGAGATGCCGCAACAGGAAGCATTATCTTCGAGTATTACCATTCAGGAGATGTGGGCAGGGCCTGTGCTGGCGATATCGACCCGCGATACAGAGGATGTGAGGTCTGGGCATCGACGGGCTGTCCATTCTACAACTGCACGGGCGACACAATCGGCACAAAACCAAGTATGATAAATTTTATGACCTGGTGGGACGGCGATTTATGCAGGGAATTGCTGGACCATGCCGGCAGCGAAGGGCAATGGTATGGCGTCATTGCGGATTGGGATTATATCAACCAGGTGCAGGTAAATCTCTTAACCGCAACTGAAACCCGGTCCAACAACTGGACGAAAGGCAATCCAGTTTTATCAGCCGACATTCTGGGCGACTGGCGGGAAGAAGCAATATGGAGAACTTCGGATAATCGATATATCCGGCTTTACACAACCACGACCCAAACCGAGCATCGGATTTATACACTGATGCACGACCCGCACTATCGTATCAGTATTGCCTGGCAAAACGACGCATATAATCAACCTCCACATACCGGCTTCTACCTGGGAGACGGTATGTCGCCGCCGCCGGCACCGTATATCGAGGTTGTGAATTCCACAGAGTGGATATACGGCGACTTCACTCTTAACAATATAGTAGATATGAACGACATGCCTTACTTTATTGAAGTATGGCTGGAAAATGATTGCAATGAGACTGCCGAGCTGGATTTGAATAGTGACTGCATAATCAATTCATACGAATTTTCAGAAATGGCCAAAAACTGGCTTGAGGAGCCCGAATAACTTACAAACAACATTACCAACAAACGGGGGCTAGGCACTTGAACAAACAAGGAAAATGTGGTAAAATAGGTAAGGACCGTTCTTCTTCAACCTGAACCAGACGGAAAGGTTTAGACGATATGAAGCTAAAATCAAAATTGACTATAATTGTTATTCTTGGGGCAATATGCTTATTAGCCGGACCGACAAGTGCCAAACGATATATGGAATACCTGGACCGAGGTATGACCGTTCTGAATCTTGGCAGCGGAAAAGTGTATGTCGGCTGGCGGATGTTCGGAACAGACCCGTGCGATATCGGCTTCAATATTTATCGTAATTCGGTGAAATTAAACTCCAGCCCTGTCATGACAAGCACCAACTGGCTGGATACAGGGGTAAACCTTAGCCAAGCGAATACGTATCTGATTCGTCCCGTCATAGACGGTCAAGAACAACCACAAGATACCGCGTTTACACTGCCCGCTTATGCGCCGCTGGCATACGATACACCGGACCCGTATGGCTTCAATCCCGCCAAGCATCTGGCTATCCCATTTGCAGACAGCATTGACAAAGTGGCGGTTGGCGACCTTAATGGAGACGGTAAATACGACTACATAATCAAACACCCTCAGGGGGTATTTGACCCCGGCAAGAAAGTAACACCTCATACAGAGACCTTTAAGATTGCGGCCTATAACAGCGACGGCACGTTTATGTGGGAGGTTGACCTCTGGTGGAATATCGTCCTGGGAATCTGGTGGTCGCCCGTAATTGTCTATGACCTTAACAGCGACGGCAAAGCGGAGGTTGTTGCAAAGACCGCTCCTACCGATGTGGATTACCGCAATGAGGACGGCCGGGTTCTAACCGGGCCGGAGTGGTTCACTGTTTTTGACGGTGAAACCGGCGAAGAACTCGCCAGAGAGGATTGGATCCCGCGCGGCAACATTAGTGACTGGGGAGATAGCTATGGCAATCGTGTCAATCGAAATATGATGGCAGTTGCATATCTCGACGGCGTTCGGCCCAGCTTGATTATCTTCCGAGGTATTTACGAAAAAATGGTGGCTCAGGCCTGGAACTTCAACCAGGATAATACGTTAGAGTTTTTATGGGAATGGAACAGAGCTAATGACGCCGGAGGCGGCTTCCACAGCATCCACGTCGGTGATATCGATGGTGACGGCAAGGATGAAATTCTCAACGGCAGTATTGCAATCGATGATGATGGCACAACGATGTGGGATACCCAAGAAGGCCACGGTGATAGATTCTATCTGTCTGACATAGACCCTGACCTGGCCGGACTGGAAGTCTTTTATATTCAGGAAGCTCCAGGTGTCTATGAGAATCCGCTACATCTCACCGATGCCGCCACAGGCGCCCTTATATGGGGCTATGGAGATGACAGCTATGGCGATGTCGGCAGAGGGCTGGTTGGCGATATCGACCCGACCCACAGAGGCATGGAATGCTGGTCTGCGAACACTGCGGCCGGATTGTTAAGCAGCGAGGGGGTGCGAATCAATGAGCGTCCATCATACGCTAATACCTTTGTTTGCGACCGTTCCGTCTGGTGGGATGATGACTTGCTGCGTGAGCTGACCCAGGAAGGTCGGCTGCTCAAATTCAACTATAATCTGACAGATGGTTCTTGTCAGAGAATAGGCACTTGTGGCGGCGAAGTCATGCTTACAGGTGATGTTATCGGGGACTGGCGCGAAGAGATTATCTCCCTGCACAACGGTGAATTCAGGGTCTATACCCCTATGACAGTAACCCCCCACCGCTTCTATACCTTTATGCATGACCCGATTTACAGGATTGATGTTTCGAGTTCGAGCGTCGGATACCCACAGTCTGCTTACACCAGCTTTTATATGGGTGACGGCATGGCGCCACCGCCGCAACCCCAGATAAAATTAGCAGGACACTGGATATACGGCGATTTCACAGGTGATAATATAGTAAATAATGAAGACCTGCCTTACCTGCTTGAACTATGGCTGGTAGATGATTGCAATGAGACCGCTGAGCTGGATTTGAACGGCGATTGCATAATCAATTCCTACGAATTCTCCGTTTTGGCCGAGAACTGGCTTGAGGGGACTGAATAATTTATAAGTAAAATTACCTACAAATGGGGGCTTTGTACTTGTAAAAACAAGGAAAATATGATAAAATGAATAGGGTTAGTCTGTCGTTACAGGATTTTTTACCTAAATCCAAAGGAAAGGCATAGATGGTATGAAGCAAAAGACAAAACTAACTATGACAATTGTGCTTGGAATGATATTTTTGTTTACCGGCTCGGTCAATGCGAAGCGGTATATGGAATATCTTGACCGAGGTGTGGTCGCAATCTACATAATCGACGAAGAAGTGTACGTCGGATGGCGCATGCTGGGGACTGACCCGGACGACATTGCCTTCAACCTGTACCGAAACGATACCAAGGTAAACAGTGAGCCCATAACCAATAGCACCAACTACATAGATAATAACGGAAGCACCAGCGCCATTTACTACGTTCGTGCTGTTATTAATGGCCAGGAACTGGGGCCTTCCAAATCAGCAGCAGTTTGGAGTCAGCAATACCACACCATCTCCCTTCAGGTACCAGCCGGCCCATACGTGAGCTCCAGCGGTTATACCCCCGGTGACGCTTCCGCCGGCGACCTCGATGGTGACGGTGAGTATGAAATTGTGCTTAAATGGGAGGACAATCCCAAGGATAATTCGCAGAGCGATTATACTAATTCACCGATACTCGACGCCTACGAACTGGACGGCACGTTACTATGGCGAATTGATTTGGGGATAAACATCCGTGAAGGAGCACACTATACACAGTTTATGGTTTATGATTTGGATAGTGACGGCCGGGCTGAGGTTGCCTGCAAAACAGCAGACGGGACGGTTGACGGAGTGGGCAATGTAATCGGCGACCCTTATGCGGATTACCGCAATTCATCCGGCTATATACTGTCAGGGCCGGAGTATCTTACCGTATTTGACGGCAAGACCGGTGCCGCACTGGCCACAACCGACTATATACCTCCCAGAGGCAATGTCTGCGACTGGGGTGACTGCTACGGCAACAGAGTTGACCGCTTCCTTGCCTGCATTGCTTACCTTGACGGGGAAAGGCCGAGCTTAGTTATGTGCCGAGGTTATTATACCCGGACAGTGCTGGCGGCAT
>Ga0315538_1000923_pt1 | contig 17792 bp, 41 predicted proteins | sample SalMarSW160230MG_2_FD_203834 | JGI IMG/M metagenome (GOLD analysis project Ga0315538, IMG submission 203834) | Salt marsh sediment microbial communities from the Plum Island Ecosystem LTER, Massachusetts, United States - Salt Marsh Sediment SW1601-230 ...
TGAAGAAGCCGGTGGACCTTATTATGTAACCAGGCTTACAGAAAGGATAGCAAGTTCGGCAAATGCAATGGCTCATGCCCAGATTGTTGTACAGAAATTCATACAGAGGGAGATTATCAGGATAGGGAATGAATTAAAAAATCGGGGTTATGATGATTCAATAGACATAATCGATCTTATTGACTATGGAGAGAAAGAGATTGGTGGTGTGCTGGAAGGAATAACTGACCCGGGTGTGGTCCATGTATCAGGGATCGTGAAGGAGAATATGGATATTATTGACTCCTTGCGTGAGAATAAAAATGAGATCAGGGGAATACCTACCGGATTCGAGGGACATGATAAACTGATCTATGGACTACAGGATACCGATTTAATAATTCTTGCATCCAGACCAGCCATGGGTAAATCATCTCTTGCTTTAAATATCACAAGAAACGTGGCGATAAAAAATAGTATACCGGTATTGCTTTTTAGTCTGGAGATGGGGAAAAGGCAGCTTGAAATGAGATTAAAGATTGATTTGTCAGAGGTTGAGGGCAGCAAGGTATTTACCGGAAGGTTAAAGAACACTGAATATAACGACATAGTACAGGCAAATGAATTAATCAAGGAGGCACCCCTGTATATTGATGATACACCTTCATTGAATATCATACAGCTTAAAAGGAAAACAAAGAAGGCAATCAAGGACTATGGTATCAGGCTGGTGATTGTGGATTACTTACAGCTTATGACAGGGGTAGGGAAGTTCCGGGCAGAAAGCAGGGAGACAGAGGTGGGTAATATTTCCCGGGGACTGAAAGCTATTGCAAAAGAATTTAATATCCCGATCCTTGCACTTGCACAGCTTAACAGACAGTCGGAACTACGAACAGACCGCAGACCAAGGCTGTCTGATCTCAGGGAGTCGGGATCACTGGAGCAGGATGCAGACAGTGTATGGCTTCTATGGAGACCATGGCAGGCAGGGATTAAGGAGAATGAATCGCATAACAGCACCTTTGGGGAAGCATGGATCATTGTGGCAAAGCATCGTAACGGTCCGACAGGTGAAAACAGGTATGGATTTCAGTCCAGGTTTATCCGGTTTGTAGATTGGAGTAAAATGGAGCCAATCGATTATAATGAACCAAGTGTTAATATCCATGATGATATAGATTTTAGTGACGAACAACCAAAAATCAGTGACCAACAAACAAAAGCACCATTTTAATAATTAAAATAAAAACAATGAAACCGAAAAAAGTACAAACCGGAAAGCAATGGATAGATGAACAGGGTATTTTTGTAGATGCCAAGCGTTTATTCACAGAAGAAAAGGTAGCAGAAAAGGTATGTGTGAAAGCATATAACTTGGCTGTCAAGATTGCCGGATTACTCACAGAACTGAATGAGGTATTGTATACTGGTACACAGAAATACATATCCTTGAAATCGGAGGTGGACAATGCTGATGCCGACCTTCTCAGTATCACTGTATATAACTTTGACAAGTCTGTAAAGATTGAGAAGCTGGCACAAAAATTACCCGAGTACGATAAGAAAAAGATTGAGGAAGCTAAGGAAGCTTTTGATGTATGGCTGGGTAAGATCGATAATGAAGAAAGCAAGGTGTTGGTAAGTCTTATCAAGAGTGCGTTTGAAACCAAGTCCGGCAAGATGGATAAGAAAAAACTGGATCAGCTTATCAGCCATGAGGATGAAGTAGAGGATGAGGATTTTAAAAAAGCTATCTTCATTCTCAAAGAAGCAAGGAATACCGATAACCTGAAAATCTATTACAACATCTCCTATAAGGATGAAGATGGTAAGTACCAGCAGATTCCTACCAGATTATCAGGGATAACCAAGGAATAAAAAATTAGTTATGAAGGAAAAAATAATAATCTGTGATGGATGTAAGGAAGAATGTCAATATTTTATTGATATTCCTGAAATGAATTTAAAATGTGCTAATGGATTAAGATCAAATAAATCACATGCTGTGACAATTGGTTTTAAGGAATACACTTTTACTGATAAACAATTTTGTAGTATTGATTGTTTTATTAATTGGTTTTATAATGAAGGATCAGATAGAAAAGGGATAGACAGACATTATTTTCCCGGAGACCAAGTAGGTTTAAAGTGTGCTAATAGTACAATTAATTCCAAATAATATTAATTTTAAAAACTAAGACTATGAAAACATTTGAGGTTAAATTAAGAGATGGGGCTTTACTTAATATTAAAGCTAATAAATATGAATTTAATGAAACTCCAATGACAGGAACGTTATTGATTGAGTTTTATAAAAAATTGGATGATATTGACAAACAGAAGTTAATTAATATCGGAACCCCAGAGGATAAAATCCTTGATCAAGAAGTTATAATGACTATTCGAGGATTAAATGTAGTGTATGTAAAATTAGTTGAGGAAAGGTAGAACTTAAAATCATAGGAGATTTAAAATAAATTAACTTTAAAAACTAAGATCATGAAAACATTTGAGGTTAAGTTGAAATCAAGTGATGTCTTTATTGAAGTCGAAGCCGATGGATTTCATTTTAATGATTGTACTCCTACCGGAGAACTATTATTAAAATTTTATAAAAATGCTGATAAATTTCAACTACAGAAAATGAAAAACGCTGGAATAATAATGGATGATGTAGATGAAGTTAGAGAAGAGGTGATGATTATTATGACTTCAAGTTTAGAATACATAAAAAAAGAAGAATTATTAGAAAAAATAAAAGAATAGGATTATGGGAGCAGGAAGAATTCCAAGAGACAGAATTTTTTATAAATTTTATAAGGGAAAGATATGTACCCGGACCACCTCTGACAATCCGGAAGCCCGAAGCAGGGTGATAGAGAAAGGGGTGAATGCAGGGAAGACTATTTATGAGGAAGAATTTGATTATCTATCCGGTAAATTAAAAAGCATTAAGTGGCACACGCATGATGAGTATGGTGTATTTATGGATATAACCTTGTGGGATGAAAAGGAAGAAATGAACCATGAGTTGTCAATATCTGCAACATCGAATGCATTCCAGGGATTTTGCATGAGGATGGAGAATATTGATCTGGAGAAGCAGATTGTATTGCTTGCCGGAGTGACTGATGAGAACCATTGGTTGATAGTACAGCAGAAGGGGGAAGATGATAAGAGCAGGACACTTGACCGCAGATATACCAAGGAGAACCCAGAAGACTGCCCACCTTGGGAGAAATTTGTGATCAATCAGAAGGAACATTGGGATAAGACAAAGCAGATTGAATTCTTTGCCAATATTATTAATAACAAGATTGTTCCGCAACTTAAGGTATTATTTCCGGAGACGGCAGACAGAGTAAACCGGGAGGATAGTGTGGTGCCGGATCAGGAAGATATTCTTAGTGATGCCCCACCATTAGGAGAGGACGATATTCCACCGGAAGAAGAAAAAGATGATTTGTCATTTTAATGATCACAAACAAGGACATAGCAGGACAATTTCCCAATCATGAGCTTGTTAATGACGGGCATGGGAACCTTGTGTTAAAGCCCAAAAAGAAGGCTCCTGTTAAACGTGGAAAAAGACAGTGGGAATATCTATCGGAAGAGAACATACGTCTGGCAGAAGCCATGGCTGAGGCTGAGGGAAAGATATTCATACCCTACAACGTGGTAAGCCTAAAGAATGGAAGAATATTCAAGTATATAAAAGGCAGACCGAAACTTATATATTCTGATGCATACGATACCTATCTTACACTCACGGCTTCTTATTATGCTAGGAATACTGCACGTTTTAAGGAGATGATTAAAGACAAAGAGTCCCCTTACCGGGTAGGGTTCTACTTTATTCGGGCTACCCTGCAAAGGTGGGATTATATTAACTGCCTGGAAGGGGTGCAGGATATTATGGTAAACCATGGATGGATACCGGATGACTCAGCAGATAATCTTATCCCTGTATTTTGTGGATACCAAACAGATAAATATTTTCAAGGAGTAATAATAAGAGCATTATGAGCAACGACATCCTGCATAAAGAGATAGCAGAAGAGATCAGTCGGAAGCTATACAAGTGTGATGAGCTTACTATTAATATCATTATTGACATATTAAATCATTACAGGAATAAATGGCATTTATACCCTTCTGTGATCCTGGCTAATGAGATTTGTGAGAAACTTGGCATATCAAGATCGAAGTATTATCGAAGAATTTCTTTAATTTTGGAGAAGTATTCTACAGGATTAAAGAGAAAAATATAGTGATACGGAGAAAAAAAAAGATATGCAAGGGTACAGGCAAGTATAAAGGATTGGGTTGTGGAAAAGAGAAATACATATTTAGCCATGGATTGTGCCAGCAATGTGTCCCAAAAACTCCCCTTAAGAAGACAGCGACTATCAAATCTTTCAAGCCTGTTATACAGGACGGAGTTATCCTTTCCCAGAAGAAAGCATTTGAGAAAGCGTATGACTATTACCAGGGATTGTGCTTTATTAACAGTGTACCGTTAATAAAAGAACTTACAAGGCATTGGAACTATATGCATGTGCTTGATAAAAAAAACTACCCTTTTTATAAATACTACTGGCGTAACATAGTCCTCGGCACTAAGTCCCAGCATGACCTTTATGACCAGGGCACGTGGGATCAGATCGTAGAGCAACGAATTAAAAGAGGTATTGATTCCGAGATAGGCTGGAAAAACCTATTCAAATTCAGGGAAGAATTACTTGAGGAATATAAAGAGTGGGTGAGAATAAATAAGGGAATCTATAAATTATAGACTCCCTTATTTAATGGGTTACAGTTTAATTTTATTGATTTCAGAAATTAAAGCCTTTTTATCTGTTTCAAGAAATTTCATTATATCAAAAACTTTGTCAGAAAATCCAGCAAGACAAAAGATATTTCTTTCCGGGAACTGCAAAGAACCATAGCCAGCAAGATCAAATGAATAAATAAGTGAATCAGCACCGGTACGGGTTTTATAATCCCTGAATGCCTCGTTAGGATTTCCTCTATACCACGAATAGCTATTACCCCATGCCTGCATATCGGAGAGTACAATAATACGGTCATAAGGCTTATGTGCTTCCATAAATGCTGCTTGTAGGTCAGTTCCGCCCCCTGTAAATGGAATTCCATTCATAATACTCAAAAGACTATCATTTGGATTTAAGCCTTTAATATATCTTGCATTATTATCAAAGGTGATAACATCAGAATCTAATCTTTTATAAAGTACAGCACCGAACATGCGGGCTATTTCTTCTGGTCTTCCACCCATAGAACCTGATACATCAATCATAATAAGTGTCCTTCCCGGGAATTCAGGAATATTATTTAGTGAAATTTCTGCTGCATCTGATATGGCAGAGGTTGTTTCCCTATCGCTAATCTCTTTAATTGCAGTAAAATACCTGAATGGTAGTACCAGGGATTTTTTTATCAATCCTTCATCTCTGAGTAACTCAAGTGCTTCTATCTTTACTTCCGGGGCTTGTTCAAGTATATTTCGCAAGTTTCTTAAAAGAGCAAAGTAGCCAATCTTCTTTTCTTTAATTAATTGTACCCATACTTCTTTTTTAAGATCAGCTTTTTCCTCATCTGATCCAGCGACTTGCCCGGCTTTTGTAAGTTGAGATTCCCATGTTTCGGATTTAAGTTTTCCGGCAACAAGTTTTTTCAATGCATCAGCATTCTTTTCATTTGATACTGGATGTACAAGATTAACAATATCAATAAGTTTTATTCCCTTTCCTTCGCCACGATATTTTGAAAGCTGATACTCATCGAAACGGTTAAATGCCTTTGCAAATCCCTTCTTCATTGCATTCGGAATAGATTTACCTTCATTTGATTTATAATAAGAAAGAATTTCCATCATATCATCAGGACGATAAATGATATGATCATAAAAATCTTTAGCCCAATTCTTACCCTTTATATGTTTTGCGAGTTTAGCTGCCAGTACATGAGTAATTGATCTCATGCCAAATTTTGTGCGTGCATAAATACCAGCTTTAGCTGCAAATATACTGTCAATATTCTGGAGTAAATCACTCAGTTCTTGAAAAGTATTATCTGCTGATCTATAAAACTGATCTTGTGCAAATGATGTGAGAAGAATTGATACTAAATGAAGTTCTGGGGTTTCACTATAAGCTTGACCCCCTGCAAGATTTACAGTCTGCGTTGTTGTTTTTCGGTTGAAACGTGTCATGGGTTTAGTATTAAGATTAAACAAAAAGGGAGAAAATTATAAAGAGTGTTTTCATATACCGAAGTAACTCTTTATTCACTACCCTATAAGATGCGGACAAAGTTTAAAAGCGGATTAGAGCTCTACCACTGAGCTAATATCCGAAGATATATTGGATTCGAACCAATGACCTCTCGTTTAGCATACGAAGTATCGCTTTTATCAGTACCGCAATATTATAAAAGAGGGAAAATCTAAAAGGGGTTTTTCATTTCAGGCGAAGTATCCCTTTTATTACCACTCTTTATATTTCAAAGAACATTTTATTCCCTTATGATACCTACTTTTAAGAGTAGTTGTGTAAGTTGCAATTCAAATTGTGCCTGTTTGTACGAGTCAAAAATATACCGGACCAGCCAACCATCCCGTACAGCATGGTAGGCATACCTTAGTTTACCCTGGTGTGTAATAGGGTAAACACCACTTACTATTTTCAGTCCGTATTCCATTACCCTTCTGCATATTTAATAATTTCTTTTGTATTACTCTTGATCCATTCATCATCTGCCGTTTGGTCTTTTAAATTCAAAGGGTTTGGCTTAAACAAGGCATGATACCCTAACACAGCCCTTACTACATCATCATGCATTACATATACTTTCCTATCCAGGTATTCAGCCTTAAAGCCTTTATAGTATCTCTTAAATCCATTGATTCTGTCTACACTATACCACCCAAGCTTCTTATAATAACCTACACTACTGGCTGAAATGAAGTAATAATCAGGATCATCGAAAGACTGATAGAAAAAGACTTTAACAGACCACCTCTTCCTTACAAGAGACCAATAATCCCTGTATCTTCCCATTAGTTAACTGCAAAGATAAACAAATATATTTAATCACCAAAATCTTCTATAGGGGAAGCTGACAAATCATCACCTCTTGTTATTTTTAATGTGATGTTTTCCAGCCCTTTGATAGCAGAAACAAGTCCTACTTTTATACTTTTATATTCAGGTGCCTCTGAATAATTTTGCTGAACTGAATAGAGGGCATCTGATAATTTTTTACTTAACCTCTCACTTAATGGTATTTCACGACCATTTAAAGGACTACAATTACCGTTCTTCAAGTCTGATTTCCGTTTGTTCACCATTTTTTAGTAGTTTTAGTAAGACATCTGCATGGCAATAAGGCTCTTCTAACGGGCACCAGCAAGCTAAATCCTTCCCTCTTAATGATTCGAGGTCCGGTACTGGTGGCAACCAGGTTTCATACAGTTCACCTTTAATCCACTGTTCATACAATTCTACAGCATCCTTCTTAGTATATTCTTTTTGTAGTGAGTGATCCCAAAGTATCCATGGAGAGAGTATTTGCCTATTGATGGAATAACAATACATCATCCCACCTATCACCTGAAAAGGATTACCCCAGGGAGAAGGGCGACCTACATAAATTGTATTGGCTGGCATCTTCCAGCCCGTTCTTCTCTTACGTTGGATGCGTTTCATTTCTTAGTCCCAAAAATTAATGATCCAAATTTCATTCCTTTACATTTAAGTTTTGGTTTACAAGAATCTCATAATTTTTTAGCTTTCTCAGCACCATATACTCTCTTAATCCAAGCCAGTTCATCTTCATAGAATAATGGTTCTGGTGGTTTTGTACCATCAATTTTTTGGGATTTCATTTTGTTTGTATTCATTGTATTCAATTATAAAATCTCTATATGCAATTACAATTGGATGATCATCTTCAATTAATCCAATTTCCATGCTTAATCTTACATAATCAGCCAACCGTTTAGCACATTTGATTAATTCTTTATGTTTCATTTCTTTTCTTTACTTCTTCATCTAACCGTTCATTCAATCTTTTTTTATAATCAATCAATGCATAGAACACATGCGGGTCTAATGCAATAGTATTCGTTGCACCAAAACCATTGTTGGTAGTTAAGATGATATGGTATCCATCGAAATCTGCATACACACTATCGCCGAGATAGATTTTAAAGTTTTCTTTGTCCATAATTTTATTTTAAGTATTGTTTACCACATTTATAACAGTAGGCTTGCTTATGTTTCGGCACTACCACTACTGTTTCACCTTTTTTAATTGGTTTACTGCAGTCAGCACAACTACAATCTCTGGTTGATACTGTTAGTCTTGGATTGTTATAAGCCATCTAAAACGTTTTGGTTATTAGTTAGGGTATTCCCCCACCGAGGGGGAGATCATTCGTTAGGGAGCTTTTATGTGCCCTTAAATTTGATTTAAGTACAGTTAAAGATTTCCATTCGTTGTGTAAGGTATCCATGTAAATCACAACAAAGCAAGTCCTGGTTGGGATAACCTTTAAAGTTCCCGAGAAAAAAGAAATTATTAATCAGGTTACGGCAGGAATTAAAGTGTGCCGATGTAATACAGCTATTGATAACCCTTCTTATCTTGATTTCAGCAAGCTTTTGGGATGTAGTATCCTTAAAATACTGATCATTTTTATCTTCCATTTCGGTTTACATTTATGTGGTTCGTCATCAAAGTACAAGTCAAAGCATTTAGGACAGTGGGTAAGGTGCCGGACTACCTGTTGTTCTTTGAGTGCCTGGTCAAGATCAATCAAGTCCTGCCTGATAGCTTCATCTACCCCGGCAAACATCTGTCTGGCTGTTTCTTCAATCTCCTTCCTGATTTTTCTGGTCATGTATGTGTTCTGGATGTAGTCATTTATATACAGGTAAAGTACAAATACTACCACCAAGATAATAATAATATTAGCTATACTCATGTTGTGAACATTTTAACCACTCTCTTATTACTCCATCATATCTATAAACAAATATAGATTGAAACTCTACATCAATTTCAAGTATACCACTTCTGATCATTTTCCCTTGTGTAATTCTCTTGAAATATTCAAGTATTTCATCAACATTTTCATAATCCCTTAAATCCCCATAGAATACAACTACCATTGCTGCCATACTGTAATCAGTACTTTTAATAATCTGGTATTTAATACTACCTTCACTACCACAAGGTAAATCAGGATGGTCCCAATGAGAAGTGTCTTCATCTTCCCATCTACAGATTTTCCCAAGTTCTTTTTCTGTTGGTAATCCTGTATTTAAAATTCCATCAAATCTTATTGAGGCATTAACATGCGTCCATTGGCTCATAGTATTAATTTTTAGTTTTTAACAATCGTATATTACTTGTACTATACTTTTCTTTTAGTGCTTCGGTTTTGGATTTAAAGAGCATTTCATTTTCTTCAATAGAGAAGAGTATATAGAGGGGTCGGACGATAATCTTTTTATCTTCCTCTGTCACGACTTTACATCTCCAGGTTTCTCCTACCTTGATCCAAACCTTATTTTTCTTGCAGTAGTTGAGGTCCAGGATGCAAATTTTGCCATCAAAGGTCTTCGCTATGGGCACATCTCTATTGCCAGGTACAAAGTCCAGGGCCAACTGGTAATCGTCAGCGAAAAGGTCCGGATAGTCCTCAGAAAAGATAATGAAGTGGTGGTGGTCCTTGATTTCATCGAAAGGGAGCTTAAGTATCTTATCCCTATCAAACTTTGACAGCTTGAAATTCTTATTCAAAAGATAAGAGATATATTTTTCAGCTATTCTCCTTTCCTTAAATTGTTCGGGTGTTAGTTTCCAGGGTTCTTTCATAAGTTTTTAGTATGTTTTGTGACAGATACTTTACATATATCCGTGGTATATTCAATAGTGAACACTTCATCATTGACAGGGCAATAGTTTTCTATGAAGTCCACGATTGGATCAGGGATATAAAGTTCAATTTGCTGCAGTGTACCGGTGTATTCTGTGATGTGGTCATCATCAGCACAGGTTTTTTTAATTGTAAAGATAAGATTTTCGATCATCTTTTGGTTGGTTTTGTCCGTTCCAGAATTCTCTGTTTTTAAAGCAGAATCTTCTTGAGTTGTCTGGATTCTCGGTATAATTAACAATATAATTATCGTCATTGGTTTTAATAAGAGCAAATATACCTATTTCATAGGTAGCTCCTGCTCTCTTGACAATGATCCGGTTAATCCCTTCTTCAAGGATTAAGATGTTGTCTTTCGGTTGTGTCATACTTGTTTATATAAAAAGGTTTTACATTTAGGGCAATAGACATCCTCTATATATGGATAGGGTAAATTCCCAGCTCTAAAACCACACTTCTTACATACAGCAACCACTACATCCCTATGTTGTTGTACAAACAGTCTGGTTTTATCTCTCAGAAATTCAGCATAATCCCTAACACTTTCTTCTACCCATTTTTCTGTGATCGGGATATACGGGGGGTCTGTCTTAAATATGTATCTTTTATCTTCAGCCATATCAGTTAAGTTGAGATATTACGTAGTTGGAATAAGATGAAGAACGTGGTGAGAATCCCTTTTCTTTTCTTACTATTCCACCAATATCATGTGAAATAGTAGACAGGATGCCGAATTCTTTTTCTTCCTCATCATAAATATTGTTCTCGTACCACATTATACACTTAGCCAGGTCTGCTTTCTCCTTCTTGGAACAAAAGTCCAGGAAGAAAGTGATCAACCTTTCCTTCTCTGGTAAATCAGATTTTTCTATCTGAGATATTACCGTGTTCTCGTAGTATTCAAGTTCTTCTTGGGTCATATCGATTTATTTAAGTAAGTGTGCATCTTCCGGGTACTGTTTCTTAAGGTATTTAATTAACAAATCTTCCGGCAGTTTCTTAAAGTCCGATTCCTTTTTAATCTTTGCGATAGCCAGGTTCCAGGAATTATTTATTTTTTTGATCTCATCCACAAATACCCCTTCCGGGTGCTTGGCTGCGATCTCTGTAAGTTTATTGATGCATACCCTTAGCATTTTTACAAGGGTTTTGTGTGCATCATCAAAGGTCTCCGGGTTATTAACCGTCCAGAGGTTGAATAGTTGTGTTTCTAATAACATAAGGTTCATATCGTTCTTGCTTTTTCAATCAGTAATTTACTTATCCATTTATCCCTCTTTTGCCTTGCTTCTTCCATAGTTTTAGTAACACAGGAAAAGAGTTCTCCATCCCGGGTCCGGTAGTCGTATTGAATCCTTTGTCCGTGTCTTGTGTCAAAGAATTCGTAGCTTTCTCCACCCTTGGGGCAGACTGAGCATCCGTCTTTATCTGATTTCATATTAATACAAAGTTAATAAATTCTGTTTTAGATTTTGATAAAAGCAAGTACATAATCTTCCGGGATTTCAACATTCTCTGCTATTTCAAAAAACATTTGAGTGGTAGCATATAAGGCTTCTGGAGAAAGACTAATCCTCATACGTTGCAACTTCCTTTTCTTATATACCTTGATTATTTCTGATCCCGGTAACGGTTCCTGGTCTATTGGAATCAGTTTATTAAATTCAATCATAACCGTATCAGGATAATCTTCATGTATACACACAACAATCTTTCTACCATCCTTAAATTTCACTTGACGACATTTCAGTTTTTCATTCATAATAAATGTGCAAGGAGACTACCTCCTTCAGGTGGTAGAGGAATTGCTCCCCGATCTTTTTTAATGGTTAATAATTCTAATATAAGAAATTTTAGTATATTTGTAAAATGAAATTGACGTTGAAAATAAAACTTCTCCCTTCTGATGAACAGGCAAAACTGCTTCAACAAACAATCAAGGAAGCTAATAATGCTTGCAATATCATTTCTGAAATAGCTTGGAAGAATAAAGTTTTTAATCAATTCAAAATACATCACCTTTCGTACTACAAAATTAAATCCGACTTTAATCTTTCTTCTCAGGTAATTATACGTTGTATATCCAAGGTGGCAGATTCGTATAAAGTTGATCGGAAGAAACAACGAAAGTTTAAGCCGCTTGGGGCTATTACTTATGATCCAAAAATTCTTACTTATAAATTGAATGATATAATTTCCCTCTGGTCTATTGGCGGAAGACTGAAAATACCATTTATTTGTCATAACAGAAATTATCTTCCCTACATTAAGGGGGAAGCTGATTTGCTGTTTAGGAATGGGAAGTATTTTATATTTCAAACCGTTGAAGTTCCTGATGAAGATATTAAAGACGTTGAGAAATTTATTGGTGTTGATCTTGGCTTGGTTAACATTGCTATGCTTAGTAATGGAGATAATTTTAATTCTAAAGAACTTACTGAATATAGAGAACAAAAACAAAGGGTTCGGAGTTCGCTTCAATCCAAAGGCACAAAGGGGGCTAAACGTACCCTGAAACGGCTTTCTGGGAAAGAACGAACACACGGAACAATTATTAATCACACTATAAGTAAACAGATTGTAGAACTTGCTAAATCTGAAAAGAAGGGTATTGCTATTGAGAACTTGAAAGGCATTCGATTCTCTTCCTTGAAGAAAGGTAAAAAGTTTAGGTCGAAAGTTGGTAAGTGGGGTTTTAACCAGCTCCGTCAATTTCTTGAATACAAATGTTTGCTTAATGGAGTGAAGTTGATAACTGTACCACCAGCCTATACAAGTAAAATGTGCTCGAACTGCTTCAATATTGGAATTAGACAGGGCAAGAAGTTTACTTGTAACAACTGCAATTCTGTATTTGATGCTGACGAAAATGCAGCTAAAAACATAGCATTGCTTGGGGTGTCCGTAAATACACCTGAAAACTCGATTATGTATTGCTCTCTTGCTTTGCATCGTTAGGGTTAAAAGCTGATTCCTTTAGGTATCAGTTGTTTACTTCGTGTGCCTTTCTATTGTATGGTTAATATTCTGTTCTGTCGTGTACTGCAATCGGATAAGCATTAACAAGCTGTCTAAATCTACTATCACAGCTATAAACAAAATTTCCTCCCATCATATAATCCTTTCGTCCTGGTGATACGGGTTGGATCGGTTCGGCATGGATATATTCTTTACCGTATATATCCCGGACAACAACTTTTAATACTTGTTCCGGGTCTTCTGTTTCGAAAACCGGAGGTATTCCATGACCGATTAAAATAAATCTATTCCTTCGGTCTGTAACCTGTGAATAATCACAAGCTGGGTGATCCCGGTAAAGATCAACTGGTATTCCTTTAAATTTTGGCATTGGTTTATGTTTTATTGATTTTCCTTGTACATTATTTCCTGGAATACTGCAAATATTTCAGCTTCCATTATTGGATAGTGTTGCAGGGCATCAACCGTTGAAGAAATATCACCGGTATAGGTTGCTTCATGGTTGTATAATTCCCGTCTTATAATTGCATCCTTTCCGTTTTCTTTTACATCCTGGTTAATTGCATCTTTATAGATACGGTCAAGCTCAGTAATTAATTCTTCTTCTGTTCCTTTAGGGGTAATCAATCCGGCTCCTAAATTAACGTATTTCATACCGTCTTTTTTAGCTTCATTAAATTGCTTCATACTAAAAGCAAAAAAACTACCTAACCTATTAAATAGTTCGGTTTGTTTTTCTTCCTGGTAATCCTGTAAGAATTTCATTTCAGATTTTACGTTTTAGTTTATCGATTATGGTTTTATCCTTTGGTGTCGGCTTCTGTTTTTTCAGCAAGTTAGCAAGTGCGGTCTGCCTTCTCTTCTTTTTCCTGCCTGGAAAGTTTTTAGGTTTCATGGCTTTGTGGATTTATTTATTTTCAAATCTATAATAACCACCCCACCCCTTTTCTACTTTGAAATATTTTGAAAGTTTTTCTATCTCTTGCTCATTCAAAACACCACAGTAAATAGATACATTATTGTGTTCTTTTAATATTTTTTTGATCCGATTAATGATTGTTTTCATGGCTTGTGCTTGTTTAAAGTTGTCCGGTTCACAACAAAATATTTTAGCGTGTTTGTCTCTGTATTAATAGTCGTACATTATATCAGTTCCGAATTGATCTATTGATTTCTCGGCTCTGACTCCCTTCAATATACTTTCCCCTTCTCCGCATCCGTCCAGGCAAAATACTAATTTCCTGTACCTGTCGTATACAATGGGGTCGCCTTTTTTAATTTGTTTCCCACAACCAGAACAAACAGAATTAAAACGGGCTGTTGTCTGGTACGGGTCTGTCGGGTATCTTTTTCTCATTTTACTTGTCTATAAAGTTTGGTTTTACGTTCTGTGCTTGTATGGGTTTGTATGGTAGCTGGCAAAATAATTTCCTGCCTGTTTACTTCTTTACAATTACCCCTCTATTAATAGGTATATGTTTTGTTGGTTAAATTCAGGCCTGAATTAGCGTTTCTTGTAACAATTCACCCCAAGATATATTCCCGGTTCCACTTCAACGTTTCCCTGAGTGGTGGCAATGATCAAAGTCTTTCCGGTCTTGCTTAGTCCCTGCTCTTGGGATAGATCGATTTCAATGGTTAAAATCTTTTCTTTCTTGGTAATTTTTACGTTTTGCATGGTGTGTGTATTTGGTTTGGTTAAATTATTTAATTTGTTTCGGTGCAATATTCCAAAAATCTTTCTCAGGTGTTCCGGCTGGTGCCGTAAATGATTTCCTGAATTCAATATTATTTTCATCTATATAGGAAAATACGGCCCATGCAACTTTTTTTCTCCTGTCGTTATTGTCTCTTTTATTATCTTCGTATTTTTCTAAATGGTTTCTTGTTTTCATGGCTTTGTGGTTTTAGTCAATTTTTCTTCAAGGGTATCAGCTTGTAACAAAAGCTCCATTGAGATTTCATCAAGTTCCATTTTAATTTCTTGAGAATCGGTACAATCACTTGTTGTTAGTTCACTAATGGCAGTACTTGCAATTCTAAGTGCTTCAATTTTAGCTTTTTCTGTTTTCATGGCTTTTCAGTAATTATTTTTTTATATTCTTTTGTATACAGATCATTCACAACATAACCGAATTTATGCCAATAATCTGTATTTTGCAATCCATCTATATAAAACATTGCCGGGAAATTGGTATTATTTAACCATATCTCGGCATCTTTAATATTATCAGTTTTTCCGGCTTTTACCTCTCTTACTGCATTCAGATTGTTTTGATACTCTGCTTTTACTAATATAATATTCATTTTTAGCTAATTTAAGAGATTATTATATCGTGCATGGTATATTTTACCCTGCAACCTGTGAACGTGCGTGTAAGCATTTGTAATACGTCTATAATGACATTCTGTGCCTATGGTTATAACTTGGAATCGGTTGTCTTTTATTACTGCCCTGAAAACTGTGAATTTTCCTGCTTTCTCCCCTACAAAATAGTTACCCTTCATTATACTGGTAACTATTCTGTGATCTCTCAGGTTATTACCGTTGAAAATATCCCGGTGCTTTACTTCTGTCCTTGTCATATTTTTATATCCAATTTTCATCGGCAAAACTTATATAACGTTCTCCCGGTGTTAAAATCAAATGATCTAACAAAGTTATATCCATAAAGTTACAAGCGTTTTTTAACTTATCTGTGATTTGCCTATCTGTTTCACTGGGCTCTAAATTACCGGATGGGTGGTTGTGAGCCACAATGATACCGGAGGCATTGGCTTTTAATGCTCCCTGTAAAATTATTCGAATATCCATCACTGTCCCATTTATTCCTCCCTCGGATATATCGTGGACTCCAAGTACTTTGTTGGCTCTGTTCAGATACATTACCTTGAATGCTTCTGTATATTCGATTTTATCTTTATCCCATACTTGCATAAATATTCTGAATGCACATTTGGAATCTGAAATTTTAGGGCGTTCTGACGGGTTTATATTGGTTTTATAAACCAGTTTGATCTCTGCTACCTTTATTAGTATTTCTGTTGTCATCATCCAGCGTATACAATCCAATTAACGACTAAAAAGATAATGATAATAGCATAAACAAATAATTTAGCTTTCAATGTTTCCTTGTTTTTCATGGGTTTGATTTATTTTAACTGATAACAATTTTTTGATAGTTTTACTTCAAAATCTTTAAGGGTTTCATCCTCCCCGAATCCTTTATTTAACCATAACATAAAAATATCAAGGATTTCGTACTTTTCACCCATCTGTTTCAAAATAAATTGGGAGGTCTCTCGGTTGGTTTTCGGAAAATCATTGAATTGTTTCACCTCTTCAAATGTGGTCGGTTTTATTACTTCTGAATAAAGTAATATTAAACAATCCACGACATTGGTTGATTTCTCAACTATCTGTTGAATGGTTTTCTTTGATAGTTTTGTTTTCATGGCTTTGTGGTTTTATGTTTGTTGGGATTTTTTGACTTGCGTAGGTCTGCAATGTTTACACTATCAATTTTATTCAGTATACCTTCTACTATATAGGGTATACTTTTGGGCTGTACATTTATCGGCTCTCTGCCATCCAAGTACATACCAATTATCTGTAATTCTTTATAACTGAACATGGCTTTTGATTTAAATAGGCATTATTCCCTTATTGATTTATTGTCTGTTTCCACTTCTTCAATGCAGTATATTCCAAGTAACCCGCCAAAATTACCATCTATATAACTATATTCAGGTTTGTTATGGTGTGCAAATCCAAATTCTTCAACCAGTTTTTTGGCGTGTTCTTCTGACCTTGCTTTAACCTTAAATTCTACGGTGTGTTCAAAGTTGGCCTGTAAAAGAAATGTTTTTTTGTAGTTTGCTATTCTCATTGGATTAGGTTTTTACTTGTGTAAGATGTCTCTCTATATATAGTATCTTTTTTGCTTATCCAAAATGTTTACCTGATTAATAGAAAAAGATATAAAGGTCTTTTATTCTTTAATTCAATTAATAACAAAAAAAAACAGGGAGTTGTATGCTCCCTGCTTCATCGGTTGGTTAGAATAATATTGATTGTTTGGCGTGTTTCTCTTTCTCTGCCTGTTCTCTTTCCTCCGGTCTCATTTCCCGTACTGTCAGCACTCCAACCGGTTCGGGTTCCTTTGTTACGGTTGTTACGGTTGTGGGTTGCGAAAACATATCCAGTTGGACACCATTGTCCGGTCTCAGTTCCTTTCGGTATAGTTTCCGTGCGGTGGTCAGGGCTGTACCGAGTTTTACAGTGTATTTCCGGTTGTCCTGGTCGGTTGTGTAACCCTGACCGGTTCTAATGATCTGCCTGGTTTTTCCCGTCCTGCTATCTATTAAGGTAGTCAGGTTGGGCTTTTCCAGTTCATTGGTTAATCTCTCCGGGTTCACCAACTTTGTCCCGATATGTGGTTTGTGGTGTAAGTTAATGATACTAAACCCATTAGGGAGTTGTTCACCTGTCATTGCTTTCATTTTTTCGGTTTTTTAAATGGTGTAATTTATTATAAATCAAATAGTTATGAATGTTTAGTTCCCAGCATGTCAAAGTACGTCAATTTGGATAAGCAAATATAAAATATAAATGTTGATGAAAAAATGATATTTGTCATGTTGTTATTGTATTATAGATCAGGCAGTTAGCAAATAATGTACCAAAATGTTACACAAAATGTACCAAAATGTTACATCCTCATTATCTCTAATATACGGAAAAAAATTTTTCAGCCAAAATGACAGCCAAAACACCCCGTTATGCAAACCGTTGCATATCGAACCATAATATTTATTTGATTTTTGACGGTATAGTGCATTCTGCAATTAACTGATAATGAAT
>Ga0315538_1000927_pt1 | contig 17763 bp, 19 predicted proteins | sample SalMarSW160230MG_2_FD_203834 | JGI IMG/M metagenome (GOLD analysis project Ga0315538, IMG submission 203834) | Salt marsh sediment microbial communities from the Plum Island Ecosystem LTER, Massachusetts, United States - Salt Marsh Sediment SW1601-230 ...
TGAGTATCTTGGCGGTTAATTGATTAGGTTTCATGGTTTCCCTCCCCACTTTTTAGTTCAGAGAAATAAATAACTTCGGAGATCAGCGAATTTTCTGTATGCTCTATCTTGTCAATTTATTTCGTCTGCTTTATTCTCTCATACATTTTTTCTAAGGTCCAGCGGATGGACGACTTTAGTTCCCGGGATCTCTCGCGTCTGAGGTTTCTGATGGTTATCTCCCTGAGTATGTTTCCGTCTCGTTTGATGTTGTAGGATAATATGTTTTCTGGAGCTATCTTGCCTTTGCTGGCGTCTTCTCTGTCTTTCTCCTGCATCTTCGCCAAAACCCTTTCCACAAGAAAAGATGTGAAGGGTGGAGTGTTAATGTCAAAGTTTTTGTCTTCTGCTAATGTAATTTGCATGGAGTCTTTTTCGGTATAGAGTTGGGCTAAGAGGTCTCCAGTTACCGTCTTTAGGGGAATACCCTTTTTCTGTTGTATGACCGAAGGCTGTGGAGTCGCCTGTTTCGGGGGGGTCTGAACTGGCTTAGAGATTTCTGCTCTCTTGAAGCCCTCCTTAATCAGGGTTGTGTCTATTAAACTAAGCAGCGTTTTCAGTCCATCCAATTCTGTTTCCATATCTTCTACGCGTTTTTCTAGGAGAGCACGGAGCTTAGCTATCTTCTTGATTTTCTCTTTTTCCTCTTCACTCATCATCCATTCCCTTCAAGCAAACTAGTTATACGCTTCCATGAACAGATTATTATCCATAAGAAATATGAAAGAAGCCCTTTTAAGCTTGGTTTATCCCAGAAAAAAGTGGTTTACGTCGTCAGGGTGGGCATTTCGTCGACAGGCTTAAATGTTATTTTCCATTCTTCTTCCAAAAATTGTTCAAATTCCTTGAAGACCATGCTTTCCGTTTCGTTAAACTTTCGGCAGACATTCTCTCCAGTGTAGACGCAGCTTAGGTCAAATATGGCAGTTTTCTTTGACAATTCAGGATTTTCATTAATCCATGATATCAGGAATTCGGGTGGTCTTTCTTGAAACAACCATGCTATGTATGAGATGTCCACCACCTCGTAGGAAATACCGCGGCGGATGCCACATTTGTGATTTGATGCGATTCTTTCAAACGTGGATGGGTGGATGGTTTGTGTCCAAAGAAAACTGTGATATTCGTTGTCGTCTGTTTTAACCCAGTCTTCGGTTTCACAGGTCTCCCAGCCGCTCAATCGGCAGCGCTCCTTAAAACTGTCGATGAGACTCCAAATTGTGGGAAACGGTAAATTCATGGGCATTTCCTAGTAGATATCTATAGAAGATTATTCTATTATCACGGATTTAAGGTTAATTGACAGGAATCTCGAAAAAATGTTGCTTAATGTCTTAAAAATTGAACAAGTGTAGGCTTGGTCACCTGTTATGTTACAATTTTCTATAAACGAGAAGGGAATCCGTAAAGTTGAGTCTTGAAAATTTTACGAAAAAACGTTGATAAATCTACATTTTTCCGACAGCAAACAATAAATTAACAAACCTGCAAGGTAGTCAATATCTTCAAGGTTTGGGACGATGAAGCTGAAAAACCAAGAGGTTTCCTTGGATACTTTAGATTGGCAAATTCTACAGGCCATCCAAAAAAATTCGAAGCAAACCTACTCAGAGGTTGGTCGTCAATTAGGCGTAGCCCACTCCACAGTCTATGATAGAATAAGAAAGATGGAGAAAAACGGAGTCATCAAAAAATGGACCGTTGACATCGACCTTGAAAAAATCGGCATAAATTACATCACGGCTCGCATGACCGTATATACTGATCCGAAGGAAAGCGAGAATGTAGCAAACAAACTGTCAGAGGCTAAGGAGGTTTTGGAGGTTTCGATGTCGCTTTCTGAGGAATTGTTGATAATCGCGAAGGTGCTTGCCAGAAACCAAGATGAACTGCACTCTTTTATAGCAAAAAAGGTTGCGCCTCTTCAGGGAGTGCTGAGAATCAGAACTTCAATTGTCACAAAAAAAATCAAAGAAGAAAGATTCCTGATCGAGAAAAAATGAAAACTATAAAAAGCTTGGTATCTATAGTTAAAATGTAATAGACTCTTTCTTGCATTAAAGGAGAGCTTCACGCTTTGACGCCTTCATCTTCAGCCCGAATTCTTAGAACATTATCAAGGAAGAATGCTTTCTATTTCTTCACGTCTGTCGGCAACTACACGGGTCAAAGGGCGATGTCCTTGGAAGAGTTTGCGAATAAAATCAGAGAAGTCAAAATCGCGTCTCTGGAGTTCCATCTTTATCGAGGAGACTTCGAAAAATGGACTGATGAAGTTCTTGAGGACAATATACTAACTGAGAGAATAAGTGCAGTGAAACTTCTGGAACCAGTTGGGAACACCCTGAGGGATCAATTGTATTTCACAGTTTCAAAACGTCTTGAAGAACTGAAAAGCACCGAATAATTGAGTGGCTAGCCTTCTATCTTTTTGAGTTGACTCCGATACATCTCAACAACTTCTTTGGTGGTTGTTGCGTCCTCCGGAGATTTGTCCACTCTATATTTTCCTGTGAAACGCGGGAATCTTATTGCAAGTCCGCTTGCCTCTCTTATGACATTCACGGCGCATGTGTGGATGGGACTGAGAGTTATCTCCGCGCCTCTGGTCTCTAAGACAACTGCCGGCTCAAACCAAACATCCATCTCGATGGTTGAATCGACCCTAGGATGTTTATGGCTTATTTGATGTTTTTTCAGCATTTTTGGGAGTTTCTCAAGGTCCGCGTCGGTGAATCCGGTTCCAACCTTCGTCACCGTTTCGAAAACGTCCTTGTCTGGGTCGTAGGCTGCAAGAAGGAAGGCTCCGTATGTTCCTGCGCGTTTTCCTCTTCCATGGAAGGCTCCCACCACCACCAAGTCAACGGTGTCTGTCATTTCGCTTTTGTAATCGCGTTTGTATTTTATCCAGTTCCATCCTCTTGCTCCTGCCTGATAAACAGAATCTTTATTCACGGATTTGCAGATTATCCCCTCGCTCCCGCTTTCCACAGTCTTCTCAAAGAACAGTTCCAGTTGCTCTGGGTCCTCTGCGATTATACTCTCTGCCACCTTAACATTGTCAGTTTGCTCAATAACATTCTTGAGATGCTGATGACGAACTGTATAAGGTTCTAGAGTCAAGTCTTTTCCGTCAACGTATAGAACGTCAAACATGAAGAGAGTGATGGGATGCTCTTCCATTGCTTCTTTTATTCCGTATTTTCGTCTACGATGCATCAGCTCCTGAAACGGTTTCATCTCGCCTGTTTCTGGGTCAACGGCAACGGCTTCCGCTTCCACAATAGCTTCCTCAGCCCTAACGTGCTTTCTGACGTATTCGACTCCGTCTGGATACTGGTCAGTGATGTTTTCGAGGCGACGAGAAAAGAGAATAACATGGTCTTTCTTCTTGTGTGCCTGTATCCGCTCTCCATCATACTTGTATTCAGCTCTGCATTTTCCTCCAAGCTTCTCAAGAATCTCAGCAGACGAACTCAATCGCTCAGCAAGCATTGGACGAATCGGCTCCCCCGGCAATACCTTAAACTTTTTGATTCCCTCAATTCCCTCTTCGGCGACGATCTTTGCAACTCTACCCAAATCAGACGAAATGTTGTATGCGCGTTCCAGATGTTCACGGGTCTCTTTTCCGCCGCCAAAAGCTACTGCCAAAGCGTCTAATACTGTCATGTCTGCGACTCCCAGTCGCAGGCTTCCAGTCACTGTTCGAACTATATACTTTGCCTCGCTTGGCGACGCATCAGACAGCAGACCCGCTAACAGACCCAACTTCAGGTCTACAGAGCCTGAGCCGGTTGAGTTTGCCATCTTGTCCAACGTTTCGTAGACTCGCTCAACCGTCAAGGGTGTTGAAAAAAAGGTTGCTTGGGTTTTCTTTTCCATGAACTTTTGAGTTGTTTCTCCGAGGTCCCCAGTTTTTTGCATGTCCGTTTCTATGTCTTTTTCTCTGTGACCCGCTGCCCTCGCAACTGCACGTACAGCCAGTTTCTCTGCGATGCCTATTTCTATTCCAACAAAGTCGGGATACAGTTTTCCCTGCGTCAAATACACAACCTTGTCGATGAGGCTCGTTGGAGTCTCTTTCAGAATTTCAACCAGATAGTCAGTCATCTCAAGCCTTTTTGTTGTTGCCTCAATCTTTTCGTAAGCCTCAGCGATACTGGAGTACCTCACAGGAAACTTCCTCACAACTAAAAAGAGCTTGCGTAGATATTAATTTTTAAACTCCCTCAGTCGGCAGAACTTTCTGTAATTGGACTTATGGGGTTGAAGCAGCAGTTTCTTTGCTTTTTTGGAGTAATATGACAGTTGGTCCTTGATGCTGTTCTAATCTGTGGTATTAAATAGGTAATTACCACATAGATAATACAGTACACAGGTTAAACTGGAGAAGTATGTGATTAAAATGGAAAGCAAACCTGTTATAGGTAAGATTTGCTTCACAATTTTCCTGATTTCGTTTCTGGTTTTACCTGCAGTGTTTGCTCAAGCTGAAACATGGTCCACAGCTTTCACGCCGCAAGACCAATTCATTATCCCAGAAAATAACAGCACCATCAGCTTCGCCACTGGAGGCTCCTACAGCAACGCTTCCCTCATAGACAACATATGGCACTTCACAGGACTACTCTTAACAAACGCCACAAGCAGTTTTCCATTCTTTAACGGTATACGCTTCAGTGTTTCAGCCCAAAACTGCAACCTAACCATCACCAGAATTGATACGCTTAACGTGTTCCCTCCATACCCTGGATGGGTAGAGTACACGGTGTCCGGAGTGGGCAACCAAACCTTAAATCTAAACTATGCTCAAGAGAGATGGCTAAGCTACACAGTCTACGTTGACGGCGAAGAAAAACCGCAAAACGATGGCTGGGCAGTCTCAAAAGACGGCTGGCTGGCAGTCACAGGCGCAACCTCCAACGTTAGAATCCATTATGAGCGTGCATCCGAGGCTTTCACACCTGCAGACGTCTTTGCTATTCCGGAATGCAACAGCTCCATCAATTTCGCTTTCGACGGATCCTATGTCTACACCAACTTTGGTAACAACATTTGGAGATTCCAGAACCTGATTGTAGACGATTATGGGCCTTCAAACATCCCAACATGGTACTTGAGTATGTCCGCCAGAAACTGCAACGTAACGATTACTGGCTATCATGCACCGTTTAGTAGCAGCGGCTTTGCTGGCTGGCTCAACTACACAGTGACTGGAGTGGGAAATCAAACCTTTGACAATAATTACGACAAAATTGACAGCCGGGAAATTAACAACTACACAGTGATTATCGACGGCATAGCGCGAACACAAAACGATGGCTGGACTCTTACGGATGATGGCTGGATAACCATTACAGGTGCAACCTCAACCGTCACCGTTACTTACGAATACATATCTGAAGGGGAGCCACCGCCACCTCCCGGAGAAGACCTTGAAGCTGAGGAACCAGAGCCGACAAAACCAGAACCAAAAGAGCCTGGACCCACAGAAGCACCCTTAATTACAACAGAAATGGCCATCGCAGCTCTTGCCGTAGCAACCATCATTATTGTAGTAGTTGCAGTATTAGCGTTTAAGCGAAAAAAGCAAACAACAATCTAATTTGTTTTTCTGTGACCCGCTGAATCATTTTTTTGCTAAGAGTAACAGTCCGCAGAGGATGTTTATGGCTCCTACAAAACCTAAGACGCCTACAAAGAGTGGATTCAAGAGCATGTTGACGGCTGTTAGGATGCTGTAAGCTGATAGGACAGCAACAAAGATGCCGACAGCAATCATAACAAAAGATAGAACTCTGCCTGCATTCTCAGCCACCTTGAAAACATCCAAAGCCTCAGTTCCGGTGGTGTCCTTGAAAATCGGCTCTCTCTTTGGAATATAATCTGGTGCGCGAACAGAAATCTCCCGTTCTTTCTTCCGTTTTCTCGGCAACTTCGCCCACTTCACTAAACTACAACATAATCAGCTAATCAATTTTACGTGCAGATACAAGAATATTCAGGATACCCGCAAGGATGGAGACCAAACCAGCAATAATCATGATGATGAACAGGGAAGGCGGCGCGATAACTGGAGTCAACACGATTAGGGTTAATCCTGCACCGAAACATATTCCCCCCACGGCAACCCGTAAACGGTTAAAGTCGACTTCACGCTTCACCATCCTAAGATAGTACGTAACCAGCACTATCGCCACCATCCCTAAACTTGATAGCAACGCACTTTCAGCGTTGACGTCCCTCAAAACCACGGGAAAAGTAAGAAGCAATACAGACATGACTATTCCGGCGAGGGGAGTAAGCGGATAGAATGGAGCCTTGAAGGGTCTATCTAACCGCGGCATCTTTCTCCTGAGCTGAATAAGCGACAGGTTAACCAAGGCGAACACCAGCAGAGACCCGAAGCTCGCCGCGTAACCAAGAAACTCCACTGCTCCGCTGGTGCCAAAGAATATCACAAAAAGCGAACTTGCAATAATTGCCACGTAACGTGTTCCAAACCGTTTGTGAGCCTTCAGCAGCGCGTTGGGCAGATACCCGTCTCTGCTCATCCCGCCAAGAATGCTTGATTGAACAGTCATGGCTGTGCCCACAGACGAGACACTGGCAATTATTCCCGCCAACGCAAAGAGGATGGCGCCAACTGGACCCATAATCGTTGAGGCTGCAAGGTTAAGAAGAGGTAGCTCATCGCCGGTTACTTCCCCACCGATGGGGACTGCCCCAACAGCCACATAGGCAACAGCAAAGTAGACTATAGTCAACAGAACCGTTGATATGATCAAAGCTCTGGGAACGTTTTTTCCCGGATTCTTGATTTGTGGAGCCCCAGCCACGAGGGCTCTCATTCCAACAAACATGGGAAAAAGGTAGGCTGTGGTTGCGAAAAAGATAACTATACCGTTGCCTGAGGCTTCGGGTACAATGTTTTGGGGCGACAAAGTGTATCCTAGGCTCATGGCAAGAAAAATAACGAATATCGCCAAGAACGCTGCCACTATGAAGGTAGTGGCTTCTTCTACTCCTCGAATGGCTAGAAATATTAGGATAACCACCAATCCGATAATCAGCAGAGAAGCGTTAACTAAAACAAGGTCTTGGATTGACGGAGCAAACACCGAGAAAAGCACTCCAAGCTGGTTAACGAAAACTACGGCGGCGAGGGCTCCACCGAAGACGCTGGCGAGCCATCTGAGACAGCCAGCCATGAACGATATGACACCTCCGAAGGCAACTTTGGTGTAGGTGTATTCGCCTCCAACTTCGGGGATGGATGCGCTGAGTTCGCTGTAACTCAACATGGTTACCAGATTTATTATGCCACAGAAGAAGAGGGCTGAGATCATGCTGGGTCCTGCCAGATCAAAGTAAGCATAATTCAGCAACGCAAAAATTTCGAAGCCTATGGCACCGCCTAACCCCATGATTATCGCGCTAAGCAGACCATGCTTCTTCTCGTCAGTCAACCAACATGTTCCTCCTTTAGGTTATCCCCTGCCATTCACGGATTAGAAAGAACCCGCTTATAATGGAAAAAACGCTGAATAACCCCAGAATCAGCAGATAGAGCGGCAGAAGTTCAGGGGGCACATTAAATACTGTTTGAACTTCGGTAAGGTTGAGAACGAGCATGACTGCCAAAACCCCGAATAGCACTCCTATGACGCCCTGAGCTATACCAATTATAGCGGACAGTATTCTTCTGATTTCCATCTCAAATCACCTTCGCCAGAGTATAATTCCAGCCAATAAATCAACCAAACCGATCGCCAACAGCAGCACTAAGGAGAGGCTTTGAAGGCTTTCATTGTCAATGATGCTGAAGTCCACCACACCCAAGAAACCGATGAGAAAAACCCCTATCACTATGATTCCCACAAAAATGAGAAAACCGCCTAAAGCAACCGCAAATCTGCTAAACCGCTTTGTAACCCGCAACATCACTTTATCAACCTTCATGTTTCTCCCCTCAGAATGTCTCGTAGTGAACAATTTCATTAACAGACCTTTTTGGTGAAGCCGCTGGTCTTTCAGCTGGATGTCCAACAGGAACAATAGCTACTGGTCTCAGGTTCCTTGGCGCCTTCACCGCCTTCGCAACTTCCTTCTCATGAAACGCTCCCACCCAACAGGTTGCTAGTCCTAACTCCTGAGCCGCCAAGAGAATGTTTTCGGTGGCAGCCGCCGTGTCTTGTATGCTGTAAAGATTTTCTCCTCTGCTGCCGTAGCCCCTGCTTGATCGATTTAAATCTGCACAGACGACAATAACAACCGGGGCTTTTTCGATGAATGTTTGGTTTAGGGCGGCGTCTGATAATTTCCGTTTCGTTTCCATGTCTTTCACGATAACGAACTCCCACGGTTGAATATTACCTGCAGACGGAGCACACCTAGCAGCCTCTATTAGCCGCTCAACATCCTTTTCTGAAACCTTTTCATCAGCATAGGCTCTGATGCTCCTTCTTTTTTTAATAGCCTCGAAGACATCCAAACCGCTGTTCATCCCATCCGATTTTTTAAACCGCTTCGTTCCCTCCCTAACTGAGGCATTTTTAGCTTTGTATCTGTCTTTGCATTTAAATTTTCAGAGAATCTCCTTCTGGCAACTCCAATCTCTCGGCAGAAGAAGCAATTGTTGACTCCCAGTTATCAACGATTGCTGCAACAAAATTTAAGAACCTCAGTCCACGTTGAACATGCTGGAGCGAAATACATGCCCTGCACTGTATTAGTTTGCGGATTTTTCGGAGACACCGGAAAAGGAAAAATGATCTCCTACTTGGCAGTAAAAGACAAAACTGCTGTAACGGCAAGGGCGGGGGTGGGTCCCAACGCGGGTCACACCGTAGTTTTTGAGGGAAAAACCTACAAGCTGCGAATGCTGCCCAGCGCCTTCACTTCTCCAGATTGTCGCCTTCTCATAGGACCCGGAGTATTGGTTAATCCAGACATTTTCCTAGATGAGATACAGGTGACCAGAACTCAAGGCAGAATCGGCGTAGACCCACAATGCGCCATAATTGAACCTAAACACATGGAAGCAGACAAAAAGGGGTATCTGGCAGAAAAAATCAAGTCAACCGGGTCAGGGTCAGGTCCCTGCAACTCTGACCGAGTAATGCGTGTCGCCAAATTAGCACGCGACTTTCCGAAACTCAAAGAATTTCTGGTGGACGTTCCCTTAGAAGTGAACACCGCCATAAGCGAAGGAAAAAACGTTCTGATAGAAGGAACCCAAGGAACCTACCTTTCACTGTTCCATGGAACATACCCATACTGCACATCCAAGGACGTGTGTGCGGCGGCTGCCTGCTCAGACGTTGGCGTTGGACCGACAAACGTTGACGACGTTATCGTAGTATTCAAAGCGTATAACACACGAGTTGGAGGAGGACCACTACCCGGAGAGCTTTCATGGGAAGAAGCAGAAAAACGGGGATGGGCTGAAATCGCCACAAATACTGGAAGAAGACGAAGAGCAGCTCCCTTCGACTTTAACTTGGCGAAGAGGGCGGTTATGTTGAATGGGGCAACGCAGGTTACAGTCACAAAGATTGATGTGCTGTTTCCTGAATGCAAGGGCGCCACATCTTATGACGAGGTTTCGAGGGAGGCAAAGGCTTTTGTTGAGAACATCGAAAAGCAGCTTAAAGTGCCGGTTACGTTGCTTGGCACTGGTCCAGGCACAATGGAAGTAGTTGATAGAAGAGAAGAGCTGAAAAAGTGAGATCGCTCTGGTTAGCTTGGTTGTTCAAGCTGCAGACGGTGTCAGCTGAGGCTTTTCCGCCTTTTCTTTGATTGCACGTTTATTCGGTAGTGACGTTTGAGTTTGCCTCAAGACTTATTAATCGAGTGAAAAAAGTTACACTCGGTTGAGATGCACGGTGCCTATACCCGACTCTAAAGTTTTCATTGTCGTTTTGGATTCTGGATTTCTGGAGTTGTATCGTTTGGGGATGATCCCGTGATTAGCTTAGATGATTTAGGCTTCCTCAAGGGATCAATCGGAGAGACGATAGTTTCTACGTACGATGCGGACGGTCAACCGACTGCTGCGCCCATGGGCGTTGTGATGGCGGGTAATGAGCGGTTACGGATTAGACCATATCTTTCGTCTCTGACTTACAAGAATCTTCAAGCAAAAAGATGCGCAGTGGTAAACGTGACATCTGACCCCGAATTGTTTTACTTGACAGCTTTCAAAGAGGCAAACCCTGACGGAAAACTGTCTCCTGAGCTGTTCGAAAAAGCAGAGACCGTTGATGCTCCAAGACTACGGGCGGCTGATGCGTTCATTGAAGTTTCAGTTGCTGAAAACGGTTCTTTTGGCGCTGAAAGAGCCGAGTTTTTGTGTGCTGTCCAGCTTGTTACGGCATCAAAGGCGTTACCTAAAGCCTATTGCCGAGCTCAGTTCGCAACAATTGAAGCCATCATACATGCGACCCGCATTAAACCGTTCCTGAGAGGCGATAAGCAAGAGCGAGAACGCGCCTTTAGGCTGTTGGAGTTGGTTGAAATCTGCTCTGATGTTGTGAACCGTACAGCCCCTAACTCGCGCTACTCCGAAATCATGGCTGATTTAACTCAAAGGATCAACTTGTGGAGGAAGGAAAGTGAAAGTTTACGTTAAAACTCCGGCACGTCTCCATTTTGGGCTAATAGACATGAACGGGGACATGGAACGATTTTTCGGAGGCTTAGGCGTAGCCATAGACCGTCCAAACGTTATTCTAGAAGCTCAACACTCCGAAAGTTTCTCTGTTACAGGAGAAAAAGCCGAGCAGGTAACATCGCTTGCTAAACGGTTTCTTGAAACTTACCACATAAACTCCAACGTCAGCATCCACGTTGAACAGACAATTCCTGAGCATTCAGGGCTAGGCTCTGGCACGCAGTTAGCTTTGGCTGTAGCTGCGGCTCTGGCAAAACTGTTTCATGTGACGGCGCCAATTCAGGAGCTCTCCTTCGTTATGGGACGAATGAAAAGAACGGGTGTTGGCACAGCAGTTTTTGAGCAGGGCGGATTTGTTGTTGATGGAGGAAAAAGGATGAAAGGCGGCGTTATCGTCCCCAAAAGTTTTCCGCCGTTGATTTTTCGTCAACCCTTTCCTGAAGAGTGGAAGTTTGTTGTTGCAGTTCCCAACGTTAAAAAGGGGTTAGCGAAGACTGAAGAAAAGACTGCGTTCGGTCAGATGCCTCCGATGCCCGCTGAAGTTGTTGGCAGAATCTGCCGGTTAACAATGATGAAACTGTTGCCTGCACTGGTAGACCGTGACATCGAAAGCTTTGGAGCTGCCCTAACCCAGATTCAGATAGTTGTTGGCGACTACTTTGCCGGTGTTCAGGGAGGAACCTTTTCCAGTTCAGCAGCCACCGCGGCGATAGATTTTATGAAAGCTTGCGGAGCCTATGGCGTAGGGCAGAGCTCATGGGGACCCGCAGTTTACGGGTTAGTTCAAGGTGAAACACAGGCAAAAAAACTCCGATCTGAGGTTGAAGCCTTCTTGCAAGACAGGGATGGTGGACAAGTTTTCGTCGCTAACGCAGATAACAGAGGAGCCATCATAAAACAGGTTTGAAATTGGAATCACTGTGAAGGAAATGGTGAACATGGCTGTGCAAATCGCTTGGGTAATAACCGGAGCAGGTCACTTCCTAGAAGAAACCTTTGATGTCATGAACCAGCTAGTTAAAAGCAACAAGATTACAGTTACAACCTACTTGTCTTCAGCTGGAGAACAGGTAGTAAAGATGTACGGATTTTGGAGTAAGCTTAAGCAGATATCTCCGGGAAGTTATCTTCAGGAGATTTTGAGCGAAAGCGAAGAAGGTCCCGGTTTTTCTCATGCAGGACGATTGGTTATGGACTTGTATAAAGCGGTCATTGTTTCGCCTGCGAGTGGAAACACCGTTGCCAAGATTGTGTACGGTATAGCTGATACTCTTGCGACGAATGCTGTGGCTCAAGCGCAAAAGGGAGAGGTTCCAGTTTATGTTGTGCCAACAGATCAGAAGGAAGGTTTCGTTGAAACTACGTTGCCTTACCGTGTTGATCGAAGGGAATGTAGATTATGTGATCCGTGTCCTGTTGTTGATGTGTGTTCTTATTCTGCCTTTCGAATTTTGGATGGTGTTCCAAAGATCGATTCAGTGTTGTGTCAAGGTTGTGGATTGTGCGTAACTTCCTGTCCATTTGGTGCTGTCAAGTACGGAGAGAAAAAGAAATTGCTGATTAGAAGCGTCGACGTTCAGAATGTTAAGAAGCTCCGGTTGATGAATAACCTGACCGTTTTGGAGCATCCGCAACAAATAGAAGCCATAATCAAGAAGCTATAAACCAAAAGTCGGTGTTAAAGTTGAAAGCACTATTAATAACCGGGTTACTCGCAGAAGCCATCGTGAAACGCTATGCTAAACAAAGCAGCGTCGAAACTGAGGCTCTTACGTTAAATGTTCAAGTTGCCGCATTATTAAACCTGAAAAACATCGCGAGAGACCTTGAAAAACTGAACATTCACGACGTTGATGTTATTTTGGTTCCAGGCCTAATTCGAGGAGACACGTCAGTTATTGCAGATGCTACGGGGATTCCAACGTTTAAAGGTCCAAGATACGCTGCTGACCTGCCCACCGTTTTGGATGCCCTAAGTAAAGTTAAGCTTTCAACGGTAACACCTGCTTGCGACTTACTTAGAGAGGAACTCCAACGAAAAGCGCTACAAGAATTGGAGCTGGTGGAGAAAAACAGGGAAACTTTGTTAAAGAATCCCGGCAACATGACCATCAAAGAGTTAGCTTTTGGCAAAGATTTTCCCATGCGAGTTATGGCTGAAATCGTTGACGCTCCGTTAATGCCATCTGATGAAATTCAGCGGTTGGCGAAGCATTACGTGAAGCTTGGAGCCGCAATTATTGATGTCGGTATGGTTGCAGGCGAATCTAGACCCTATGATGCGAGACGCGCTGTTGAAGCAGTTAAAGCTGCCGTAAACGTGCCTGTCAGCATTGACACGCTTGATCCCGCTGAAGCTAGAGAAGCCGTTTCCGCTGGCGCAGACCTGATACTGAGTGTAGATGCTGGAAACGTTGAAGAGATGGCTTCTTTTGCTTCTGACGTGGCTGTGGTGGTTATTCCAACGAATCAGCGAGAAGGATACTTCCCTAAAACAGTTGAAGAACGAGTGAATTTTCTTGAAGAGATTATCGGAAAAGCCAGAAAGTTGGGAATAACCCGGATTTTGGGTGATTTGGTTCTTGAGCCATCAAATGTTCTAAGGTCTTTTATTGCCTTTCGTGAGTTCGCAAACAGAAATCCGAATGTTCCGCTTTTTTTGGGTGCTAACAACTTCACGGAGTTGATTGACGCTGATTCTGTGGGAGTCAACGCTTTGCTTGCCTGTTTATCGTCTGAGGTAGGTGCAAGTGTCTTGTTGGCGACAGAGAAAAGTCCCAAGGCAAAAGGAAGCGTCAGAGAATTGGTCACTGCATCTAAGATGATGTTTTTGGCAAAAAAGAGAGGCTCTGTTCCTAAAGACCTTGGTTTAGATCTTCTTGTGTTGAAAGATAAGAGGCTGCGAGAAGAACCCTACAACAGAGAGATAGAAGCAGAGACACAGGTTATATCAGCAACCGAAAATCTCAAACCCGAAGTTTTGGATGAAAAAGGGCTCTTCAAAATTGCCGTAGACCATAATAACGGAACCATTGTTGCCATTCACATCCCTAACAGTCAACAGAATAAACCAAGTGTGATAATTAAAGGCAAAACTGTAGAGAGCATATACTCCACAATTGAGAAGATGGGCTTGATAACAAGACTTGATCACGCCGCCTATCTGGGACGTGAACTGGCAAAGGCTGAGATTGCATTAAAAACAGGGAAGGAGTACATTCAAGATAGCCCATTATTCAATAAAACTTGATGGCTTTTAGGATAAGCATTTACTTTTCTAGGGGTAAGAAAGAGTTTTTGAGGACTTTTAACAATGGTGTACCAACCACTACAGCTAAGGCAACCAGAGCAAATCTCTCCACAGGATATACGAAGAAGATACTCGTCCATATTCCGGGGTATGCTACAGCAGGTATTGACCCAAGGGGTTGGGCAAGTATAGATTCGAAAAGCAAATTTCCCATGAGATGCTGCATCATGGTTCCAACGAAAGCTAAGATGGCTAGCCCCGTTGCGATTTTTTCTGTCGTAAGCGTGTCAACCCATTGAACTGCTTTACGCCCCAGAGGCGAAAGAAGCACTGCAAACGCCACGATATGCAACCAAGCAAACGGAAATGAAAAGACTGTGCTGTCCATAGAAATGTCAACGAAGACGCTTGTCAACGGATGTATAAGGAAAACTGCAAGCAGAACAAGATTCAATACAACCACCAGCGCCCACTTGCGTTTAATGAGAAGACCTAACGAAACCGCACCTACTGTGGCTGGGAGGAAATCTAAAAACATGAAGACTACCGGTTTTCCCAATGCCATAGCTAAGAATGTACCTAATATTATGCTGAAACCACCAATGTATGGTCCTAATATTACTCCATAAAGTGGAGCGATGACGTCTGATAGCGAAAACGTGGCTCCTGAGGCGCCTATCATTGGCATAGTGGGTATCAGTCGGAGTACGGTGTACAGGGCAGTGAATATCGATACAAATGCTATGATTTTGGTCTTTGCGGCGTTCTTAATTATGTTAACCAAGCTTGGGTCACCTTCAACATAATTTTTGTGATGCGGTGTAATTTTTTACACAGCGTATAATTAAGCTTTTCCCTGTTAACCGTGCCCACAATTGAACATACACACGCCCTACACTCACGTTCATAAACATAATGATGCGGTGAAGCACTATGGATTCTATGCTCTCTGCAGAAGGGCTGAAGGAGAATATCAGAATGAAGTTGTATCTAGACGGAAAGAGGCAGATTGAGAGAAATGGGTTTTTGGATTTTATTCTCCGCACCAATTTTTTGCATAAATAACCAATAATTTGACCGATTATCGTTTTTACACGCATAAACAGCAATCTTTTTTAGCGTGCATATGATCATATTCTAAATTCAACATGAAAGATGTTTACGGGAAGAATGAAAAATGGAACATGAAATTATCCGTAAGGAAGACCTTAACCCAAAGGACTATCTGATTGAAGTAAAAGCACCTATGGTAGCCAAGAAAATACAGCCTGGACAATTTGTAGTTCTTATAACACATCCAAAAGGAGAAAGAATACCGATGTCTGTACAAAAGGCTGAGAATGGCAATGTCACCATGTTCATAAGGAAACTGGGAAAAACCAGTGTTGAACTTTACACCTACAAAGTAGGAGATCACTTAGAGAATGTGATTGGTCCTATGGGAAATCCGGTTGATATTAAAAAGTATGGCAACGTTGCAGTCTGTTCGGACCTCGTTTGTGGCCATGCGGAGAATTATGCCTTATGTAAGGCGCTAAGGCAAGTAGATGGGAATCATGTGATTTCGATGCAGACGTTTCCATCAAAAGATATGATGTACTTGGAAGAGGAATTAAGAGGAGTAAGCGATGAATACTCTATAACGCTTGAAGATGGCTCCTACGGGATAAAAGGCCATTACCGGGACATTCTGGAGAAGCTGATGAAAAAAGGCAAGATTGATATGGTTTTTGCCGGTGGGCAAACTGACGGGTATGTACCGCTCTCAGAGCTTACTAAAGCATATAATGTACCCACAATGGTCACGTTACGTCCAATTATGGTCGACGCTACTGGAATGTGTGGGTCGTGTCGCGTGTTTATTGACGGAGAAATGAAATTAGCATGCATTGACGGTCCGATGTTTGACGCCCATAAGGTAAACTTCAAGGAACTCCTAAATCGGGTGAAATTGTTTAAAAACCAGGAAGCAATTGCCCTAGAAAACTACAATAAAATGAGGTGAAGCAGATGGCAAAGATAATAAAAAATCGGGTTCGCATGCCAGAACTTTCTGTCGAAGAGAGAACTAAAACCTTCGACGAGGTTCCTTTAGGCTACAGTGAAGAACAAGCGATGAATGAAGCAAAACGTTGCCTTCAATGCAAGGATTCTCCATGCACAAAAAATTGCCCAGTTAATGTAGATGTGAACGGTTTCATAAACGAACTAGCAAAAGGGAAGTTCAAGGAAGCCTTCTTGAAGATTAAACAGGATAATCCTATTCCAGCAATCGCTGGTCGTGTTTGCCCACAAGAGAACCAATGTGAGGGAGCCTGCACCATGAAAAAAGTAGGCGATGCTATAAACATAGGCAAATTAGAGTCATTTCTCGGAGACTGGGCTATGGAAAAAGGAATCAGGGAAGATTTTTCAATCAAGGAGAAAGATCAAAAAGTTGCTATAATCGGATCAGGGCCAAGCGGTATTAGCTGCGCAGTTGATTTAAGAAAATATGGCTATAAGGTAACCGTATTCGAGGCACTTCACAAGGCTGGTGGAGTACTCCAGTATGGAATCCCTGAGTTCCGGTTGCCCAAAAAAGTTGTTGATGAGGAGCTTTCCTATCTGAAAGAAATCGGAGTGGATATTAGGCTTAACAACATTGTAGGCCAGAACGTGTCATTCGACGAATTACGTGATGAGTATGACGCAATTTATATTGGTACAGGAGCAGGAGCCCCTTTCTTTGTGGGCATAGAAGGTGAAGAACTCAACGGAGTGTATTCAGCTAATGAATTCCTGATTAGAACAAATTTGATGAAAGCGTACAAATTCCCAGAGTATGACACTCTTCTGTTCGTTGGAAAAAGGGTGGGAGTAATCGGCGCCGGCAATGTTGCAATGGATTCTGCCAGAAGCGCACTAAGAAATGGAGCTGAAGTGTATATTCTTTATAGGCGAACTAAAGAGTATTCGCCAGCACGAGAGGAGGAGTTGCGTCATGCTCTGGAAGAGGGTATTCATTTCATGGAATTGGTTGCCCCGACGAAAATACTCGGAGAAAACGGCTGGGTTACAGGAGTTGAACTTGTGAAAATGAAGCTTGGAGAACCAGATAAAAGTGGGAGACCAAGGCCAGAGAAGATAGAGGGAAGCGAGTTCATCATGGAATTAGACACTGTTGTAGAGGCTATCGGTACAAGACCTAACAGGCTGTTTCTAAGAACAGTACCAGAATTGAAGACCAAATCACGGGGAATAATTGAAGTTGATGAGAAATTAAAGAATATTGAAGGTGTCTACGCTGGTGGTGACGCCATAAGTGGCGGAGCAACCGTTATTCAAGCATTAGGAGAAGGAAGGAAAGCAGCCAAATCAATACACGATTACTTATCTGCGCGCTAAATTTCGAGGACAAACCCTAAGGGCACTTGCGCAACGCTAATGTAATATTTGCATTACCCATCGTGAGCAAGCTTCCACACACTTCAGGAAAAGAAAATGAAAAAAGACGCATTTTTCGTCAAAATGTACCGATATTTCGCGGATTCTGCCTCTGAACGGAAACGTCAGTGCCTTCCCCATTTTTGGGAAATCGCGTTTCGTTAGAATTAGCGTGGAGTATTCATTTGATGAGTTAATATCCTCTCCAAGCATCAGGATTTTGATATTTCACTTTCAGGCTGTCATTCTCAAATAACGCATGTAAAAACGTCTGAAACTCTTTTTTTGAAAGCCTTTGTGCTGACATTGGAACTCCTAACTTCTTTGAGTCTCTAGAGAAGATATACTCTTTACTGCGGACCCAAATATA
>Ga0315538_1000943_pt1 | contig 17645 bp, 23 predicted proteins | sample SalMarSW160230MG_2_FD_203834 | JGI IMG/M metagenome (GOLD analysis project Ga0315538, IMG submission 203834) | Salt marsh sediment microbial communities from the Plum Island Ecosystem LTER, Massachusetts, United States - Salt Marsh Sediment SW1601-230 ...
GGTCCAGTCTATGGCGGGTGGATATTTGACACCACTGGAAGTTATTCTTTGGCCTTTCTAAGCGGCATTATAATAACTTTGCTGGCAATTATTCTTATCTATTTGGCACCAAAGCCGCGCTCTCACTAACACCGTTAGAGAGGCCGTCGAAACATTCGTAATTGACAGCCTTGCGGTAAAGTACTCAAAACCGCATTTTGCACGCTCCGGGCAGAATGGGTTTTCATTTAGAGGGTGAAGTGATAAGCACTACTCCATGATTATTTAGTCCAGGGAATGTGAAAAGCGAAGTTTTCGGAGCAGACTAGGAAAACCATGGAGAGAGCTATTGATAAGGCTTGTAGGGATTCTGAAGTGCCTTTGAGGGCATTGTGGTGCAAAGCGAGAAGCGGTGGCGGTCGCTTGCGACAAGCCACTGCAAGAGAAGAGAAAGGAAAAGAGAAGAAGCAAGAGAAGATATACACATAGAAGTTAATGTCTTGATTTTATAATCTGTAAATGACCGTTCTTTTGTCGGAAGTCTAGTTATTAAATAGGTGTAGTGATTTAATTGCGAGGCCTCTTGCGTGTATGGTAAAGTTAATATATCTTGATAAATAATGGTTGTGAAAATATGGGCGGTTAGCTCAGTGGTTAGAGCGCTTGCTTCACACGCAAGAGGTCACTGGTTCAAGTCCAGTACTGCCCACCATGAAATAAGGAGGAAAAGGAAATGGCATATAATGGTAATGACAGGGGCGGCTTACTTAGCGCTGGCGGAGTCTTAAGCATAGTAGCGGGGGCATTTGAGGTAATTGGTGGGGGGCTAATGGTGGCTTTAGTAAGCCTCAGGATACCGCTCAGGCTGTGGCTTTCTTCATTCTTGTCAGGCGTTCCAGGCAGTTGGCATGTATATAGTTGGGCTGTCGTCCCAATTTGGCCGATGATTATGGGAGGACTTCTTCTTGTTCTGGGTATAATAGCCATAGCAGGTGGCGTCTCGGCCATAAAAAGGAAAAGTTTTGGCCTGTCTTTAGCCGGGGCTATCTGCGCCCTTCTCTCAGTGCCTTTGGGAATACTGGCGGTGATTTTTGTCTCCCTGGGGAAGAGAGAATTTTAGACAGAAGATTAGATGCCGAAGTGGCGGAAAGGCAGACGCGCTACGTTCAGGGCGTAGTGCCCTTAAGGGCGTGAGGGTTCAAATCCCTCCTTCGGCACCATTTGAATGGGATGTGTATGCGCCTGTAGCTCAGCTGGATAGAGCGCAGCCCTGCGGAGGCTGAGGTCGCGGGTTCAAATCCCGCCAGGCGTGCCATGGGCGGTTAGCTCAGTGGTGAGAGCGCCTGTCTTACACACAGGAGGTCAGAGGTTCAAGTCCTCTACCGCCCACTTTAGAGAAGGCTTGACGTCGTTAGCTTTCTTAATTGTTTGATAAACCGCAGGTGGCCGAATAAAACTTGACATTCTTTAAACAGTTGTATTACAATTGTATTACAAAGAGGCTAGATTGATTTTTATAACATATCCGCTAATTTGGTCTCAGGCGGTAGTTGATAAGATTTGGGAAAAACATCATGTTACACCCGAGGAAGTTGAGGAAGCAATTTATGATGATAAGCCGATTTGCCACAAAGGTACATCAAATTCGTATTGTATATATGGGCAAGCTATATCTGGGCGCTATCTATTCATAGTTTTGGGGAGGAGAGGCAAGGGAGCACAATATAAAGTTATCACAGCCAGAGACATGCAGGATAAAGAGAAGCGGTATTATCGCAAGCATCGAAATTGAGCGATATCAAAGTGGAAAGGAGAAAGGAGGGAAAAGGAAAAGTGAAGAAAGAACTTATACCTCAGTTTGAGACAGAGGAGCAAGAAGCGGAGTATTGGAATTCGCACAGTCCCCTCGACCTTGCTGCTGACCCCAAAGCTCAAAAGGTGCGTGTGAGGGGCGCTAAAGACAGGCCGATAACAGTTCGCCTTGATAGCGAAAGCCGCTCCAAACTGGACAAATTAGCGTCTGAGCAAGGGCTTGGCCCTTCTAGCTTTGCTCGACTCATCCTTATGTCGGTAATTGAGCAAGGAGGTAAGCTGCCAAAACGCATAACTTTAGATGAACTCAAGCATATGCTGGAGGAAATTACACCGCGATCGATAAAAGACCGAGCCGACCTTCTCGTTAAGGAAGCAGTTATAGGCGACCCCAATAATCCAGTCTTTCTTTTTCTTAATCAGTCTCAAATAGATGAATGGGGAGAACTTGGTTTGCAAGCTATCTGCGCATTACTTGCGAGGTACGATGTCCAAGTCATCGGTCAAGAGCACGCTAAGTATAAGGAAGTGAAAACTCTTGTGCAATCATGCAAATAAAAGGGAGGTAGATTACTAATGGCAATACAATTCAGTCCCACCAAACTAGAAAAACCAGTGCAATCAAGGCAATCCACTCAGTTTAGCCTCCCTCGAATAGATGAGAGCTACTTTGAAAAATTGGCTGCTTTTGGCCTTGCTTGCCTTGCGGCTGCGGTTGTGGGCAAATTAACCATGGCTGCTTTAACCCCTCAGCATAGGAAAGACATTCACTGAATGCTCTAGCTCAAGAAAAGTGAATGACATTGCAAAGGCATGGCTTGTAGCCGGAGGTTCAAGTCCTCTACCGCCCACCATATGTAATAATATTACCCAATTGCCAAGCTAATTACATATTCTGTTTGTCTGAAAATCTGTAATTCTTACTTGGGGGGCGGTATTTTAATTACTCGATAGTAAACTAATTCTAGTTTACGAGCAACTCATTCTTCAGACTAGTATTTTGAGGCTCCTATTTCCTCCATTTTCCCGGTTACCATATAGACTACACGTTCACAGATATTGGTCACTCTATCAGCGCTACGCTCCAGGTTATGGGCCACCCAGATGAGACGAGTCGCTCGAGTAATAGTTCTCGGGTCTTCGGCCATGAATGTGAGTAGTTCACGAAAAACCTGGTCGTATAGATTATCCACGTCATCGTCTTCAGTAGCGATTTCCCTGGCAGTATCAGCATCATGGTTAACAAAGGCGTCCAGACTGCGCTGCAGCATATCTGTCATTTTTTCTGTCATGCGTGGTATGTCGATAAGTGGCTTCAAGGGCGGCTCGTCACCAATCATTATTACAATCCGGGCAATGCCCATAGCGTAATCGCCTATCCGCTCTATTTCAGTCGTAATATTGAGAATAGCAATGATGATGCGAAGATCACTGGCCATGGGTTGCTGAGTAGCTATAAGCTCAACACACTTCTCCTCGATTTCAAATCGCTTCTGGTTTACTTTCAGGTCATCGCTTATTATCTGGTGTGCCAGGTCAAGGTCTCTCTCCTTAAGGGCTTTAACGGAGGACGTAATAGCTTTTCCCACCATGCTGCCCATGACCAGCACATCATCCTGTATCTCCCTCAATTTCTTATGAAAGGTTGTTCTTATCTCCATGATTGTCACCTCCCTTTTGCTTTTATCCGAATCGCCCGGTGATGTAGTCCTCAGTTCGTTTATCTTTGGGGTTAGTAAAGAGCTCAGACGTAGGTCCGTATTCTACCAACACGCCGGCTCTATCTTCCTCCATCATAAGGAAAGCAGCCATATCTGATACCCTCGCTGCCTGTTGCATGTTGTGGGTGACGATGACGATAGTGTAGTTCTCAGCTAGACTTCTCATCAACTCCTCTATTTTAAGGGTGGCTACAGGGTCAAGGGCACTGCATGGTTCATCCATTAAGATAACTTCTGGTTCCACAGCCAACACCCGGGCGATGCATAGTCTTTGCTGCTGTCCGCCGGAAAGGGATAAGGCAGATTGCCCGAGTTTGTCTTTAACCTCATCCCATAGCGCTGCCTGGCGCAAACTCTTTTCAACTATTTCCTCCAGCTCAACACGATTACTAATACCATGTCGCTTCGGTCCGAAAGCGACGTTCTCGAATACCGACATAGGGAAGGGGTTAGGTTTCTGGAATACCATGCCTACTCTTTTTCTCAATTCTACAACATCAATATATCTATCGTAGATATTGATGCCGGCAAGTTCAACTTGGCCCTCTACCCTGGCTCCGGTGATGAGGTCATTCATTCTGTTGAAGATGCGAAGAAAGGATGACTTACCGCACCCAGAAGGCCCGATGATGGCGGTGATGGCGCACTGAGGTATATCCAGGGTGATATTCCTTAATGCCTGAAAGCTTCCGTAATAGAGATTCACCCCTTCCGTGCTTAGTTTCACGTTGTTGTTAATAGCCGCATTTTTATTGAGCAATTCGGAATCCATCTTCATGCGTTAAGCCTCCGCTGGCGGGCTCTTAGTCTAATAATGGTAGCCAGAACATTGAATGCTAGGACGACTACCAGCAGGACCAGGGCAACACCCCACATGGTACTCTTGGGCATACCGGGAACGTGAGCTGCCACCGTATACAGGTGGTAGGGTAATGCCATAAACTGGTCAAAGGGTGACTGTGGCAATCCTGGAAGAAGAAAGGCTGCCCCAACTACCAGTATCGGTGCTGTTTCGCCGGCAGCACGGCTCATTGCCAGGACTGCCCCGGTGATGATTCCCGGTGAAGCCTGCGGTAATACTAGGTGTCTGATTGTCTGCCACCTGGTGGCTCCTACTGCTAGGCTGCCTTCCCTGTATTCCTTTGGTACTGCCAGTATCGCTTCCCTTGAGGTAGTCACGGTCATCGCTAAGGCCTGACAGGCTAAGGTAAGGCTAGCTGAAAGTAAGGACATGCCAAAATGAAATAACAGCACGAAGACGCCCAGTCCGAAAAGTCCGTAGACAATACTGGGCACGCCAGCCAGATTGACAATGGCCAGGTTTATGGCACGGGTAAACCAGTTGTCTCTGGCATATTCGGTGAGGTAAATCCCGGCCATCACACCCAGGGGCAAAGCAACTATAATTGTACCCAGCATCAGATAGAATGTCCCCACGATGGCTGGTAAAATGCCGCCGGCCTTCCCTGCCTGCGAGGGTGCTTGGGTTATAAATTCCCAGCTAATAGCGTCGGCGCCACTGACGATGATTTGAATGACAATAGCCAGGATCGGGAGGACAACAATAATGGTCGCAACAATTAGTAAACTGAAGGCAGTCCGTTGCGATAACTGACGTTTTGATACTGCTCCTGCTCTCATGGCTACCTCGCAAATTTCCTTTTCTGGCGTTCAAGTACTCTAGCGGCAATCAGATTAACCGCAAGAGTCAGAATAAACAGAGTTAAGCCGATGGCAAATAATGCCTGGTATTGCAACCCGCCGCGCACAGCGTTGCCAATACCAGATGCAATAGCTGCTGTCATGGGCATCATGGGGTCGGTAGGGGAAACTGGCACCGCCAGGGCACCACCGGCGACCATGAGCACCGTCATTGTCTCACCAATAGCACGCCCTACGCCGAGCATTACCGCTGCGGTAATCCCGGAGAGTGCTCCCGGGATGCAGACGTGCCTGACTGTTTCCCATTTGGTGGCTCCTAGGGCATAGGACGCCTCCCTGAAATCATCCGGTACGGTGCGCAGGGCATCCTCAGACACGCTGATAATTATGGGTAGGCTCATCAGGGATAGCATAATACCGGCGGTAAGCCCGCAAAGACCGGTATTTAAATTAAATGCACTCTGCACCAGCGGCGACAGGAGCATGAGCCCGATGAAGCCCATAACCACCGAAGGAATCCCCGCCAGTATCTCGATAATTGGCTTCACCGTCTCCCTCACTTTAGTGGGTGCCACTTCCGCCAGGTAAGCGGCACAGGCAACACCAATCGGGACAGAGATGGCAGTGGCGACCAAGGTAACCCAAAGTGTAGCCACGAAGAAAGGCATTATACCGAAAGTGGGTGGTTCTGAGATGGGGTACCACTTCGTGCCGAATAAGAACTCCCAAGGGGGAGTGTACCAGAAAGCAGGCAGGCCCTCCTTTAGCAGGAGGGCGATGATACCCAGCAGGACAATAATGGTCAGTATACCTGCCAGAAAAATCCAGCTCTCAATTAGCTTCTCGCCCAAACGCCACCGACGGCGGAGTGCTTCCCCAGGCTCCGCCGTGGTGTTGGATGATGTCTTCCCAAGCATCTTATCTCTATTCTATTACTGTAGCGGTACGTAGCCTACCTCAATTACCTTCTCCTGACCTTCGGACGACAGACAGTAGTCAATGAAATCCTTGATGACACCGGTGGGTTCGCCATCGGTGTAGAACAGGAGCGGTCGGGCAATGGGGTAGGTACCATCCAGTGCCGTTTGCACACTGGGTAAGACACCGGTTGAGTCGGCCGTCTGCTTAATCGCCAGAGGTTTTACTTCTTCGGTAACATAGCCAAGGCCAGGGTAAAAGATGGCGTTGGGATTGCTGGCTACCTGGCTGACACCCTCTTTTGTCGAAGGGAGCATCAGCACGTCGCCGCCGTATTCCAGACTCTTGTCCTCAGTAGGCAGCCCCTGCATCTGCACTACATGTTCCTTGAAGAAGACGTGAGTGCCGGAATTGGTATCCCGGGCGATGGCAACAATCTCGACATCGTTCCCGCCTACTTCATTCCAGTTGGTTATCTCCCCGGTATAGATGGCTGATAGCTGCACTATCGTCAGTTCTGACACCGGATTTGATGGATGCACCACTACCGAGAGGGCGTCTGTGGCTACCTGTATCTCGTACGGTTCTACTCCATTGGCCTCTGCTTGGTCAATCTCCGTTTGCTTTATCTTGCGCGAGGCCTGGCAGATGTCTGTAGTGCCATTGATCAGGGCAGCGATTCCTACCCCGGAACCAGGACCGCTAACACCAATGCTCACCTCGGGATGTATCTTCATAAATTCCTCCGCCCATATCGAGGATAGCGGCGTTACCGTATTGGAGCCGGTAATCTTAATAGAACTACCACCACGACCGCTTAGGGCAATAATGGTGACAATCAAGGCCACTACCACCACTACCGGTAATATTATGAACAGTCTTTTTCGCATATTCAGTTCTTTTCCTCCTTTTGGTTAAATTTCTTAATACAAAAAAACCTTAAACCTGCTGTCTTTTTCATCTACTAGTACTGTAACAAGTGGAGTTTAAGGGCGGTTTAAGGCTATGTTAAGATTTAGTTAAATTTTTTGGTCTTTACTTAGAACCTGCCTGGAGCGGCATGCTGAAACTAAAAGTTGACCCCTTTCCTTCCTCACTTTCTACCCAGATATTACCGCCGTGAGCCTCAACGACATGCTTGGCGATAGCCAGTCCCATGCCAGTGCCTTCTCCGGCCCGGGCTTTGTCTCCCTTATAGAAACGCTCAAAGACGCGAGCCAGGTCTTCCTTAGGGATGCCTATCCCGGTATCAGCTATATCGACAACGACTGACCCCTCAAGCATTTTGGTAGTAATCGTTATCCTTCCGCCAGGGCGGGTAAATTTGATGGCGTTGTGAACCAGATTGGCGATTACCTGCCGGACTCTGTCTTTGTCGGCAGGAACAGAGGGCAAATCAGCGGCGCAATCTTGGGAAATAGCAATTTTTTGCCGCTCCGCCTGAGGGCTTAGCTGGGCGATAACCTCCTCCACTAGTTGATTAAGGTCTACCGGCTCTTTTTTTAGCTCGGCTTTGCCCGTCTCAATACGGGAAAGCTCGGTCAGCTCGGCCACCAGCTGGGTCAAACGGGCTACCTCGCTATCAATCCTGGTGAGAAAATCCCGAGCTGCCTTTTTGTCATCAACGGCACCACTACTCAGGGTTTCCATCATCGCCTTTATTCCAGCCAGGGGCGTGCGGAATTCATGGGATATGTTGCCGATGAGTTCGCGCCTCATTGTTTGCAGGTTTCTCAACTCGGTGAGGTCTTGGAACAAGAGCAGGACGCCACTATGAGCAATGGGGATGGCGATAGCTCGCAGATATCGTTTTGATGTGCTGGATTCATACTGGGCAGCTTGCGTCTGGGCTGTTCTCAAGCAAAGTTTTAATAACTCATCGACCTCGTGGTCTCGCGCCGCCTCGATGAGCGGCTTATTTCTGGCCTCCTTAATGTTAAATAGCTTTTCAGCGGCTCTGTTAGCCAGCGAGATGTTCCCTTCAGCATCGGTCATGACGACGCCGTCAGCCATGTTATTGAGGATGGTTGCCAGCCTAGCCTTGTCTTCTGAAATCGTCTCCACCAGTTCTTTCGTCTTTGCCGACATTTCGTTGAAGGCATGGGCCAGTTCCCCCACCTCATCTTTAGCTTCTATGGTTATCTTCTGCCCCAGTTCCCCTGAGGTAATTCTGCGGGAAGCAGCGGTAAGCTTCCGTATTGGCCTGGTGGTGATGCGGGCAATAATCCAGGCGGCTAGAATAACCAGTGCCATAGCCACCGCAATAGCGATAATGATGCTTACCGTCACTTGCCGCACCACGTTTTCCACGGCTGTCAGCGGCAGCGAGACGCGGGCTATGCCCAGAATTTCATCCTGGTACGAAATGGGAACTGCCACGTACATCATCTTTTGCCCCAGGGTGGTACTGTAGCGGGTGCTCTCTCCAACACCTGTCGCCAGGGCATCCACAATTTCGGGGCGGTTGGCATGATTTTCCATAGCAGAAGGGTCTTCTTCGGAATCGCCTAACACGGTGCCATTGAGGGCGATGATGGTAACCCTGGTTTCAATTTCTGCCCCCAGTTTCTTAGCCAGGGTGTCGAGGTTGCTCAGCTCATCCGGGCTCAAAAAACCGGGCAGGCAGGCTTCGGCAGTAATTCTGGCCTCGTTCTCCAGTTGAGAGCGCAGGCTGTCAAGCTGAGAATTACGGGTGGAGTTGACCAAGTAAACTCCGAGAATACCCATAATGATGAGTACCACTAAGATGAAAGAAACGGTTATGCGCCATTGAATGCTGCGGAACATTATTTAGCCTTCTAGTTTATAACCGGTGCCCCTTACAGTCACCAGGCGCTTGGGCTTTGCTGGGTCGCTCTCTATTTTTTGTCGGAGCCAGCGGATGTGGACATCAACAGTTCGAGTATCGCCAGCGTAATCATATCCCCACACTTTATCTAAAAGCTGCTCCCGGCTAAAGACAAACCCTTCGTTTTTAGCCAGAAAGGCCAACAGGTCAAACTCTTTTGGCGCAAGCTCCAGCGCCGTTCCTCCCAGGAAAGCCTGATGCCGGGCAATATCAATTTCTAGATCGTCAATTCTCAGCACTTTTTCACCCTCGGCTGACTGAACCGCCATCTCAGCTCGGCGGAGCATGGCCCCTAAGCGAGCCAGTAGCTCTCTCATACTGAAAGGCTTGGTCATATAATCATCGGCCCCAATTTCAAGCCCGACTATCTTGTCGACCTCTTCGTCCTTGGCAGTAAGCATCAGGATAGGGATGGTCATTTCTTTCCTTAGGATTCGACAGACCTCAAAGCCGCTCAGCTTGGGGAGCATTATATCAAGGACGATGAGGTCGGGCTTTTCCCGGCGGGCGACATCCAGCGCCTCAGCGCCATCAACCGCAGTGACCGCATTGTAGCCCTCTTTACGAAGATTATATTTGAGGGTATCTAGCAGGTTGTGGTCATCTTCAACAATCAGAATTTTTGCCATTTGTGACTCTAATGATAGTATAAAGCTAACTGCGCAGTCTATCAAATGTTGAAAGAGGCGATGTAACATTCCGCCACGAAGAGACTTAAACAATAGGTCGGGAACTGTCAACCAAGGCCTACCATTGGTAATGATATTAGCATGTTTGGCATTTGAATTACCTTGTCTTGTAAGGGGGTATTCCTCTGAGCCGGTAATTAGGTGCCTATTGACAATAAAATCACCGAGGACTACACTCAGCCTCCAACGTATATGTTGGCCGGGGAATATTTTGAAAAGGAGCTAAATCATGTCAGCGAATACATGGAGAGAACGCCAAGATGGATAGAATTGCCGAAATCCTGAGTACAAAAGAAAGGAGGTAATAACCATGAAGGAAATGTGGACAGAATCCGGATTCACCAAGCGCCATCGCGGTCGCATGGGAATTATGGGCAGTGTTGCGACTTGGCTCGGCGTTGCATTCGCTATAGTCGGAATTATTAGCGAGGCAAGTCTCACTCTGCTAGGGCTTTATCCGACATCCTGGTATCTACTGGCAATCGCCAGCTTGATATTCAGCCTGGGTTGCTGGCTTGGCTGGGCAGTTGGCATTTATTTACACGCCAGGGAAACGGAAAGTAAAGAGTAAGACTATGACAACCTAAGCACAGGAGTGGTCTATCTTTAAGGCAATTCTGCTACTGTTCACGGATAAGGTAGAAAATTTCATAGGGAGAACCGGGGAAGGGCCTCTCTGCCTCCTCTGAAGTGTATTTTAGGCGATTTTTATTGTGCTCCACTCATGGGAAGCCAGTCGCAAAGCGTTACCTAGGCGGTGGTTATCGTTTCTTCGTAAGCCGAAAGGGGCTATGCCCTGGGCATAGGCGCTCCTGAATCATTGCCAAACCGGAGGTGCTGGCACGGTTCGTGCCCTCATTCCAGAGGATAACAAAGAGCTGCAAGCCATCTTCGAGCGGCAAGGTTTCCAGCGTAGCAATATTGTTAATTTTGATAAGACCCTTGAGACTTAGGTAAAAGGTCTCCCAACACCTGAAGAACGCCTCGATAGTTCTTGATTAGAGTGCGTTCTATTTCCTTCTGGTCCTCGATGCCAGCTTCGATACTATCGTCTCTGGTATTAGTGCCGCGTGACAGTAATGTTGTAGAATTAGTCAGTATCACTGATAGCTCCGAGGTATAAGGGAAAAACAAACTTCCCTTCCTCAGCCTGGAGCTTCAGTGCACTATTATAAAGGTCGTAATTCGTAAGATACTATTAGCTTAGTATCTACTACGTCGTCTACCTCCTCCACCAAACCCACCGCCTCCGCCATAGGGCCTCCTGCCGCCTTCGGCGCGAGGGCGTGCCTCACTAACACTGAGAGTCCGCTCTCCCAATGATGTTCCATTAAGCTCGTTGATTGCAGCCTGGGCCTCAGATTTTGTTGCCATCTCGACAAACCCAAAACCTCTGGATTCGCCGCTGTACCTATCCTTAATTATGTTTACCGATGTGACTTGTCCAAAAGCCTCAAATGCCTGGCGCAATTCATCCTCGGTAACCTCGCGAGATAAATTGCCTACATATATGTTCACAATATTAACCCCCTTTCGATTTTTATAGCCTTACCATTCGTGCAACCAAACTTTTTAAAACACACTGAATGCCTCTATTTCTGAACCTTCGGGGGCTGGGTTTGGTTCTAGCCCCCTTTGAATCCAGCTGCATTAAATTATTGCTGACTGCCCGATTTCATCTTGTTGTAGCACTCACTACAATATACTGGCCTGCCCTCTCGAGGCTCAAAGGGCACTTCACAGTCTTTACCACACTCAACACATACTGCGGGATACATTTGGCGGCTAGACCTGTAACCGCCGGAGCTATTGTATTGGGCTCTCTTTGCTTCACGGCAAGCTGGGCAACGCTTGGGCTCATTAGTATATCCCCTACTAGCATGGAACTCTTGTTCCTCAGCAGTAAAGGTGAATGTAGCACCACAGTCAGAACATTGTAGCGTTTTGTCTGTAAATCCCATTGGACGACCTCCTTTCTTATTAATACTTGGCTCGAGTTTCGGTCATCCAACGTTCGCAAATGAGCTCTGAAGAGCTTTCTTAGAGACGTGGTAACCTACGCTTATAACCACTAATTTAAGTATAATAAAGCGCTTGGAAAATTGCAACTATTGGAATTCGCTGCCTGAGCATTTTTATCTTAAAGCACCACTAATTATATAAAATTATAGATTGGCTGTGAGAGGTAGCATGGAGTGATGAGGGACGTGCATAAAGGAAAACTAAGGTTGAAATTCCTGGGATGTCTGGTGGGGACGGCAATCGGCGATGCTCTGGGAGCCAGGCGGGAAGAAAGGGGAATGTCCAGAAGCGAGGATATCGTTTCCCTTGCTCAGAAGCTGGAGCAGCTAATTTACACCGATGATACCCACATGACTATCGGCATTGCCGAATCCCTGATAGAAAGCAAAGGCTTCGATGGAGAACATATGGCGCAAACCTTCATAAAAAATTATGAGGCTGAGCCGTGGCGCGGCTACGGACCAGGACCCCCCATAATTTTTGGGATAATAAAGAGCGGCGAGGCTTGGTATAGCGCCGCAAATGGACTTTACCGGGGCGGCTCTTTTGGGAATGGCTCAGCCATGAGAGTAGCGCCAGTAGGACTTCTGTATTCCCGTAACCTGGTGAAGCTAAGGAAAATCGCTTACCAGTCAAGCTCTATCACTCATTCTCACGAATTGGGCAAGGAAGGAGCAGCACTCCAGGCTTGCGCTGTAGCCCTGGCTCTCAACACGCCTTCAGACGAAGAGATTGACAGAGAGGATTTTCTCTCCAAGCTCCAGAATTTCATCCAGGACCAGTTATACAAGGAAAAAGTAGCCCAAATAAGAGAGTTACTTGGCGAGCAAGATAAGGCGAGGGTGGTCGCCGTGCTGGGAAATGGTATAGAGGCACCAAGGTCAGTGCCTACGGCTATCTATTGCTTCCTAAGACAGCCTCAATCCTATAAAGATACCGTGATTTATGCTATAAGCCTGGGCGGCGATACTGATACTATAGCCGCCATGGCCGGGGCTATTTCAGGGGCGTATCTCGGCATAGAAGCCATTCTATCAGAGTGGCGGGCGAAGCTGGAAAACCGGGAGTATATTGAGGCCCTGGCGGAAAAATTGTGGCACATCGCAACTTTTTCCAGCGAATATTGACTTAAGAACATCCAGTGGTAATATATAAATGAGGATTTGCGTGGGCAAGGGGATAAAAATTTAGGAAACGAGAAGGAGGTGTAGAATGCCAGCAGCATGCGGTATAGCTTGTGAAATCTGTGCACTTCATGAAAAGGAGATGTGCCCAGGATGCGCTCCCGGGAACGATTCGAAGGCGCTAGCGTTCATGGAGACACTGAAGGGATGGGGGATGTCCTGCCCTGTGCTTGAGTGCGCCATAAAGAATAAAGTTGACTATTGCTTTAGGTGTGAAAAATTTCCCTGCGACGTTCATTATCTGGGGTTCCCCTACGCCAAGGAACTTTTGGATACGTGGAAGAAATTCTTGGGGAAGTAAGCAGGCTTGGCTGATAAGTGCTTCAGTGCTTCTCGTTCCAGCAACAATGTAGTTACCCAACAAGTCAATAGTTTATCCGCCGCCAGAATCCGGTAAGTTTACCGTGGTTTCAGGTTTATCTTCTACGCTCTTCATTTCTTTACCGCAGCACATAAGTGTACCGCCACCAACCTCTATTACTTCCACCTTGTTGCCACATATTTTGCACTGATATACCTCTCCGTAATGTTCTACAGCCATGCTACACCCCCTATTCTTTACCGAATTTTCCCGTTCCTTAACAGCATTATTGCTGAATGACGGATGCTCTGCTGCTTGACAGCCTGTTAGTTTTCACTGATAACAGCCGGGGCATTCCCGAAATATACCTTCGTGTGTGGCCAGCGACTAATCCAGTGATGGCTATATGCGTAGTGTCACTTTCTCAGAATGGCTAGTATACCAACCACGATAAAGCCAATTCCCAGGATCCATCGCAGCAAGTCGGGTACAGCTAGAATCAATATTCCAATAACAATCGCTATTATCCCCATCATCAATCCAGTTATAGGCATCTTCATAGTCCTTTACCTCCTGTGCTGAATTTGAAGCTACAGTTTCTATTATGATTAGTGAAGTGTCAGAAAGTCAATAGCCTGTCCTAGATAAAAAACTGGGAGGAATTCTGGGAAAGGTAAAATTTAGCCAGATGAGTTTCTCCCCCGATTAAATAACACAACCATTATCTTGACCCCCAGTAATGTCATATATATAATGGCATGATTAAAAATTTAAGGGAGGCTCTATGATTAAATCAAGATTGTGTGACCTAATTGGAATCAAATATCCCATTATACAGGCGGGAATGGGCCCCTTCAGCAACAACAATCTCTGTGTTGCTACAGCAAACGCAGGTATCCTCGGGCTGCTTTCCACAAGCGGCGTTTTTAATAAAGATGATCAGCCATGGATTTACAACGACTTTGTGAGAACCGGGGAAGCTGACCCCGAAGACGATATGGCTACGGTACTGGAAAAGGTGCTGAAACGGACATACAGGCTGGTGAAAGATAAGGGCGGTGTTTTCGGACCCAATGTGATGGTTTCAAAGGAAGTTCTCCCGGCTTCACATATCATGATTGATACGGCCATCAGGGTGCGCGAGGAGAACCCTGATATGAAGAATAATTTCAAGGTTATGTATACATCCGCCGGCGACCCTCTTGGCTGGGAAGACAAAATAAAGGGAGCAGGATTTACCTGGATTCACATTGTTCCATCTGTTAGGGCGGCTTTGCGCTGTAAGAAAGCTGGCGTCGACGTGATAGTAGCTTCCGGCCACGAAGGTGGTTTCCATACCTCGTGGGAGCCTGTCCATTCAATGGTTCTGCTTCCAGCCGTGGTGGAGGAAGTATCAGACGACAAGACCCTGGTTATCGGTGCCGGTGGGTTCTGCGATGGCAAGACACTGGCGGCTGCTCTGCTAATGGGTGCGGATGGTGTACTCATGGGGACCCGCTTTCTGGCAACACAGGAGAGTGATTTTCATCAGATGTGGAAACAGGAAGTTGTGGACGCAGGCGACAGGGCAACCCTTGTGGCGCGCGGTTTTGTCGGGCCTGCCCGCTGGCTGAAAACACCTCGCAGCCAGGAACACGCTAAAAATACCCTCCAGAAATCGCCGGGTGTTTTTCTGGGAATTCCAGAGGACTACTCCACGGCTGATATGTTGACTAATTTTGAAATTGAATCCATCAAAGCCACCTTCGAAGGGAATAAGGAAAAAGCGATGATGGCTGCCGGCGAGGCAGCTCAGCGAATTAAAGATATGCCCAGAGTGGACGATTTAGTGCAGGAGATAATGAAGGAAGCAGAAACTGTTCTCAGGGAAGTCCCGAAAAAGATTCTGGTGTAAGGGTTAAATCAGACTATAATAAAAGCCAGCGGTTTTCTCACTCGGCTCATGGGTTCTTGCCACCGTAAATTTTTCCCAAAATCTTCTGCGTAAGGCTAGATGTGAAACTCGACTATGTCACCGTCTTGAAGTACATGTTCCTTGCTGCCCCTCTGCCCGTTATATCTCCCCGAATGCCAAACACGTACGCTATTAGATTATGGATTCGGCGAGACCTTGAAGCACATTCCAGCATCCCGCTACGCCAAAGCCTATTGCAATTATGAACCAGTGTGTCGGCTCCAGACCGAGCACCATGTTCGTTGCGCTGCCCACAATTCCCACTATAAGGCAGCCAACTGCAATACACATTGAAGCCCGTGACAAGTACAGATAACGCTTTGAGATTTTCTTAAACATCACTCCTATCCCCCTTTCACACTTATTTAATAATATATTATAACATGTAGTCGCAGCTCTATATTTCTACACATGAAACTCGACTATGTCGCCATCTTGAAGTACATGTCCCTTGCTAGCCCTCTGCCCATCATACTTTCCTGAGCCCCAGACCACAGCATACTTCAAATTTTGATAGAAGTCCTTATGGAGGCTCTCAGCAGCTTCTTCCAGTGTGCTGCCCTTCTCCAGTATCATGGGGTCAGTCAGGTCGGCCTTGCTGCCGGGGGTCTTGGTATAAACCCTGATGATATTCAAGGCTTGATAAACTGTTTTTTTGAACTCCTCCAGCCCGCCGCCTTCCTTGGCTGAAACTGAAACCAGGGGAAACAGCCTGGCATATTGGGAACGCAAGCGCTCCCAATTCTCGTTGGAACCTGCCAGCTCATTCTTGTTCCCCAAGATTAACATCCTCCTGGGATAACTTCCCGGAGTTACTTGTGTATCACCATCTGTTAAGGGCTCTATTCTTGCCTCTCTTAGCCCTTGAAGAGCTGCCTCTACCTGGCTTATTGGCTCCCGGGATAAATCTATTACAATGGCAATGAGGTCGGCGTTTCTGAGGCTATTTGCTAACAGTACTCTCACTTCTTTGTGCCCGATGGGCGGCGTATCCACCAGTTGTATCTGGGTATCTTCAAACTTCATCATGCCCGGAATAGGGGTTTTGGTAGTGAAGGGATATTCGGCTATTTCCGGAATAGCCTCGGTTACCGCCGCTAGTAGCTGTGATTTCCCGGCATTGGCTGGTCCTACTAACATTACCTGTCCGGCACCCTCTCTGCTAATGTAAAAGCCTGCTCTCCTGGCTGTGGCGTACTTTTTTTCTGCCTCCTGGGAAAACCTGGCAATCTTCCGCCTTAGCGCGGCATGAAGCTTATCGGTGCCTTTATGCCTGGGCATAATGGCAAGCATTGCTTGTAAGGCGGCAATTTTTTCCTCGGGCTCCCTGGCTGACCTGTATCTCTTCTCAGCCTCGAAATACTGTGGCGGTAAATTCGCTGGCATATAACTAATTTTAACATTATGCCCCTTTTACCAAAACATCTAGTGCTCTTTCCCTTCCTTCACAAAAGGAGGCTGGTTAGCTGTGATTTATCCCGCTAAGTAGCTTCTGGTTTTTCGTGGCGAAAAGTTCGTTAGAAAAAATATTAGCAAATTGGAAGTTGCACAGAGTTAAAAAGGGGAAAGGTAATTCTTGAATCAGATTTAGGAAAACCAACTGATTGGTCAGATTGTAATTAGCTTTTTCGTAGCCCCAATATACTGTTGACAATCTGCTGATGTTAAGTCTTCCTTACGGCCTGAATGCAATACGGTATTTCTGGCATTGAAGAGTTGATGAAGGCGAGAGTTGGTGCTTTTGAGGACCTTCTTCTGCTCATTATCTAGAGTATCTTTGAAAAAACGCTCTTGCACCTGTCTAATAGGGGCTTCATCGATGTATTTGACAACTGTAGCAGACAAACCTTTTGGGAGATTCTGCATTACTCTTGTGCGCATGAAGGCCTCACAAGCCACCGCGAGGTGTACTACTGATTGCTGGAGATTGCCAACCTTAAGTTGTTCTATTCCGTCAAACATCAAGTCAACGTATACAGGGGATTCTTGCCCTTGCTTGATGGTTGCTTCAACATCATGCCATATTTGCAGGGTTATAGCATGGTCTAGGTATACAGTCACAGTAACCCCACTACGCCAGAATCGTCGCTTCGTAGCACTGTCAAGTAGATGAGTCCCCCACCCTGAGTCCAGTCCGTGAATCTCCGGCCTCGCGATTGAGCCATTGTCTGACTTCCAGCGTAATATTCTTATCCACCGATCAAAGGCTTCGTCAGCAAAGTCTGTATGGGAGTTCATGATCTTGTCTAACTGAGTCTGTTGCTCTTTGGATAGCAGATCAACCGGATTAGGTTGGCGAGTTAATACTTCTTCAGGCAGAGTAACTACTTCATCCAGGTCAACTTGAACGTCAACAGATTTGACTGAGACTGCTAAAGGAAGCTTACAACCGGCTTCCTCTCGATACGACTTGATAGTTACCACAGAGTCGCGAGATTCCATTATAGATTCATTGGTTATTTCTTTCGGCAGGTTATCAGCGGAGGGTAGCTCAATCTTAACCTGACCGTTCCTGAATGCGAATTCGTGTGATAGGCCTAAGAGCTCAGGAACTA
>Ga0315538_1000946_pt1 | contig 17604 bp, 14 predicted proteins | sample SalMarSW160230MG_2_FD_203834 | JGI IMG/M metagenome (GOLD analysis project Ga0315538, IMG submission 203834) | Salt marsh sediment microbial communities from the Plum Island Ecosystem LTER, Massachusetts, United States - Salt Marsh Sediment SW1601-230 ...
GGGGCTGTAATCAATTCTCATAGAGGCGAGGTGTGGAATGAAGATGTCCGGGCTTTTTCCCTTCTGGAGCAGATTCAGTGGGCCGTCGCCGATGAGGATTGAGAAGCAGGTTCTGTTGAAGTCTTTTCGATTGTAGCCGACGATTTTGTTGTATGCCTGCTGGAGCCATGGCAGGGTGATTTTTCTGACGTCGAAAATGAGCAGTCGCGAGGTGGTGGTTTGCGGTGCCATGGTGTCGATTTCCTGGATTCGCGGCTTGTACTGGTTGTTTTTGGGCAGTGCCAGTTGATAGAACCTTGTTTTAATGTGGCTCTGGAGGCGTTCGTAGATGTCGTCAGTGAGGACGGTATCAAGAGAGAGAATGTGTATTTTTGGTTTTCTCGCCCGGTGGCTCAATATGTCCGGTTCAGCATTCATCTTTCACCTGTGAACTGGTGTATTCCGGGGCTTGCCGGGGGTTCGTATCCGCATATCATAATTATAATGTGATTTGTCGCAAATCGCAAGGTTTTTTGTGTCGGGGTGCTGTTTTTTGGGGCAAATGGATGAGTGGGCGGGCAATCGCAGCAGAATCGCATTTGACGAACGAGGCGTCCGGGGTTATTTTTTATGCTGAGGTTGAAAAAGCGCAATTGGCATTTTGTTTTTAAGGAGAAAGATATGCGGGCGTGGAGATTGGCTGTTTTGCTGATTTGTTTTGAGTTTGTGCTTTTGCATTGTGCAGATAAGGGTGCGGCTGCGCCGAGTTCAAAAGAAAAGGAGGCAGATATGGCGGTTAAATTGCAGTGGTTCGGCCATGCGAGTTTCAAGATTACGGCCGGTCAGAACGTTATTTATATTGACCCGTGGAAGCTGAAAGATTTGGCTCACGATGCTACGCTGGTTCTCGTGAGCCACAGTCACTCCGACCATTATTCCGCACCGGATATAAAAAAGGTATGGAAGGATGGGACGAGGCTGATTGCATCGGGTGATGTTGTGGAGCAGCAGAAGGCCGGCGAGCCGTTGAAGCCGGGCCAGAAGATTAGCGTTGGTGACGTGAATGTGATTGGCGTGGCGGCGTATAATCTGAAGAAGAAATTCCATCCAAAGGCGAATAACTGGCTTGGCTTTGTGCTCGAGGTGGCGGGCAGTCGGATTTATTATGCGGGTGATACGGATGAGACGCCCGAGATGGATGCGTTGAAGAATATCGATTTGGCGTTGTTGCCGGTAGGGGGGACCTACACGATGAACGGCTCGGAGGCGGCCCGGGCGACAAAGCATTTTGGGCCTGAGCGCGCGGTGCCGTATCACTGGGGTGACATCGTGGGCGACAAGAGTGACGCCGACGAGTTTGCCGAAAAGGCGGCGTGCGGGGTAATGGTCTTGAAGCCGGGCCAGACGATAGAGCTGACGGCGGATAAGTAGGAATTTTATTGTGCTCGCCGGCTCAACGTCCGGTATAATGCTCGGCAAGTTGAGCGTATTCTTTCGTCTCTCAGGAATACTCTCTAAGAACAAACGTGAGAGGCACGTAGTAGATTGACGGCCGGGTATAAGGCCAAGGAGAAGTATTGTGAGTACCGGTACAGTAAAATGGTTTAATGGTAAGAAGGGCTTTGGGTTTATCGTACCTGACGACGGCGGTGAAGACCTTTTCGTTCACCACTCCGAAATCAAGACGACCGGCTACGCCACCCTCGAAGAAGGCCAGCAGGTCGAGTTCGACATCGGACAGGGCAAAAAAGGCCCCTGTGCGGTCAACGTAATCCCAAAGTAAGCATCGCCGGTTTAGACCACGACAAACGGCTCGCATTGCGGGCCGTTTTCTACTTGCCCCTCCTCGCCGGCCCAGGCCCTGCTCATTCACTCAAGTTCTAATGCAGCATTACAAGGATAACAGCCGGAAGATGTCATTGCTGCAAAATCGAATCTCGGCCGGCGCTTCGACTTTTGTTTCGCTCCGGATTTGCCCAATTGTTCGCCTTCGGCAAACTGCTCGCAGTGACATCCCGGTGTGCGCCGGGCAGTTATCCGAGCAGATGGCTGAGGAGGATTTTGGCAGCGAGGGCGATGAGAACGATTCCGCCGAACGCCTCGATTCCTGATTCGAAGAAGTGGCCGAAATACTTGCCGACCGCTACGCCGATGCAGGAAAGAACAAAGGTTACAAAACCGATGATGAGAACGGCGGCGACAATCTGTTCGGTGATTAGTGACAGCGTTACGCCGACGGCCAGGGCATCGATGCTCGTGGCAACCGAGAGCATAAGCAGAACAGCCATATTGGCGGGGTCGTAGTTTTTTCTGTCGGATTTGATTTTTAGCGATTCGATAATCATCTTGACCCCGATTGCAGTGAGCAAAGCGAAGGCAATCCAGTGGTCCCAGGCGACGAGATAGCCCTTGACGGTATAGCCCGCGAGGTAGCCAAAAAGCGGCATAACGGCCTGGAAACCCCCGAAAAAGGCGGCCATCCGCAGGGCGTGGCGAACGCGGAGCCGCCCGTATGCGGCGCCGGTAACGATAGAGACCGCAAAGGCGTCCATCGCAAGGCCGACAGCGATGACTATTATTGTGAGCAATTCCATAACTTTCAGGATTCTACAGGTTCGAGAGCGAACAGCCCAATAAAATTGAAGTGTTAATTATCAGTATCTCTGGAGCAGGGCGAAGTTGAAGACGTGCTTGTAGGGAAAGTTCTGTGTGTGAATGATGCGGAAATCGAGGAGCTTAAACAGCGGCGAGAAGAGTCTTTTCAGCCCGGCTTCGGACGAAAGATAAATTGTGGTTTTGCGATTGCTTTTCCGGGTTTTTCCGGTTCCTTCAAAACAGGTATCTTTTTCGTTGAAACAGAGCGACAGGTAAAGCCCTTCGGATTGGAGATTGTTGTGAACGTCAGCGATGTATTTTTTTCTCTTTCGCGGCGGGATATGGTGCAGCAGACCCCAGTCGTAGATGAAGTCGAAGGGTTTATCGAATTGCGGGAAGTCCTCGAGGACATCGGCGATGAGGAAGCTGCACGCGACACCTTTTTGCTTCGCGATTTTTTTTGCAATTTTTACAGCGGCAGGTGAAATGTCGATAGCAGTGACCTCGAATCCACAAGAGGCGAGATAGACGGCGTAGTTGCCGGCGCCACAGCCGAGGTCGAGTGCACGGCAGGGTTTGATTTCGCCGGAATTGACGAGGTCAACGAGCGGCTCAGGCGGCTTCTCGTGGTTCCAGGGTATTTCGCCGAGCGGGGTGTTTTTGTAAATATCGTCGAAGCGCCGTTGTGTTTTTATATTGGTCATTTGGGCAGTTTCCTGTCTTGATTTTTGGGTTTTATTTCAAAAAGCGTTATCTCGGGCCGGCACAAAAATCTTGCGCGGGGGGCGATACCGCCTTCGAGGCCGATTCCGCGGTTGACATAGACAATGGTCTCGCCGACGGTGTACATACCCGCTTCGTATTTCTTGCCGAATTTCGACAGTGTAATCAAGGCGCCGTAAAAAGGCAGGCGGATTTGGCCGCCGTGGGTGTGCCCCGACAGATAAAGGTCGATATTAAGCCCGGCGAGCGATTCGACGAGGTCGCTGTAGTGGTAGAGCAGGATGCTGAACTTGTCGTCAGGTAACGGTTCGAGAAATTTTCCAAACTCGTCAGGGGCCGGGACGCTGAAGCCGGCAAGATAAAATGTTTCGCCGTTCTTTTCGATACTGACGGTTTGTCCATCGAGCAGCTTAAAGCCGGTATCCGAGAAGAGGTCGAGTCGGCTGCGGTACGCTATATCTACATTTCCATAGACGGCGAATTTGCCCAGCGGGGCCTTGAGTTCGCTGAGGGTCCTTTTGAATCGCGGCAGGCCGGAGGCACTGTTGAGGCAGTCCCCGGTGAAGACGATAACGTCGGGCTTGAGGGAGTTCGTAATCTCGACGAGTTTTTGCTCGTTGAGCGGTTTCCTGTCGCAGTGGATGTCGGAGAATTGAAGCAGCCGAAGCGTGGCGGATTTGAGTTTACCGGTCCTGACTTCGATTTTTTTTAGCTGGACCCGGTATGGCTCGATAAAGAAGCCGTATCCGAGACATAACAGGCCGATTACAGCCAGGGCGTGTATCAGCAGTGCCGGCTTTGAAAAAAATATCGCCGGGCATTTTGCCTTGTGCATGCTCGCCTCTGAAAAAATAAAGAGCAGACAAGACTCGAGTATGAAAACGGCGAGGATTATTGCGAGCAAAACGCCAACGGAGATGAATTCGCTTCTGTGCATTCTATTGAGCGTCGATTATATTTTCGGTCGTGAGGTCCTCGGTGATTTTGCGGCCCGGCTTAACGACGAGGAAATCGGATTCGTTCCATTGGCCGTCGAGCAGCCGCTGCATCAGTGACGGGTCGCCTTTCACTTCGTCGTAGTTCCAGTTGAGGTAGCCGGCGGCGTCTTTTGTAATTCGCTTTTCTTTGTCGGTATTGGGAAAGCCCCAGTCGATGTAGGTCGCCTGACTGTACTTTTTCATCCAGTCCTGTTCGGTTTCCATCAGGTATTTAGCGTTGTCCGGCCCGTATTTTTCGGAGTATTCTTCCAGCAGCTTTTCGTAACGCTGCCGGCCGGGCTGGGTGTCGGTCTCAATCCAGCCGGGGCTGAACCAGTATGTGCCGGGGTGGGAATCGAAGTATTGCCTGTATTTTTCCTTTGAGCCGAGCAGCAGTGTAATACAGTCGTGGCCCCTAGGGACCACAATGGGTATCTCTGCCGACAGACCGACAATCCCGTTCGAGCACAGGCCGTAGCCGAGCAGGGATGCGTCGTAGGCCCGGCCCTGAACATCCGTTGTTTTGTCCAGCGCCTTTTTAACCTCGGCGCAGAGCTTGTCGGGGGTATTGTGCAGACCCTGAGGCATCAGGACAATATCGATGCTGTTCGGCGAGCGAGCGGCGCAGTAATAGGCCTCACGCTGCATTACCTTACATATTATGAACTGAAAACGCATAAGCGATTGCCGATTTCCGATTCAAGGACTTTACGCACAAGAACTTAAAGCTGTTCGATATGGTAATTAAAAGAGGCCCGAAAAGTGATACCGACATCCTCTATATGCCGCTCACCGCATCGGCCAGGCCGGTGGCCTTTTGCGAGCCGACGATGAGGATGCGCAGCCAGCCGGGGAATCTCTGCACTTCGCGGAACAGAATGTTGTGCTCGTCTATCGATATTCCTTTCAGAATTTGTCACGGTTTACATCGCTTGCAGGGTCTTTTCCCGGCCTTCATTGCATCGTCTCTTGTCTTGTAAGTGACGAGGTTTTCGGGCAAGATGAGTTCGGCAAAGGGGCAATCGGGTTTGTGGAAAACCCTCGAATTTTTCGAGGCGACAAAGTTTGCTCCGGCAGTTTGCTGCACTGCTGCTTTTTTGTCGCCAGCCGAATCGGGTTTGGATTGGGTTTTTATGTCCTTTGCCCCGGCGGGCTGGTTGCCGATGTTCCCGGCGGCAGACCAGCATGTGATGAAGGCATCAGTCTGGTGGAGGACGATTTCGGTGACCTTTTCGGTTATCCTGTCAGCGGCGATAATCTGTATAGCGGGTTCGCTCTTCCAAACGTCAGCTTTGATGCTACATTTGGTTTGCTCGCAGAAACAGTTTCTGGCCAGTGACGTCTGGATGTAGAATACCCGGCTGTTGTGTTCTTCGATGTCAAGCGCGTGCATATTGACTCGCAGTTCAGGGATATCAGCTCTTCGCCACTCAAGATTCTCTATGGACTCGAATCTTCTTTTGAGGACTTTCAGAATATTGGGGTCCGTAACGTTTGAGTCGGCAACGTCGATGCCTGCTTCTTTTAGTTTGCTTGCTATCACGGCCTTGAGCTTATGGGAGAATAAACTGTGATCGTTATGCCTGAGAGGAATTTGGACAATGACAACATACACTTGACTTATCCCGGCTAATGCAATGTCTTGATGATTAAGCAGTGAGGGGCCAGGCGAGTTGCGAAGCTCGGTTTGTGCTAAGGCAACAAAGGTACAGAGCACCGCCAAGACTGCGACCGTAAAGATGTGTGTTTTTGCTTTCATTTTTGTCCCCTTCCATTTTTTGGTTTCGTGTTCGGGTTTTGGACCATCACGCAATCAGCGCGAAGGCATCGACGTCGATGACGGGACAGGCGAGGAAACCCTTCGTGCCGGCGACCAGAAGAATGTTAAAACCGGGCCATTTTGTCTGGACACCTTCGACCGGGCCTTGGGAACTCTGGAAGCTCTTCGTATAAATCTCCATTGCCGCGACTCCGATCACCTTTTCTGTTCAGTGTTTGACGGGTTTGCCGAGCTGCTTTTCGATTTCTCCCAGTTTTTCTTTGAGCAGCTCTTCTGTTTTTGCCTCGACGTTGAGACGCAGCAGCGGCTCGGTATTGCTGGGCCGGCAGTTGAACCACCAGTCCCTGAAGCCGACCGTAACGCCGTCGAGGTTGTCGATTTGTCCTGCAACGTATTTTCTGGCGAGCTCGTCCATTTTTGCCTGTTTGTCACCGACCTCGAAATTGATTTCCCCGCTGGCGTGGTATCTCCGGAGCGGCTCGATAAGCTTGCTTACCGGGACTTTTGCATCCGAAATAATGTTCAGTATGTGGGCGAGCGTAATGAGGCCCGAGTCGGCCCAATAGTTGTCCCTGTAGTAAAAATGTCCCGAGAGCTCGCCTCCGAAAACGGCGTGTGAGTCACGCAGGGCCTTTTTCATAAAGGAGTGCCCGACGCGCTCCCTGCGCGGTGTCCCGCCATACTTGATGATTTCCTCGGCGACGACCCTGCTCGAACGGAGGTCATAGACGATTGTCGATTTCGGTTCCTTTTTCAGAAAATACCCGGCCATAAGTGCCGTTATAAGGTCGCAGCCGACCGTCCGTGCCTTTTCGTCAACCATCATCAGCCGGTCGGCGTCACCGTCAAAGCAAAAACCAAAGTGACATTTCTTTTCTTTGACGACCGCCTTGAGCTCGGTGAGGTTCTTTTCGACCATAGGGTTCGGCTCGTGCTTGAAAACGCCCTTGTGCTCGAAGTTGAGCTTTCTTATCTGCAAAGGCACCTCGCCGAAAACAGCCGGGACCATCTTGCCCGCCATCCCGTTGGATGCGTCGATAGCTACCTTTAGTTTTCTGATTTTGGGCTGGAGAAACTTGAGAATATGCTCCCTGTACCGGCCTGTGAGGTCCTGTTTTTCCACCGTCCCCGTGCTTTTGCCCTTGGTATGAAGCAGAGACATCGCGATGTGCTTTATGTCTTTTAGCCCTGTGTCTTCACCGACCGGCCTTGCACCGGGGCCCGAGATTTTGAATCCGTTGTACTTCGCCGGGTTGTGTGAGGCCGTCACCTGGATGCCGCCGCATGTGCCGAGGTGATTGACGGCAAAGTAGATGTGAGGCGTATCGACCATTCCAACGTCAATGACGTCTATCCCGGCGGCGGTTATCCCCCCGATGAGCGCCTTTGCCAGCACGCCGCTGTGCGTCCTCATATCTCTGCCGATACATATCGACCGGGCGTTGGCACGACCTCTGTCGTAGCCGTGAAGGAGACTCGGCAGAAAACGGGCGGCGGCAGAACCGATTTTCCAGGCATCTTCTTCGTTCAACTGGCCGGGGTAAATGCCCCTGATATCGTAGGCCTTGAAAATTGCGGCATCCATAATTCGCGTTTCCATAAACTGTGCGGTTAAATACTCGGCTGCGGCACGGACACTGCCACTGTGTTCGACAGCCGGCTGTCGGAACTTCGGTACGCAAAATCGCCTTTCGGCTTCGTACCGGCCCGGACAATACTATACAGACAGGGCTTGTTCAATGTCAACGGCAAAGATACCGCAGACCGGCAGGGCCGGGCGGTGAGCAAAAAGTGCGTTTTTTTTGGTTAAAAAAGTGATTGTCAGACGGGATTGACATCGCTAAAATAGCCGCCGAACGTGAATGACAATCAGATTATGGGAGGACCGACAATGCGAACAAGCGAGGCGTCCGACAGGGTGAAAACCAACCGCGGCGGGTACAGACTGCTTTTAATGATGCTGCTTGCGATAGCGGTGGTGGTGGTTCTTTACATGGTGCGTAGCTGGGGGCCCGGTGTTGAGATAGGCACCGGAAAAACAGATACGACCCCACCCTGGAAACAATGGCAGAGGTTGCAGGTGAAGCTCCGCAAGGAGCCGGTCGGCAGGCCCACAGAGGAGCAGTTAGAGCTTTCCGAACCCATCGGCTTTGCGGCAGAGGCATACGAGGGCGATGCCGACCGGGGACAGGTAGCTGTCTTTCTAACACCGGACGGGAACGTGGCGGGCGACTGGACGGGCCAATACTACATCACAAAGAAGCTCGACCACCAGGTAATAATGTCTCATTTCAAGGGCTGTATCGTGCCGTCTGAGGTTTACGAGGACGCAAACGAGCAGGACCCGTCGAAGCTGTATTTTATAGCAAAGGGGCCTTTTTCGATACTCGAAACGGATGCGGATTCGGGCCGGGTTCGCAATGTAACGGGCAGTATCTATGCGACGGGATGGGTGGACACAGAGCGGTACTTTACGGGCAAAATTACCATCACCTCCGACGAAAAGCATTTCAAGGCCTATTACTGGGAGGGGCCGTCAACGAAAAATACCGTAATGTCGCCGGCGGGTTTTGGTTTTTGAACCGCCGTCCGGATGTGTGTGTTTGTGCGCCGGCTGTGTGAAGCAAACGTATGAAAGGGGCTTTGGAATTAAGTTGACGGCTCAGGCGTGAGCGGATAGCATTTCATCTCGGTTTTTTGAAGGACTGGATTTTTCGATATGTGCTGCGATATGCGACGTTGTACAAGACGAGCCGTTTTAACGGTAATTATGTTGCTGCTCGGCGCTCTCGGCTGCGCCGGGCCAACGGGCAAAGAGGGTAAGCTGAACGTCTCCGCAGTGGACGGCGAGCTCGGTACAACAATAGGGATGCTGGCTGATGTGTTTCCGTACGGTGCGGTACGATTGAAGGGGTATGCTTTAGTCGGTGGTTTGAACGGGACGGGCTCATCACAATGCCCGGCTCCGATACGGGCTTACCTTAAGAAGTATATACTGCGGGAGTTATCGACCGGCAGAGTAGATATAGAAAAAATTATCGCCGGCAGCGATACGGCGGTGGTAACCGTTGAAGGCCTGATGCCGCCGGCGGCGTTGCGAGGCGAGCATTTTGACGCATTTGTAAGTGCGCTGCCGGGTACGGATACGAGGTCGCTGCAGGGCGGCTGGCTATACGGGGCGGACCTTTACGATGCGAGGCGGCTGGGTGTTGCGATAAAGTCCCTCGCTGCGGCCGAAGGGGCGATTTACACAGATATGCTGGGCGCAAGTACACCCAGCAACAAGACGGGATATGTGCTGGGCGGCGGGACGGTTCTGGAGCAGTACAAGATTAGTTTGATTCTTCGTGTGCCGGACTACAGGGCGGCAGGTGCGATTCAGAACCGGCTGAACGAGCTTTTCGGGTACGACACCGCCCGGGCGGTTTCGCCGGGACGCCTTGAGATAACGGTCCCGGAAAAATATAAAGACAACAAAGGCAGGTTCTTTGCGATAGTAATGTCAACATATATGTCTGAGACTCCGGAGTTGACGGCCAAAAGGATAATGAATTTTCTGGGTAAGCTCGCCACCTCGGACGAAAAGGCGGCCAGCGAGGTAACGCTTGAGGCGATAGGTACCGCCTGCCTGGATAAGCTGGCTGCGCTGACGAACTCGTCTAATCCGGAGGTTCAGCTTCGTGCCGCCAGATGTATGCTGAATTTAGGCAGCGACCGGGGATTTGAGCTGCTTCAAGAGATAGCCCGGGACAGAACGTCGGCGTACCGCATCGAGGCCCTGCAGGCGATAGTATCGGCAGGCAAGAGCAATGATGCGGCGGCAGTGGCCAGGCAGCTCGCACGGGACGAAGACTTCGACGTGAGATTGGCGGCGTACAAGGGCTTGAGCAAGCTCAACGACATAACGATTAGCCGCCGGATGGTTGCGGACAACTTTTATCTTGAAGAGGTATCGCAGTTCGGCCGCCCTGCCGTGTACGTCTCCCGCAGCGGTCAGCCGAGCGTGGTTTTGTTCCGCGCACCGATATACTGCCGCAGCAACATATTCGTACAGTCTTCGGACGGGACGATAACGATAAATTCGGCGCCAGGTCAGGACTACGTCTCGATAATGCGCAAAAATCCCAAAAGGCCCGACGTGATAGCGCAGTTGAAAAGCTCCTTCAAGCTCAGTGATATTATTCGAACACTGTGCGAAGAGCCGACGCCGCACGTAGAACAGACACGGTTGGGATTGGGCGTTTCGTATTCGCAGTTGATAGCGCTTTTGCAGCAGATGAGCGACAAAGGCGCTATAGATGCAGAGTTTCACGCGGGCGGCCTGCCTAAAATCGGCGTAAATATCAAGAAGTGACGGGTTTCCGGCCGATAATAGTATCATTCGCATAAATCGAGCCGGATGATTATACCGGCTGTTTGTCCTGATTTGTGGTGACTACAAATGAAGCTTGAGAAAATTGTACTGGACGGGTTCAAGAGCTTTGCGGACCGGACGGAGTTCACTTTTAACAATCCCATTACCGGTATTGTCGGGCCCAACGGCTGCGGCAAGAGCAACGTTGTCGATGCGGTCAAGTGGGTATTCGGCGAGCAGAGCGCAAAGAGCATGCGCAGCGGCCGGATGGCGGACGTGATATTCTCGGGCAGCAGCAGCAGAAAGCCCGCCGGCTCGGCGGAAGTCAGCTTGTTTTTGTCGAACACGAACGGAACGGGCCGGATTGCGATAGACGCCGACGAGGTCCAGATTACGCGCAGAATATACAGAAGCGGCGCCAGTGAGTACCGGATAAACAACAAGCTATGCCGGCTCAGAGACATCAAAGAGCTTTTTATGGACACCGGCGCAGGGGTCGGGGCCTATTCGGTAATCGAGCAGGGCCAGATAGAACGGCTTTTGACGTCGTCGTCGAAAGAACGGCGGGCAATATTCGAGGAGGCGGCAGGGATAAGCAAATACAAGGCGCACAAGACCGAGGCGCTGCGAAAATTAGAGCGCACCGAGCAGAACTTGCTTCGTCTCGCGGACATCTTAGGCGAGGTGGCAAGCCGGCTTCGCAGCGTCAAGCTGGCGGCGGGCAAGGCACGCAACTACCTGACCTATAGTCAGCGGCTCAAAGAGCTTCAGGTCAATTACTCTCTGGCCGAGTACGACAAGATATACACAACTCAAACAGAGAAGAAAAGGGCACTGGATGAGGTTGAAAAGCAGTTTGCCGCGGCCGCGGCGGAGGCGGCAAAACTCGATGCAAACGTCAGCGAACTGGCCCAGAGAATAACAGAGGCCGAGAACGAGATAAACCGCACGGATAATTCGCTGGTTGCCGTGCAGAGCAAAATAGAGCAGCTCTGTCAGAAAATAGAGTTTTTGCATACGAGAATGCGGGAGCTGGAACAGAGGAAGGCATCGGCTTCAGAGCGCAGCACCAAACTTAACCGCCAGCAGAAGCTTCTGGAATCGGACCTGGCAAAATGCGAGCGTGAGCGGGCCGAAAGCGAGAGGGCATTCGAGGAAAAAAACAGGAGTATCGAGCAAATCGAACAGGCGATAAGCGAGTTCAACGGCCAATGCGCCTCGCTTGAGCAGGAGCTTGAGGATGAGAAGTCGGGCATCATCGATATAGTGCGAAGAACGGCTCAGCTTCATAACGAGGTCCAGAGCATATCGGTCTATCGCAGCAGCTTGTCGAGCCAGAAGGAGCGTCTGGCGGGCCGGGCGCAGACCGCTAAGTCGGAGCTTGAGAATCTGATGACCGCCGAGGCCCAATACAACGCCCGACTGGCTGATATCGAAAAGGTTTTAGCCGAGCTTGATGAGAAGCTCAACGACAAACAAAGGCAGGCGGAGCAGAACAACAGACGGCTCGAAGGCGACCTCAAGCGGCTGGGCCACAGCAAAGAGGCCCTGAGTGCTTTGAACAGTGAGTTTGACATTTTGACGGATTTGGAGAGACGCAGAGAGGGACTCGAGTCCGGCGTAAAGGAGATACTCGATGACCGCAGCAGGTTCGATTACGTCGAAGGGCTTGTTGCAGATATTATATCGGCGGAGATGGAATATGCGCCGGTGGTCGAGGCGGTTTTGGAAGGCAAGACCGACGCCGTGGTGGTCAATAATACCAGCCGGCTTCTGGCCGACCGTGAGCATCTCGAAAAACTCGGAGGAAGGGTGAGTTTCATCTGTGCTGACCGGACCGAGCCGTTTGTTGACACCGTCGATTTGTCTGAGATAGAGCAAGTTAAGGGCAGGGTTGTCGAGTTTGTGCGATACGAGGACGGGTATGCGCCGTTGGTGTGGCAGCTTCTGGGGAAAACCATTGTCGTCGATTCGATTGAGACGGCGGTGGGGCTTACAAAACGGTTGGGAGGCGGTTACGAATTCGTAACGCTCAGGGGCGAGTATTACAACGGCGACGGGACAATCCGACTCGGGCCGATAGGAAAATCGGCGGGCCTGATATCACGCAAGAGCCGGCTCAGACAGCTTGACGGGATAATCGATGAGATTAAGGGACAGATAAAGCAGCTCAAACAGGAGATTGAGACAGGCAGGCGGAGCAATGAGCACACCATGAAACTGTGCCAGGACCTGCGGACGGCTGTCTATGAGGCGAATACGGAAAAGACACAGGTGAACTCGCGGATTGGTTCGCTCCGGGAGAATATAAAACGCCTGAGGGCCGAACAGCCCCTGATAGCGAGCGAAATGGATATGTTAGCCGAGCAGATAGCTCAGTCCGTTCAAAAGGAATATGACTCGAAGCAGAAACTGGCCGAGCTCGAGCAGGTCAACGCCGAGCGGAACGAGCGAATCAAACAGCTTGAGGCCGCCTATGTGCAGCGCAAAAGCGAACTGCGGAAACTGACGGATTCGCTTACGGAGTTGAAGATAAGCGCAGGTCAGATTGCCGAGCACAGCAGCGCAGCGGCGGCGACGATTGCTTCACTGACCGGCCAGACGAGGGCAAATGCCGCCGCGACCGAGACGGCCCGGCAGGAAACAGAGAGCTGCAGCCGGCAGGCGGAGCAGGCACAAAGGGACATTTTGGCGAGCGAGGCGCAGGTCAGCGAGCTGTTTGTAGCCAAAGAGCAGCGACAGCAAAGCAGCGGCGTTCTGCGAAGGCAAATAGACGAGCTGAGCAATGAGAGAAATCGGGCAGAAGAGCTTCTCAGACAAAAGCATGCCGGGCAGAGCGAAATCGACGAGAGAATCGGCGAGCTCAAAATAGAAACAGGCCAGCTTGAGGTCAAATGCCAGGATTTGATTGACAGGGTGCGCGACGAGCTGCAGATAGACTTAGTCGAATCGTACCGGACATATCAGGACAGCGAGGTGGATTTCGAGCAGGTAAGGACCGAGATTGCCGAGCTTCGGGGCAGAATTGAACGGCTGGGCAATGTCAATATCGATGCTATAGCCGAGCAGGAAACCCTGGAGCAGCGATATGAGTTTTTGAGCACGCAGGTTCAGGATTTGAACAGCAGTAAAGGACAGCTTCAGCAGCTTATCAATCGATTGAACCGGCTCAGCAGGGAGAAGTTCACCGAGACGTTCGAGCTGGTGCGTGGGCATTTCCAGGAGATATTCCGCAAGCTGTTCGGCGGGGGCAAGGCCGACATCGTGCTCGAAGATGCCGAGGACGTGCTTGAGGCGGGTATAGAGATAACGGCCAGGCCTCCGGGCAAACAGACGCGGAGCATATCGCTTCTGTCGGGCGGCGAAAAGGCGATGACGGCGATAGCGCTGTTGTTCAGCGTCTTCAAGGCCAAGCCAAGCCCGTTTTGTTTTCTGGACGAGGCGGATGCGGCGCTGGACGAGGCGAACAACGAGCGCTTCAATCTGCTGATAAAGCAGTTCCAGCATGATTCTCAATTCATAATCATCACTCACACCAAACGGACGATGAGTATGTCGGATGTGCTTTACGGGATAACAATGCAGACTAAGGGCGTGAGCAAGAAAATTTCGGTGAGCTTCGAGAGATACAAAACCGCCCCGGCGGCGTAGGCCGGAGTTCGTATCTCGTCGCTCGTATTGCGTAAACAGATGAAAAAGTGCCCTTTTTGTGCGGAAGAAATTCGGGACGATGCGATAAAGTGCCGGTATTGCGGCGAGCTCGTCATACTGGCGCCGCAGCCGCAGACAAAGTGGTATTTTCGCACGTCCCGTATTGTGCTTGCGATTTTGATTGTAGGCCCTCTTGCGCTTCCTTTGGTGTGGTTCAATCCGCAGTATAAGCCGGCAACCAAAATTATCGTAACGGTTATAGTAATAGCCCTTACGGTTTTGCTTTCGCTGCTGACCCTGAGCGTGTATTGCGAGCTGGCAAGGGAAATAGAAGGGCTGGGGATGTAAACTCTCATTTCGCTCTGCGCAGTACGCCCTGCGCCGTCGTCCGAGCCGATAAACTCGAACCGGCAGTTCTCGACGATAGTGGCGCCGGTAATCTGCAGGCCGTAGCTTCTCTGGTGTCTGAATCCGATATTTCGGACGGTGCAGTTCGAGACGGCCAGGCCGCCGGTTGTTGTTGACGCCTCGACGACCGCATCGTTCGGATTGATGCCGCCTGGCGCCCAGAGATACACCTTGCCGTTCGCTTGGTCGTAATAGTATTCAGCCGGTGCGTCGAGCTCTTCGAATTTATTGTCGAGATAGAAACCCCAGCCGTTCTTGTCGTATGGTTCGACGGCGATGATGCTCTTGTCGCCGAGATAGAGCCGCCCGGTCGAGGCGACATAATCGAGAATGCCCCTGGTCTCGAACCACCAACTGTGCCCGTGCCATCGCATATTTGCACCGTTGAAGTAGTCGTCCGTATTTGGGCTGTGCGACTTAAGGCCGTCGCAGGTGACAACGGTATTTGTGCCGTCGGAGTTTTCAGTCCAGGTGGTGGTGCGAAGCCACGGCTCGACGGCTGTTCGGTTCGGATAGCGGGCGATGTCGATATGGTTGCCGTCAGTGGTAAGATAGCCGATGTTTTGCAAACCAAAAAGTAGTTCGCTATGGGCTGTATTGCGGTTTCGCCTGTGAAAATCGAATTGTGAAGTTGCAAGCCGGCAGGTTTATTGCTAACATCACCGTTCTTATGGCGCAAAAGGTTGATAAACACATGTTGAACAACGGTATGGTGCTGTTGGCCCAGCCGATGGATAACGTGGCAACGGTGGCGTTTGATTTTATGCTGCCGGCCGGAGCCGCTCTGCTGCCGAGCGGCGCGTGCGGGGCGGCGAACGTCGCAGAAGACTGGATTTTCAGGGGCGCCGGCAACAGGGACAGCAGACAGCTCGGCGATGCCCTTGACTCCCTGGGGCTTCATCGAAACAGTTCGGTCGGGACAAGCCACCTGACAATCGGTTCGACGCTCGAGGCCGGCAACCTTGCAAAGGCGCTCGAGCTTTATGGTGATATTATTCTCCGGCCTCGCCTTGAGGCCGGGCAGTTCGTACCGGCCAGGCAGCTTGCAACAGACACTCTCAGATCGCTCGACGACAACCCGCGACAGAAGGTAATGCTGAAATTGCGCCAGAAGTTTTTCGGCGAACCCCTGGGCCGAAGCACACTCGGCAATATCGACGAATTAGAAAAACTTTCAGCCGAACGCACAAGACAATTGGTGAAGCACTATTTTAATCTCTCGACGATGATTTTTTCAGTCGCCGGTAAGTACGATTTCAATGCCCTCTGCCGGCAGATAGATGATTTGTTCGCCCCGCCGCAAACCAGCCCCTCCCCACGCGATACGCAGAACGCGGTACGCGATACGCAGACCGACAGGTACACGCATATTCACAACGAAGGAGCCCAGGTCCATATCGGCCTGATGACCGAGACGGTCAGGCCGAGCAATGAGGACTACTACAATGCGAGGGTTGCGGTATCGGTTCTGTCGGGCGGAATGAGCGCAAGATTGTTCACGGAGGTCAGGGAAAAACGCGGGCTTTGCTACGCCGTGGGGGCACAGTATTACGGCCTTAAAGAAATGGCGGCAATAGGATGCTATGCCGGGACAACACCCCAAAAGGCGCAGCAGACAATCGAATGTTTAATTGCAGAGTTTAATCGTTTGGCCGACGGAATCAGCGAAGAGGAAATCCAGCGGGCCAAGGTAGGTCTGAAGTCGGCGCTGATTCTGCAAAGCGAGTCCTCATCCAGCAGGGCCGGCGCAATAGGCGGCGACTACTATATTCTGGGCAGGGTTCGCAGCTTAGAAGAGATTAAGGAGAGGATTGAGGCAACGAGTGTCGATTCGGTGCTGGGGTTTTTGCGAAGAAAGAGGTTCGGTGACTTTACGGTGGTCACTATCGGGCCGAAGGAAGTGAAAATTTAGCAGAGAAAGATATGGAATTTAAACACAAACGGTTGGCGAACGGATTGGACATTATAGGCGAGGTGAACCACAGTGCGCAGTCGTCGGCGGTTGGGTTCTTTGTTCGGACGGGCTCGCGTGACGAGAGTAAAGAGATAAGCGGGGTATCTCATTTCTTAGAGCACATGCTTTTTAAGGGGACGGATAAGCTTAGCGCACTGGAAGTAAACGAGGCCTTCGACCGGACGGGTGCGCAGTTCAATGCGTTTACGAGCGAGGAGAATACGGTTTTTTATGCGGCTGTTCTGCCGGAGTATTTAGAGGAGGTGACGGGGCTGTGGGCGGAGCTGATGAGGCCGGCGCTTAGAGACGATGACTTCAATATCGAGAAGAACGTAATCAAGGAAGAGATTGCGATGTATAAAGACCTGCCGCAATTTGACGTAATGGACAGGTGCAGGGCGCTCTATTTTGACGGACATCCCTGCGGCAACAGTGTCCTGGGCACGGAAGAAAGTATTGACGCGATGGGCGCAGAGCAGATGCGCCGGTATTTTGCGAGCCGGTATGCACCGAATAATATAACCGCTGCCTTTGCCGGAAACTTCGACTTCCGGCAGGTCTGCTCTTTAGTCGAGCGGCGCTGCGGCGACTGGCTCAGCAAGGATGTGACAAGAACCCTGTCGCAGCACCCCGGCTGCCAAAAAAAGCAGCGGCTCGAAAAGCCGAACCTCTCAAGAGAGCATATATGCCTGATAAGCCCCGCGGTATCGGCGCAGAACGACAGAAGATTTGCGGCCTCGCTGTTGGCCGTTATTGCCGGCGACGACGTGGGGTCGCGATTTTTCTGGCAGCTTGTGGACAAAGCTATTGCCGAAACGGCGTCAATGCAGTACTCGCCGATGGACGGAACCGGGGCTTTTTTCAGCTATATCCGCTGCGGCCTGGAGAACGTCGGCAAAACGCTCGACATAGTAAGGGCTGTCTTCGCAGACCTCGCAAAAAACGGCGTCTCGAAGAACGAGCTGACAAAGGCGAAGAACAAGGCGCTGAGCGCGTTGGTCATCAAGAACGAGCTGCCGATGGGCCGATTGGGCGATTTGGGCTCTAACTGGGTTTATCTGAAAACGTATCGGCAAATCGAAGAGGACGTCAATGCGATAAAGACCGTCACCGTCGATGACGTCAATTCGCTCATAAACGAGTATGACCTGAGAAACTTTACCTGGTTTTCGATAGGGCCCGG
>Ga0315538_1000953_pt1 | contig 17529 bp, 21 predicted proteins | sample SalMarSW160230MG_2_FD_203834 | JGI IMG/M metagenome (GOLD analysis project Ga0315538, IMG submission 203834) | Salt marsh sediment microbial communities from the Plum Island Ecosystem LTER, Massachusetts, United States - Salt Marsh Sediment SW1601-230 ...
CCTTGACCCCGATCTCTCCCCAGAACAAGGGGCTGCCATTCGTACCACCCTTAGCCAACCTGTAAGCGTTCTAACTGGCGGCCCGGGAACGGGTAAGACCACTACGGTCAAAGCGCTAATCGCTGCGCTGGAAAGCGCCCGCAAAATCTACGCCCTGGCTTCGCCTACCGGCCGGGCAGCCAAGCGCCTCTCGGAAGCCACCGGCCGGCCCGCCAGCACCATCCACCGCCTGTTGGGATTCTCCCCCAGAGAGGGGTTCAAACACAACGCCGAGAATCCGCTCCCGGTTGATCTGCTGGTGGTGGATGAGGCTTCGATGCTTGACCTGCCCCTGGCAAATAACCTGCTCAAAGCGGTCCAACCAGGCACTCACCTGCTCCTGGTCGGCGATGTGGACCAATTGCCATCGGTTGGCCCCGGCGATGTGCTTCGCGACGTGATCAAGAGCGGCCTGGTACCGGTAACCCGATTGAACCTAATTTTCCGCCAAGCGGCCGGTTCGCAAATTATCACCAACGCTCACCGCATTAACCAGGGGCAAACGCCACTCTTCCCAAAAGACAGCCAGGATTTCTTCTTGTTTCCTGCAGAAACCGCTGAAGAAGCCGCTGATTGGGTGCAGGATATTGTCTGCAACCGCATACCAGAAAAATTCCGCCTCGAGCCTCGCAAGGATATTCAGGTGCTTGCCCCTATGTACCGCGGCCCGGCCGGCGTCACCGCTCTGAACGAACGCCTGCAGGCGGTTCTAAACCCGCCATCGTTAAAGACTCCCGAAAAGACCCTCTTTGGCCAGACCTTTCGTCTGGGCGATAAGGTGATGCAGACTCAGAACGATTACGATAAAGACGTTTATAACGGGGACATCGGGCAGGTAGTGGCCATCAACCCCACCGAACATACACTCAGCGTGAACATCGATGGACGGCGGGTGAGCTATGATTGGAGCGAGGCCGACCAGCTGGTCCTAGCCTACGCCATCTCGGTGCACAAATCCCAAGGGGCGGAGTTCCCGGCGGTAGTCATGCCTTTGCTGACCGCGCACTATATGATGCTGCAGCGCAACCTGCTCTACACCGCGGTCACCCGAGCAAAACGGCTATGCGTGCTGGTGGGAAACCGCCGGGCTATCGCCATTGCGGTTCACAATGACAAAGTATCTAGCCGCTATTCGGCGCTGGATTGGCGGTTAAGCCAGTGAACCGGAAGGTGGGAGGTTTGCCTGTGCATTCTCAGGAAAAAGCAGGATCAATCTCTCTTTAAAGCTTGACGCGCCCTTTTCAGGATCAAATTCACATCTCGATATGTGGTTTTAGTTCTACGGGCAATCTTTCCAATATAAATGGTTTGATCATCATCGAAAACAGCGTAAATAACGCGATAATCCCCGACTCTCAGACGGTACATTTCTTGGTCAAGGTGGACAATCTGAGGTGGTCGGGGATCGTTTTTCAGATTTCTAATCGCTTCTGCTATCCTTTCAGCATAGGGTCTTGGGATTTTTGAGAGTTGTTTTTCAACTTTTGGATGAAACAGAAGCCTGTACACGTTACAATCCTAACCGTCCAAGTACCTCCTCTGCATCTACGGCCTTGCCTTGACGGTAATCCCGAATCGCAGCTGCCATATCTTGAATATCTTCAAAATCCTCAGTCACCTCCACAAGCGTTTCAAAAAACTCGGGTGAGACAAGATAAGCAGCTGGCTTGCTATGGCGGACGACCATTACGGCGTCCTCTTCGGCGAGAGAGTCAATGGTCTCAGCCAGCTTTCCGCGGAGTTCAGTTATAGAAGCTGTTTTTATTATGTTCATCTTGTTTTATGTTCATTCTAATTTACATTTTATTGTATGCTATTTTGTACAGAATTTTATCACTGTTAATCAAGATTGTAAAGTTTTTCTTGACAGTTTTTCTTAATGCTAATATAAATTTACTCAAGAGTATCAGTAATGGCACGCATTACCGCTTCAATCTGATTCATTATCTCGTGGTTGAAGAAGCGCAAGACGCGATAACCTCGTCTTTCAAGATAGGCAGTGCACCCAGAGTCATATTGCTCTTGTTCCAGGTATTGGCCTCCGTCCACTTCAATGACGAGAACCTGGCGCGGAGCGCAAAAATCAACGAACTATGGCCCAATCGCATGTCCCCGGCGGAAGCCTACACCCTCCAGCCAATGCGCACGCAAATAAGCCCACAGCTTTAACCCCGCAGGTGTGAGATTACGGCGTAGTTCTGCTGCGCGCCGCATGGTCTTCGTGGTGGTCCGTTTCTGTCGCATAGCCCCCTGTTATCCCCCAAATTCCGGTGAATTGGGGAAATCTAAAAGGCGGAATAGGATAAACCGAGCTCTCCTCTATGCTCGACCTTGATCACGTAAAAAGCTACACCGCCAAACCTTCCCCTTTCGATCAGTGAGGGCTGATTTTCTCTTGACTTTCGACTTTTGTTGCGTTATCCTATACACAAATGTATAGGATGAGCGAACTTCTCCAGTTAGACCGGAAGATATTCCACACCAACGACTTGGCTATCCTTTGGGGGATCGCCGATAAGCACAATTTGTATATGACGATTAGCCGCTACATTGACAAGGGCGTTCTTTTTCCTATCTACAAAGGGCTGTACTCAACCGTTCCCATAACCTCTCTAAACCCCCTAGAACTTGGCCAGGCCATCATTCATCGGTACACCTATCTCACCACTGAATCAGTACTCTCGCAGGCTGGAATAATATCCCAAAGAGTATATGATTACACCTTTGTCGCCGAGCTGTCCAAACGCGTGTCCGTCGGGCAGTGGTCCTTCCGGTTCCGCCAGCTCAAAGATGTTTTCCTCCACCATCCCGCCGGCATTTTACATCAAAATCGGGTTTTCATCGCCTCCACGGAACGGGCAGTGGCGGATATGCTTTATTTCAACCCCAAATACCACTTTGATGTTTCGGAAAGCATCGATTTCGAAAAGGTCAGTTTCATCCAAAAAGAAATCAGATATCCCTATGTTAGACCTTAGACCTGAAGATATTATCCATAAGTCACAGCTCCACAGGCTGCTGATGGAGATTGTCGACCAACCGCTGGTGGCCCAGACTTTAGCCTTCAAGGGTGGCACCTGTGCCGCCATGTTGGGCTATCTGGATCGTTTCTCGGTCGATCTGGATTTCGATGTTTTAAAAGGAGCTGACGAGGTTGCGCTGCGAAAGGCGTTTCACCAGGTTTTTGATCATCTGGGATTTAGAGTAACGTTGGAATTTGACAAGGTCCTCTTTTTTCAGCTTCGCTATCCAAGCAGCCCTACCAAGAGAAATACTTTAAAAGTCAGCACCAGCGATATGAGCGTTGGATCTAACCAGTACAAAGTCCAGTATTTTCCGGAAATCGACCGGCTAATCAACAGCCAGACTATCGAAACGATGTTTGCGAATAAACTGGTAGCGATAATGGATAGGTATGCGCAACATAAAACCATTGCCGGGCGAGATATATATGATATCCACCACTTTTTTGTCCAAGGTTACGGTCATCACAGCGCGGTCATTCGGGAAAGGACCGGACTGGAACCCAAAGAATACTTCGCGAAGTTAATCGATTTATTAAGAAAACATGTCACTCAGAAGATCATCGATGAAGATTTAAACTCATTATTGCCTTATAAGAAGTTCCAGCAGATAAGGAAAATCCTGATTCCGGAAACTTTATCGATACTGGCTCAGGAACAGAAAAGGTTATAAAAGTTATCCCTCTCGAGACTGTCAATGAAGTATTAAAGGGGGCGACAATCCTTTATTCGAATGAATGAAATTGTCTCAAAACGTTGCCTGCCTCTAGCGTTCAACACCTGCAATGACTCGATAAGATGTTCGTCACGTACAGCGCCGGCAGGGGAAATGACCTGCCGGCCAGCTGGCGGGCGTGATCGATGAAATCAACCTGCTCGCCATGGGCCTGGACGCGCAGCCTGGCGACAAAGGCATCGATGGTATCGAAGGCTTCGATCAGGAAAGAGCCGGAGCCGCAGGCCATATCCAACACGCGCGGTGGGCGCGAGGGGTTATAGCCATGCTCCTCCAGACAACGGCCCACGGTTTGCCGGACGATATATTTGGTGACGAAGGCCGGGGTGTAGTAAATGCCCTGGGACTTGCGCTTCGAGCGCTTCTCTTCGACATGGGCAACTTCGAGGAGGCGCTTGCCCTCATCCGCGGCCTCGATCACCACGTGGCCCAGATACTGCTCGTAGACGGTGCCGAGCACATCGGCGTCCAGGGCATTGAAGTTGTAGCGCACGAAGTTCCTCTCATGCAGCCCTTCGATGACTTCCTCCAGAACGGTGGGCGTGACGAATAATTCCTCCGAGAAGTGATGGGCGAATAACTCCGAGTTGTAAACCGTGTCCATCTCCTGAAACAATCCCGCCAGTTCTTTCCACAGATCGCCGAAGCGTTTTTGATCCTTCAGGGCGCGCACCAGCGCCCGCAGGCGCGGCGCTTCGACCTGACGGTCTTCAGCGGTGCGTAGGAAGATCAGGCGGTTGAGCAGGCGCAGCACGGCTTCGTTCACCTGAGCAGGCGACCAGATGGGATTAAAGCCGCGCATGTCTTTAAACAGGTCAGCGCGCCATGTCTTCAGGTCATCGAATAAGCTCTGGCTGACCGGCTGGCGCTTGGCCTTTTTCCCGACCTTCTCAGCCTCGGCGTCCAGCCGCCCGGCGGCGATCTCGGGTCGTGAGAACCACCAGAGGCGCTCGAAGTCACATAAATAAGTATCCAGGTTGAACTCAATAAACTGTGCCCGGAAAGGATTGTCCTCTTTTCATTCGGCGTTGAAAACCCGCAAGCCCTCGAAATCCGTGAGCATCGCCCAGGCGCCGATTTTGTCCAGGCGTAATTGATGGCCTGCTTCACCCAGCGTGGATCGTTCAGGTCTTCGCTAGCTCTTTTGGTTTCCAGGAAAAAGCGAGGGATGCCACCGATGCGGAATGCGAAATCCACCCAGCCACGCGAGACCTTTTCTTCGGGGCTGACCTCGTTGATGTTGGTGATGCTCCAATGCAGAGCGGCGAATAGCGGTAGGATGAACCACTGGCGCGTGGCGTTTTCGTTCAGCCTGCGGCGCAGAGGGACTTGAATTTCTCAACGAGGGTTTTGACTTGAGCGTAGGCTCGGTCGGGTGGCATCATCGAATTTCTTTACCCCCTGGGCTACGTTTTATGAAAGGGGTTTTATAGATTATACAATTGATTTGGGCTGCGGATCATTCTCATCCGACAATTCTGAGGATAAACATGCAGAGCCCATTTGAATGGTGGGTTCTCACCAAATAATTTAGGATGGGCGACGGAGGGTGCCATCGCCGGAGCCCACAACTCCGGCAGCCTCACACCCAAGTGCTTCACCAGCAGCCTTTCCAGCCGACCGGTGACCCTGACTAATGCCTCTCCCCAGTGGGATCGATTCGCTATTCGCTATTTGTGTTTAGCCAGACCACAAGTCTGCTAGGTTTCGGCGGCCAATTTCCAATGCCTGGCGTTCCAGGAAACGCTTCATCGCCGGCCAGGGGGTCTTGTCTATCATCCTTGGCATGGGCAGAGCTTCGGCATCTTCGAAATAAGCCAGAGCGCGGGTGGCGCTGAGGGTAAAGGTCCGCACGCGGGCGTACTTCACCGCGGCCACCTCAAACAGACTTTCAATGGGCACCCGTTGAAGAATGAAAAAAAGATCTACCAGGTCTTTGCGATTTCCACGATCGATAATGGCAGCCAATTTCATGGCACCGATTTCTTCCAGTGTCCCCAGCGGAAGCCCTTCCACCAGCAATGGCGGTTGTACCAGCGGATAATGGTGCAGGCGAAAGAAGCTCACCCCCACTCCCCGCCAGGTAGCCACGAAGGTAGTGTCTTTATCATGCGTTATGGAAAGGGTTGGATCATCGTAGGTCTCTCGCAGCATGGCGCGCTCAAGCGGACCAACCGTGCCAGGATCCTCCGAGAAGAAATCCAGGTCGACGGAAAAGCGGTGTCCCAGATGCAGAGCCAATCCAGTCCCGCCCGCCAGGTAGAAATTATGGATAAACTCCAATACAGCGGCTTTTTGAAAAGCCTGGCGCGTCTCAGGGGTGAGCGCTTCCCAATGAGGGTTGGTCAGCTTTATCCGCTCCATACCTCACCTTTGGGTGTTTCAAGAGGTGAACGGCGCCAGTGCTTAACCCCTAGTAGCTTGCGCCAGTAATTGAAAGCTACCGGCGAAAGCAGCCTTTCCCCCCGCCGCCGCAAGAAGGCTAGCAGCCGTTGCTCTCCGTACTGTGCAAAAAGCCAGCGCACTTCTTCCCAAGCGCCGAACTCCAGGGCGCGCTGAATGATCAAATCTGCGTCCTTCTCCAGGTCGAGCGCCCCAGGATCATATTCCTGGAAGTATGGCCAGAGACTCTTGGGGATTTGCCCATCTGCCATCTTTTCAACCATGCTGTTCCCTTCCTGTCGGAACCCATTTGTATCTACTGAATGTGACAACCTGACTCTTGTAGTTTACCAGGTAAGTAGTTCGCACAGACAGGGTATCTATTCGATTTTGGCGCCTTGTTATTCGCAATTCGTTATTCGAGGTTCGTGATTCGTCATTGACCGCCAACCACTCACCGGTAACTGGTTACCAATCTGCTCAGCCTCAGTGCACCTTCTTCTGATCCAGATTGCGGAGAGAGCAAGTGGTCATGTCACCCCAACCTGAACGCCGCGTCGGACGGTTTAATCAGGCCAATACCTGGATTAGGTTCTCCCAGGTCAGCAGGCTGAGATCGATCCCCGGCTCCAAGAATGGTCGCTCATCGGCGAGGAGGTTCTCCCAGGAGGTCGCCTGCAATCGATCCCGGAACACCTGCTTCCAATTGCTTTCAGTCAAGGGCTGGCCTTTCCATCCGGTCTGTCCCAGGGCATTGTTGAGCAGCACAAAGTTGGGCGTTGGCCAGGACGGGTCACTGAGATACCAGAGTAGATCGTACAGGTCGCGTCCTTTTAGAACCTTACGTTGCAGGATGGCGTGTAGCTTCCCGGCCAGTAAAGAGGCTCGATCGTGGTGCTGGAGCTGCAAGATCACATATCGCCGCACCACGGTCCTCTCTAGGACAGCACCTGCTGGCGGATTGGTATCTACCTCGATTTTCACGGACAGCATTTCGTCCCGGTGTGGAGAAATCCCAAGTTCAAAGGGCAGGCCTGGGAAGCGGACGAAGGCATTGTGCACAGTTTCTCGCTCATTAACTTTCAATTCGATGGTGTACCCCTCTTGCGTCAAACCATTATGAATCGCTTGCAGATAGGCCCGAAAGTCATAACGCGCCCCATTTCTTTCCAGGGTGAAATCCAAATCTTCGGAGTAGCGCCCATGCTGGTAAAGAAAACGTAAAGCCGTGCCTCCATGAAAAGCCAGGGGGATCATCGCTCCAGCGCGCTGCATACCCCCCAGGATGCGCGCCTGCAGGTACTCACGGGCCACATTACGCCCCTGCGAGGTAGTGATGGCTTTCTGCACCAATTCAGCCAGATAAGCTTTCATATGCCTCTACTTCGGCCTGGGCCAATTTAACCAGCGTGGAGGCCGCTCGCTGTAATTTCGAGCTGGCGGCCATCTCTGCCAGGCGTTGCAGCTCGTCCAGATTCAATCGCTCCAGGTTTTGCAAGCGCAGTTCACTGAGGTAGGCCGGGGAGTCACCCCCTGGATGCAAGTGCACCAAATCCATCAACGCCTTCTCCGGTATGGCGACGAACGCCTGCTGGCTATCCCCTAGATCGGTCATTTTATATCCATATAGTAAACCTGGCTTGATATGACGAAATTCGAAATTCCCCAACGGCGTTTCCCATTGGCCCGGTCGCCCACTGGTCACGCTGACTGTTGTGGGAACATATTCAGGGATCAGGCCGTAATAGGCCAGAGCAGATTGGCAGCTGACATAGGAGCCAGGGACCATCCGGTTTGCGATCAGGAAGGGATGCGGCTTGATTTTTTGGTAGGGCGGCGCCAGCGTATAGAGGCCTCGCCGCAGCTGGATAATCCGTCCGGATTTCCCCCATAAAGACAACTGTTTTCGAATATACCCCGCATCGACATCTCCGGCAAGCAGCAAGCCGGTTTCGAAGACTGGTTCGTCCTGGATGATTTCGAGTAGCGACTGAAAATCCATATAGATAATTTACCATTAATGGTAAATTATTGCAATAAAATAAACCATATTTGTCATTGGCCGCCAACCACAGATAACTGGCATCTGGCAACTGATCAGTGACAACTAGACACCGCCTCCCCAACCCACACCACCCAATCCAGTTCACCGTGCACTGCCGGAAGGGGCACTCATCGTCGGACAGCCCAATTCCAGCCGGCTTAGTCCTTATGCTCGTCAAGTGGAGGATTTTGTGAACTTTCTTAACTACTCGGTCATGGGCGAGCAAGCTCCTTGAGTGGAGCCCGACCGAAGTCGAAGGGGACTATGTTACGCTTCAGGCCAGGCCCTGCGGTAGGCGGCGAGGATCTGATCCAGGAGGCGGTCAAAAGCCTGGTCCACCTGCTGGCGGGCCGGGTCGGCGTCGTACCAGGCGATGATTTGCTCGGCGCCGCGAGAGAAAGGAATTGAGGCCACAAAGTCGGGCACGATCCGCTTGATCTTGGTGTTGTCGAAAATCATGCTATGGGTTTTGTCGCCCAACAGGCTGGCGCCCCACTCCGGGTCGTAGGCGGCGATAAGCTCCGAGGGCACATGCACCAGGTCGGGTTCGGCTCCAGCGGCGCGCCCCAGGATCTGGTAGATCTGGTTCCAGGTCAGCACCTCGTCGGAGGTGATGTGGTAGCTCTCCCCGATGGCACGGATTTCCCCTAGCAAGCCCACCAAACCCCGGGCGAAATCCTGGTGATGCGTTAGGGTCCACAGGGAAGTGCCATCACCGTGCGCTACCACCGGCCGACCAGCGCGCATGCGGGCGATCATGGTGTAGCCGCCCCGCAGGGGCGAGAGGGTTTGATCGTAGGTATGAGAGGGGCGCACGATGGTCATAGGGAATTTCTCGTCGCGATAAGCTTGCAAAAGGCGCTGCTCACAAGCGATTTTCAAGCGCGAGTATTCCCAGAAAGGGTTGTCCAGCGGGGTGGCTTCGGTGACGGGCAGGCTGGCAGGAGGCGTCTGGTAGGCCGAGGCCGAGGAGATAAAAATGTACTGGGCCGTGCGGCCGCGGAAAAGCCGCAAGTCCGCTTCCATCTGCTCGGGAGTGTAGGCGATCCAGTCCACCACCACGTCAAAGACCTGCCCCTGCAATACCTTGGAAACAGACTCTTGGTCGCGGGCATCGGCCCGTAACAGGTGCGCGCCTAAAGGAATGGGCCGCGCCGAGCGCCCCCGGTTGAGCAGGGAAAGGTCAAACCCGCGCTCGACCGCCAGGCGGGAGCAGGCCGAGCTGATCACGCCGGTGCCGCCGATGAATAACACTTTCATAATCGGATTCTCCTTTTGCTTTTCTCAAGATATCCCCTTTTTTGATTAAATTACCCCAGGTGTTCCTGCTGATGCGCCCAAGCCAGACGCCAGGAATCATAGGCTGCTGCCCAGTTTTTTTCGTTTACGACCAATACCTTGGAAGATTCATCCCGATCTTTGATAAAGAATGTGATTTCCTGGAACCCGTCGTCCACCATCTCGACCGTGCAGTCTACTGGTGTGACCTCTTCTCGCCGGAAGTGCCAGCCGAAATGGGTCTCACAAGCCGGCTCCCAACACGCACAGGTGCGCTGGTCTAAAAGAATCTTCATGACTTGCTCCTTTTCTACCGTTAATCGAAAAACCTCAATCTGTAACTCTTGCCCTCATACTTTAACATTATTTGAGCTCAGGCGGTAGGGATAATCGATCTGATTTTCAAGGACATTTGACCTGATTTGTCCTCTTAAATCCTCATGGTTGGACGAAAATCAGCAGCCAGGAACCCCAATAGCGACTCCCACTCTCGGTTTCACACTCCGCAGGGGTCAAATCGGAGATAATCTGGCCTCCTTCCGCCAAACGCAGGGTATATTCCACTCCTGGGGTCATGGTGAAATCAGCGTATCCCAACCCTAGCTCGGGTTTCAAACCTGTGAAAAAATGATCTTCACCACCTTCCCAATTAACCACAACCTCTACACTGGGAACCGGACGACCAGCGGCATCTTCCGCCAGGACCTGGATCAACGGGTCGGTCAACTTCTGGTCACATACAAAAGTGCGATCTTGAAGAACAAGAGGCGCTTCTGAGGTGGGGGTGGGTGTGCGAGTGGGCAGGGGCACAAAGCTTGGCAAGGGAGTGGGCGTGATCTCAGAGCTTTGGTTGGCCGAGGGCAGTGGGGTAAGGGCTGCCTCCGTTCCCAAGGGCACTGGGGTGGATGTCAGTGTAGAAGAAACCTCTGGATTAACCGTCAAAGGTGAAGGGCTGATCCTGGGTTTAGAGGTTGGTGATGCCTCTGCTGGGGTGCTTGACGGGGTCAATGGAGTTGGTCCCTGACCCACCGCGACGGCCAATATACCCAAATCCTGGGCTTCTTGGGGAGAGCCCCCCTCAGCCAGGGATCGCTGTGCTTGTTCTGCTAGGGTACGGGCTTCATCTACATCAGCCAATAAGTTAAGACGGGCTTGGGCTCGGGCAAGATTGCCATCAGCTACAAAAGCCGCGGCAATAAGCGCTCGGTACTGGTCTTTAAAGTCCGTTCTCAACGAGGCAGGCGAGGTATCTACATATTCTACCGGTGAGACCACCCAGGAGTAGAACAAGCCCAATGCGATGCCAAGCACCAAGCCAGTTATCAAATACCAGGGGCCACGCTCGTCTCTCATGGACTGCCTACATCTTGTAAGGGATTCCAGCTCTGCAAGTCTGCTGCTAATCCGCCCAATAAATTGAGATCAGCTTCGGCGTAGCCGACTTGTGAAGCATAAATCATGGCTTGCCGTACAAATTCAACCGGTGGGCTATCCCCCAACAGCGCCAGCCGACGGGCTGCTAGAGCCAAGTCACCGTTATCATGATATGACTCTGCGGTCATCAGCACATAATCGGCTTTGTAATCGGCGCGCAGCGAATCTGGGGTTGTGTCTACATACTTAACTGGATTGATCAGCCAGCCATAAAGCAATCCCGCGACCAGCCCCACCAACAGCACGAAGAGAAATCGAAACCAGCGTCCCATGACTGGTGTATTATGGCACAGACCTATGCCCTGAGCAAGAGGGCTGTGAGGATGGACCCCGAGAGTTGACCGGTCCGGGGCTGCGTTCAGAGAAACTGAGGAAGCCGATGAATAAGCCGCATGAATACAAACTCCCCAGCCTCAGTCATTATAGCCAGAGAATAACTTGGAGGGCGTCAAGGTGCAGCAGCCAGCACCTCTTTCAAAGCAGCCAGCAATAGGGTCACATTTTCACGCCGGCTGCTGAAGCCCATCAAGCCGATGCGCCATACCTTGCCTTTTAATGGCCCAAACCCTCCGGCAATTTCGAGGTTGAATTCATCCAACAAGCGGCGACGGATGGCAGCTTCGTCAAAAGTACCTGGAAGCTGCGGGGTTGTCAGGGTAGGCAAACGGATTTCTTCTCGAACCAGTGGAGGCAAATCCAATTCCTCCAGCCCTTGCCACAACAAGCGGGCATTGGCCTGGTGGCGATCGAACCGGGCCTGCAACCCCTCTTCTGCCACCATGCGTAAGCCTTCCCGTAAGGCATAGTTCGAGCTGATCGGAGCGGTGTGGTGGTAAGTGCGCTCATTTCCCCAATATTTATCCAATAGCGATAGGTCCAGATACCAGTTTGCCACCGGGGTGCGGCGGTTGCGGATGATCGTGCGCGCCCTGGGACTCACGGTAAGGGGTGCCAACCCGGGTGGGCACGACAAATTTTTTTGAGAGCCGCTGTAAGCAATATCCACGTCCCAGGCATCGATTTCCACAGGTAAACCGCCCAGCGAAGTTACGGTGTCCAGTACCAGGAGGGTGCCATAGCGATGAGCTGCCGCGGCGATCTCCTGTATGCCTGGTTGCCGGGCGCCAGTTGAAGTTTCGGCGTGCACCAGGGCGAGCAGTTTATAGCTGGCCTTGCTCAAGGTGGATTCAATTTCATCTGGGTCGAAGACCTGCCCCCACGGGCGATCCAGCCGGTCTACCTTGGCGCCGTACCGTTTTGCCATCTCGTACATGCGTTCCCCAAAATACCCATTGATGGCAATTAACACACGCTCTCCAGGCTCGATCAAGTTGCATAGAGCAGCTTCCATGCCTGCGCTACCTGTACCAGAAACGGGTATGGTTAGTTCGTTTTGAGTTTGGAAAACAAAACGGAGCAATTGTTGCACCTCATCCATAAGCCTTAGGAACTCTGGGTCTAAATGCCCAATTAAAGGCATACTCATGGCGCGCAATACCCTCGCAGGGACCATGCTCGGTCCTGGCCCCAGCAGGATCCGCGGTGAAGGGTTTAGATCTTTAAAGCTAGTGACCTGCATATGTTCATCTCCTCTTTGAACTTGATGATTCGTAATAGTTTACATCAAAACTCGGCAAAGAACACGAAGATTAGTAAATCTCAACTATTTTAGATTAATGCGCTTGAAAGATTCCTTGGGGGTTGGATGTGCGTCGCTTTACCAACCGCTTATAAGGCATCTAATTGCATAAATTTTTATACCTTTAAGATACGGGAAGCGTCGAATTTAGCACATTTCCGGCCTGAGAGAAGGGCCAATCGGCTGATTCAACGATTTTCCTAGGAAATCGACCACCAATTGCTTGCATCGCTCTTTGAAATCCTGTACAATCATAACAATTACTTAAACGTGGTTGCCAGAACGGTCATACCTCATTACATACAAGGGAGGATACATGGATATCATCAAAGTAAAGGGAACCTCCCGCACATCTGCCGTAGCGGGCGCTATCGCCGGCGTCTTTCGGGAGAATCATCGTGCAGAAGTCCAGGCAATCGGTGCCAGCGCGGTCAATCAAGCCGTAAAAGCGATGGCTCTCGCCAAAAGCTATCTGGCTCAGGATGGCTTCGATATCGTTTTTATCCCCGAGTTCGTGGATGTTGAGATCGAGGATAAAATTCGCACGGCTATCAAGTTCGTGGTCGAGCCGCGGTAGATGATTGAGGCCCCTTTACGACCATAACTTGACCTCTTGCTCGTCTCCTCGGGGGGAGCCTGCAGACTGTCGACCAAGATCGTCCTTTCGCGCCGATATGTCGGCGCGATTGCTATTGTCAATCCTTCCAGACGGGAAAAGACCTTTTGGTATACTGGAGGCTCTAATCTGGCCTATGCAGGTTATCGTGTTGACATGGCTTTAGTGAAGACCGCATGGATTCTCCCCCTCGCTGTGATTTTGAGCTTCATTCTGGAAGCCTGCACCCCCATAGCGGCAACTACAAGAAGTTCCGCGGAGGTTTCATCCAGTGTGATGACTCCATCTCCCTCTTTGATCCCGAGTATGCCAGGATCTTCAGCCTCACCTACACCTGTCCCTACTATATCACCAAGGATCCAGGTCTCACCTACGCCTGTTATTACCCCGTCAGCCACACCCATGCGTTGCTGGGCAGCCGGGGGGCGTATGGAATTCAGCCAATTGAGCAGTGAACTTTTACGCTTACCGCTGGAATTCCGCCTCTACCTGCCCCCTTGTTACGACCAGCAGCCCGAACGAAGTTACCCGGTTTTATACCTGATTCATGGACAGAGCTATAACGATGATCAATGGGACCGGCTGGAAGCAGATGAAAGCGCGGATGCCTTAATCTCAGCTCAAGAAGTGGATCCTTTTATCATTGTTATGCCACGCGATCGGGTTTGGACCCAACCCAAGGAAGACATGTTCGGTCAAGCAATAATCGACCTTCTCATTCCATGGGTCGACGAGCATTACCGCACCCTGCCTGACCGTAACCACCGGGCTATAGGCGGTTTGTCGCGCGGCGCGGCCTGGGCCGTCCATTTAGGCATCACCAACTGGCAGTCGTTTGGAGTCATCGGTGCACACAGTCTCCCCATTTTCTCCAGCGATACACCCTTCATGCGCAAGTGGTTGGAGGCTATTCCTCCAGAATCGATGCCCCGCATTTACCTAGATATCGCTGAGAAAGACCGTTGGATCCAAATTGCAGCCTGGTTCGAGAACCTGCTTACCGAGGAAGACATCCCCCATGTCTGGCACCTCTATCCTGGCTATCATGAGGAAGCCTACTGGCAAGCTCATGTCGAAGAATATCTCCGCTGGTACGCCCAGGGTTGGTGATCCTGCCCGCGTATCGCGCCCCAGGCAAAGTCTACCGGAGGCATACAAATCTTTGCCGCTTCCTTGATGCCAAAGCCCTCATGTTATAATCGTTTTTATGACCCTCACCCTCTCTGAAGTTGAACATATCGCCGAACTGGCTCGGCTGAGGTTAACCGAAGAAGAAAAGTCTCGCTACCGGGAGCAACTGTCAGCCATTCTGGATTACTTTGTGCAGTTGCAGGAATTGGACACCTCAGATATCCCCCCTACCTCCAGTGTCCTGCCGCCGCGCAGCGTATTGCGCCCCGATGAGCCGAAGCCCGGATTGAACCTGGAAGAATTACTACGCAACGCCCCAGATCGCGAAGAAAGTCAGTTTCGCATCCCACCTGTCTTGGAGTAAGTGCATAATTTTGTAAGAAACCACCGGTTAGAGCGGTGTTATGGCTGCAATGCGCGCCTGACTTTCACAGCTGGCTGAGAGCACAACCCAAATTCTTTTTATAATAGATCAAGATGAGCGACCTTACAGACCTAACCCTTCGCCAGATAAGTACATACCTGCGCACAGGCGAAACTTCTAGCCGCGAAATAACCCAGGAATTTTTAGGGCGCATCGAGCGCTTAAATCCTCAATTGCACGCCTTTCTGACACTGATGCCGGATAGGGCTTTGGCTCGAGCAGATACAGCGGATAAGCGCTTGGTTGCCTGGCGGAAGGATCCTAGTGAGCCTTTACCTGCATTGTTAGGCTTACCGATTGCGGTAAAAGACGTTCTGTGCGTGGCAGGTGTACGCTGCACGTGCGGTTCACGCATCTTAGAGAACTTTGTCCCACCTTTTACCGCTACCGCCGTAGAGAGATTGCTGGCTGCGGGTGTGATCATTTTGGGAAAGACCAACACGGACGAGTTCGCCATGGGCTCCTCGACGGAGAATTCAGCTTATGGTCCAACCCACAACCCCTGGGATCTGGACCGCGTACCGGGTGGCTCTAGTGGCGGTAGCGCTGCAGCGGTGGCTGCCCGGCTTGCCCCCCTGGCTTTAGGAACTGACACTGGTGGCAGTGTACGCCAGCCAGCTTCTTTTTGCGGCGTGACCGGGATAAAGCCAACCTACGGGCGCATCTCACGCTATGGCTTGGTGGCATACGGGTCATCCTTGGATGTGGTTGGCGTCCTGGGGCGGAGTGTGGAAGATATTGTGCCCCTGTTTACTTTGATGGCAGGGCACGACCCACGCGATGCCACTTCCGTTGATCTAGATGTTCCTGAGATTCATCTGGACAGTAAAGCCGAGCTTTCAAATCTCCGGGTAGGAGTACCCAAAGAATATTTCATTGAAGGCATCCAGCCGGAGGTCGAGTCAGTAGTACGGGGGGCTATCGCTACTTTGGAATCGTTGGGCGCTGAGGTCAAACCGGTCAACCTACCGCACACTCAATATGCCTTGCCGGTCTACTATCTGCTTGCCCCAGCAGAAGCCTCTGCCAACCTGGCGCGTTATGATGGTGTCCGCTACGGACCACGCCTGCCTGCGGAGGAAATGTGGGATGTGTTTCGCCTAACCCGAGGAGAAAAATTTGGCCACGAAGTCAAGCGACGGATTATGTTGGGCACTTATGCGCTCTCGGCGGGATACTATGATGCCTACTATGGGCAGGCTCAGAAAGTACGCACGCTAATAAAAAGCGATTTCGAGTTCGCCTTCGAGAGTGTGGATGTAATCGCTGCGCCAGTTGCACCTACGACAGCTTTCCGTATCGGCGAACATACCGATGATCCTCTGGCGATGTACCTTGAGGACGTATTTACCTTGCCTGCTAACCTGGCTGGTGTACCAGCCCTTTCATTTCCAGTGGGCTTTGACAGCCAGAGATTACCCGTGGGAATGCAATTGATGGGGCCAAACTTCCAGGAGGCAGTGCTCTTCCAGATCGCCCACGTTTACCAGCAATCTACCGATTGGCACCTGACAAAGCCAAATCTATAACACGTCCGACTGAAACCATAAGCTGATGAGCTCCACGGGGTGATCCCATACAGGATCACTTAATCTTGAGATTGGGAGGATGCAATGGTTGACAATCTACCCAAAACCATCCAGGAATTTATGACCTGGAATTGGCCTCAGGTCGAACCCTACTACCAAGAATTGAGTAAATGGCCTTTAAAAGAAAAGAACGTAGATGAATGGCTGGCAAGCTGGTCCGATCTGCTCCGCTATATAGACGAATGGCGCTGGCGTCTGTACGTAGCGAATACTGTCGATACCACCGACCAGCAGACGAAAGAGCGCTACAAATTCTTCCTGGAAAAGATCTACCCGCCATCCCAGGAAGCTGACCAAAGCCTCAAAGAGAAGTTGCTTGCCAGCGGTCTTGAGCCACCTGGCTTTGAAATTCCCCTGAGAAATATGCGCACCCAGGTCAGCTTGTTTCAGCGGGATAACCTGCCATTGCTGAGCGATGAATTAATATTAGTTACAGAATACGATGAAATTGTCGGGGCGCAAACCGTAGATTGGCAGGGTGAAGAGGTTACTCTGCTCCAACTGCAACCAGTCTATCAGGAATCGGAGCGAGACAAACGCGAGCAGGCCTGGCGCCTGGCTGCTGAACGCCAGCTGGCTGACCGCCAGGCAATCAACACCCTGTGGGGAAAATTTTTGGAAGTGCGCCGCCAGCTGGCTGCCAATGCGGGTTTAGGGGATTATCGAGCTTATCGGTGGAGACAGCTGCTACGCTTTGATTACAGCCCACAAGACTGCACTCGCTTTCATCAGGCGATCGAAGAAGTCGTGGTTCCAGCTGCGAGCCAGCTCTACGAAAAGCGCCGTAAACGCCTGGGGGTAAAAACCTTACGCCCCTGGGATTTGGAGGTCGACACTCTTGGAAGGCCTGCCCTGCGCCCATTTGAGGAAATTAAAGAGCTCAAGGACAAGGTCGGAGTTATTTTTAAGCAGGTGAGTGCACAGTTTGGCCAATATTTTGAAATCATGCAACGGGAGGGTTTGCTCGACCTGGAAAACCGCAAGGGTAAGGGACCTGGGGGATACTGCACCGCCTTTTTGGTAGCCAGGCGACCATTTATCTTCATGAACGCGGTGGGTGTTCATGAAGATGTTCAAACTCTGCTGCATGAAGGCGGTCATTCTTTTCACGTTTTCGAAACCAACCATTTACCTTATTACCAACAATTAGAACCGCCTTTGGAGTTTGCTGAGGTGGCTTCAATGGGCATGGAG
>Ga0315538_1000962_pt1 | contig 17420 bp, 19 predicted proteins | sample SalMarSW160230MG_2_FD_203834 | JGI IMG/M metagenome (GOLD analysis project Ga0315538, IMG submission 203834) | Salt marsh sediment microbial communities from the Plum Island Ecosystem LTER, Massachusetts, United States - Salt Marsh Sediment SW1601-230 ...
TAGCATATTTACTGCATGACTCCTCATTCAGTTTAAGGACGAATTTGGGCCGATTATCCGATAGTTCCAGTTAACGCACCCCTTATCAATTCATAGGAAATCACAATTGGCACCTTCACCTCGAGGTTCTTCATTTACAAAAAATTTACAAATATACTTACCATTTTGGGTAGAGCAGAATTCAAGCCAAGAAAACTCTCAGGCCTGATTATTTGGCATTTTGCTGCTTGTAGAATATTCCCCAATACGCTATGCAATTTCAGCAAATTCTTCTGGTACAAATGTGGTAATTGGGGGCCCTTCTCCTATATCTTTTCCTGGTAGATAATCAAAAGCTTTCTGAACTGCCTCACCCGTTTTCAAAGAAATCGCCCAGAGTGGAATATTGGCCGGACAGACATCGGCACATTGGCCACACGCCGTACAAGATGTGCTTACATGGAATAACCTAACTAAGTGGTAGTAAATCGTGTCAGAAAGCATGTTCACACACCCCTCTTTATCTAACTCTCTTTCATAGTAAACTGGCTGGTGCTGGCTCGTCTCGGTTTCGAAAAAGCATACATGACAATAACAAGCAGGACAGACTTTGCTGCAGTTACGGCAACCTATACATCTGCTAAAGATTTTCGTTATTTCATCAATACCGAGGTTCCTTAATTCGACTTCGTCAGAGAGTTTCTCTTTCTCGGCTTTCCTCTTACTTCGTATTTGTTCTATTGTCGTTGCATCCAGTTCTCCTTCGCTGAACTTTTCTGATATACCTTCAACAATGGCCTCCCCTTTTTCGGTGTTTAGGAATAACGTAGTCTCTTCTTCTATGCCCTTATTACCAAGCAATGATACAGTGATATCAGCGGTGTATGGCACAAAATATTCGCAAGCCTGACAGGCAAGCCTTGTGTTAGGAACAAGTTCACCTTGTCCAACTGCTTTCCAGTATTCAGGTAGATGTTCTCTAATGTTTCCCTCTACAGCCATTTCCAGTGGATAGACTCCACCACAGGTTGAACTTATGAACAGGACGTTTTCTAGGCTGCCTTGAGTACGTTTCGCCAGTTCTACAAACGCCCTCAGTTCGCATGGCCTTAGAACCACAGCAATAGGTTCGGTGGCAGCTTCTATTAACGTGAGCCGAGAAAGCTGTTTGGCCAGATTGACCGGCATTAGAGGAAGGAGTGGCACGGTGGACTCGATATCGTCAGGATTGGTAATGAGTGAATAAGATACGGCACCATCTTCACTCGTCTTCCGGAGAGTGACAACACCTTTTACCTTGCCATTTTCTAGAAGAAACCTGAGCACCTCTTTCAGGCCATCCTCTGGGCTTTTGTCTATGCTTAATATTTTAGGCATTCTGGTTCTCCTGTCTGGCAGAGGCTCCTGCATAAGATTGTTCCACCTCTAGAAATTCCTTCTCTTCAAAAGTCGTCAATGGGAGGGGTTCATCTACACCCCTACCGGGGACGTAATCAAACGCTTCTTGATTTCTGTCGCCAACTAGGGTAAAGACTTGCGCCACTGGGATAGCCATGGGGCAAGCATCCTCACACATTCCACATGATACGCAAGAGAGGGACATATGTAGCATCCGTCCAATGTGGAATAAAAGCGTGTCAGTAGGAATCGTCAACCCATCTCTTGCTACTGCTCTCGTAATGTAATCGTCAAAACTAAATTTCATCTTATCTGAATCAAAATGACACTGGAGGCAGTAGCATATAGGGCAAACCCTCATACAGTTATGGCAATTTATGCATGCGCTGAAAGTTTCTATCAGACTGTCTATCCCTTCGATATCGCTTCTTAATCCCTCGTTACTCTGGTTTCTTTTTTGCTTTCTCTCCTCAGTCAACTTATTCACACTGGCTTCCCAGTCATTTACATCCTCTTCAAGCGAAAGCCCCATCTTATTCAAGACATCTTCACCTTTGGAGCTATGAGGAATAAGTAAAATGCTACCACTCTTCGCCCCTATTATTCCTATATGCAAGTCTTCGGCACCGACGGAAGAAAATTTGTCACATATTCGGCACACGGGTCGCATGGGCTTGCTATTCCAATTCTGAAAGGCATCTTCAAATACTTTATCACCCTTTGCTGCATCCTCAAAATAGTCAGACAGGGGTATCACACCGGGACAGTCCATAGTGATAATGGTTATATTCTCCAAGTCTACTTGCCCAAGCTTAGCCAGTTCAATGGTTGCCCTCGCCTCACAGGGCCGCATGATAGCAGCTATCCTTTTCTGTCCTTTCCCAAGTCTCGTAATACTCGAAATCACTCTGGCCCCTTGGACTGGCATAATTGGGGATAGGGGAGATGCTCCTTCAAGAACTGCCTCGTTTCGGATCAAAAAATAGGCAAATGAATCACCTGCCGGCACACGGGATGGGATAAGGACAGCGTCAAAAACACCCTGCTTCAAAGCCTGCTTAGCAAAATTTATAATACCTTTCTGCGCACCACCTTCGGCAGGTAATAATGCCCCTTTTCGATTAGTAGTCATATTAACTCCTTGTCACTTTTTAAAACAGCACTCTCTCTAAAATATCTATTTATATTGCTCTCTTTAAAAAGTGTAGGATGGTTCCCGAAACGGTCAAGATGATTCTTTTCATTTCTATCACACGTTTCTGGACCGTTTCCGTCTCCTTTCGTTCATTTCAGTAGCGCTTCGACCTCTTGGTAGATCTGCTCAAAGGCAAAATTCTTCACCCTAGCCGCACCGGATGGACAGGCAGCGGCACAGACTCCGCAACCATGACACAAAACCTCGTTCACAATTGAGATTCTCTTTCCCTCGTCAAAGTTGATAGCGCCGTATGGACAGACATCAATACAGGTCTTACACCCGGTACAAAAGGTCTCGGATATCTCTGATGTTCTAACCTCCAGTTGTAGTTTTCTGCCTGGAACCAATGCTGAGAGTATCTTGCCCGCTGCCGCCTCGGCCTGGACTATTGACTCGGCAATACTTTTAGGTCCCTGAGCACAGCCGACGACAAATACTCCCTCCACAGCGGATGCTACGGGCGAGAGGAGTTCATGCTCTTCAGCAAAGAAGCCTTTTTCGTCTTGCTGCAGGCTGAACATTTCAGAAAACTTCCGGACATCGCTGCTTGGTTCCATCGCTGGCAGCAGGATTACCATATCTACTGGCAAATCGCCTTTCTTACCAGTTTCTGTTTCATACTTGATAGTCAATCTCTCTTTGTTGCTAGCAACCTCGGTCTTGGCAGAGCGGACAAACTCGGCGCCGAGCTTTTTCGTGTCTTCGTAAAACTTCTGATACGCCTTACCCGGGATACACAGGTCAAAGTAGAGATGCGATATTTTAACCTGTGGAAGCTGCGATTTCAGTATCCGGTCAAACTTGAGAGAATACAGGCAGCACACCTTGGAACAATAGCCTTTCTCTTCCCGCCCTACACAATGAATAATAGCTACCGATTCGGGGCGCTTACCATTCTTGAGCACGATTTTGCCACCGCCAGGCGCGTCAGGTGAGTTCATTTCTTCAAATTCTAGGCTCGTGTAAACGTTATCCAGCTTTCCGTATCCATACTGCGGCAACTTACTGGCATCAAGCGGCTCAGAACCGGTCGCTAATACCACCGCCCCGACGCTGAATTTCAATTGGCCGTTCTGCGCCTTCGTCCTCAGTGTTACTTCGAAGTTTCCAAGAAACCCCAGGATCTGCTCCACCTCGCTCTCGATAAACACCTCAACATTGCCATTTTCCTGAAGGTTTTTTATCTCTTCCTCCACAAGCTTCGAGCCGGAGTCCATGTTGGTGAATAGTGTGCGGAAGTCCTTTACCTTACCTCCAAGGGAACCATCCTTCTCAACAAGATAGACCTTCCTATCAGAAGCAGCAAGCACATTGGCGGCTTTAATCCCGGCAATACCACCACCAACCACCAGCACATCTGGATTGCAATCTACCTCTCTCTTTTCGAGAGCGGCGTGGTAGCTCACCCTGTTGACGCCAGCCATTATCAGTCTTGTTGCCTTCTCGGTGGCTTGTGCTCCGTCGGGCGTAACCCAGGCACACTGCTCCCGTATATTGACGAGCTGGCAGAGCTGCGGATTGAGACCTGCCTGTTCGCATACATTCATAAAGGTGATCTCATGCTGTTTTGGCGAGCAAGCGGCAACCACAACATGTGTCAAACCGTGCTCTTCAATACTCTGCCTCAGGTATTTTTGTCCGTCCCCAGAGCATAAGAGTTTATATCTATCAACAAATGCCACGTCTTTAACAGGAGAGAGTGCAGCGATTACCTTCTCAACATCCACTTTCTCGGCTATGTTAGTGCCGCATTCACATACATATATACCTATTTTATTCGCCATGTGCAATTCCTCTATCTTCTTAATGCGAGTACTCTTCCAGATGCTGCTTCTGCATCAGCTATCGTCTCAGCAATATCCTTCGGATTTTGAGCGCACCCAGCAATAAATATGCCTTCTCGCGCGGTAACTACTGAAGTAAGGTCCGGTTCCTTTTCACTGAAGAAGCCATTCTCCCCTTGGGAAATACCTAGAATCTGTGCCAGTTTGGCTGAATCTGCCGCCGGTTCAAGCGCCGGGTTTAGAATAACCATATCGACAGTCAGGGTGTTCTCTTTGCCGTCTTCTGACTTGTACCTGATATTCAGTCCATTACCTGACTGGGAAACTTCGGCTACCGTAGCCCTGATGAAATCAACACCGCCTTCTTTTGCTTCCTGGTAAAATCGCTGATATGTTTTGCCAGGAATACAGAGGTCGGTGTAAAACTGAGTTATTTTGACTTCGGGCAACTTGTGCTTGACGAAGTGTGCGATTTTGAGAGAAGCCATACAGCAGACTGAGGAGCAGTAGCCTTTCTCATCTCGTCCTACACAATGAATGATGGCCATTGATTTCGGCTGTTGACAGTTCTTGAGGACTATCTGCCCCTGCGTAGGTCCATTGGAGGCGCATATTCTCTCGATTTCCATAGCAGAATAGACGTTATCAGACTTCTTATAGCCGTATCGGCTGATTCCGCTGGGGTCAAATGATTTGAAACCGGTGGCTACGATAATGGCACCAACTTGAATTTCAATCTCCTCATCCTGCTGATTAAAGTCAATCGCCTCAAACGCGCAGGCTTCCTGACAAGCCTGGCACTCCTGACCCTTGAAACGCAGGCAATTTTCTATGTCGACTATAGGAACGGCGGGCAAAGCTCCAGTGCACGGAATATATATCGCCTTTCTCTTTGAGAGCCGTTCCTCAAATTCGTTGTCTACCTCTACCGGACAGGGGTCAAAGCAGGCACCGCAACTGATGCAGCTTTCCATGTCGACGTACCCCGCCCTTTTCTTGATTTTCACCGAGAAACTACCCGGAGAGCCGCTGACAGCTTCTAACTGGCTGAGTCTCAAAAGTACAATATTCTTGTTATCCACCACCTCTTCCAACTTTGGCGCCATAATACAGCCTACGCACTCCATGCTGGGGAATGCATCTTCGAGCTTGATTACATTACCACCGATATAGGAATTCTTTTCAACGAGGTACACCTGTCTTCCTGACTTAGCCAGTAGTGAGCTTGCCTCAACGCCGGCAATACCAGCACCAATAACGAGTACCGAGTTGTTCTGTCCGCTGTCGTTCATGTTATCTCCATCGTCTATAGTGCAACCTTTTTCTTAATAGGGCTGGGCCCCATCTGCTTAATCTTATTGGCAAATCCATTGGTTACATCGGCGAACCTTTGCCCCTCGGTGGCTGATATCCACGCTAACATGAGCCTTTCTGACTCCAGCCCTAGTGTCTCAAGGGTTTTCTCAAGAAGGGCGAATCTTCGGCGGGCATAGTAATTGCCTTCCCTATAGTGACAGTCTCCCGGGTGACACCCCGCCACGAGCACGCCGTCTGCACCGCGCAACAGAGCCGTAGCCGCGAGAACCGGATCAACCCTGCCGGAACACATCACCCTGATAACCGAGAGAGACCAAGGGATTTCTAGCTTTGCCGTACCTGCAAGGTCAGCGGCAGCGTAGGTACACCAGTTACACAGGAAACCAACTAGCCGGGGTGTGAATCCTTCCACCATCAATATCCCCGATTAGAACTGGACTTGCGCCTTGTACTTCCCGCCGCCTTCATCTACACACAGGAGCAATGTCTTTCCTGTCTTCTTGCACCAACCTTCTATGCTGTGGGGGAAGGTGTCACAGTCAGAGAGCACCTCGACGGTGTCTCCTGGTTGGATATTTTGTTTGGCATAAACAGCCAGTTTGAGCACCGGCTCGGGGCATTTGAGTCCCTTATAATCTAGATTATGAGTCGCCATGTGGACCTCCTTTAAATATGATTTATCTCAATTCCTTATTTCTGACTCCTTCTCAATAATCCTTAGAAAGAGAAGGTTAGCTGGGCGTCGCCTACTTCATTGAGAAACGTGGGAGCGTCCACGATTTCTACACCTTCTCTGAAATCCTCGGCTTTAAGGTCCTTATTTTCTAGCGCAAGTTCGCAGACCAATATTCTGCCGCCTAGAGTGCGCATACTATTGTATAGTTCTACGATGTTGGGAAGTCCCTTGCCTGAAATTTTCTCCAGTTCTCCTTTCACCATGGTAGGGGCACCACCAGGGCAACAGAATATAACTACATCATCCCCATTTGCAGCAGCGCTGGAACCTAGAATCATGGGTGGAAAAATGTTGCTGGGTGCCGAGCCATTGACTGTGATTGCTACTTTAGCCATATTAATTCTCCTTTCTTTTTATATTTTTTCCTTATAGTTAGAAGAGGGCAAGCACTCCATGCTCTAGCTGTCTCTTCGTAGCTAGTACCTATTTCACAAGGTAGTGTAACTAGCAAATTTAGTCATCTGAGCAATTGCGGCTCCTGTTAAACTGACTCGGGCCAAGATTTCTTACAGTCTGGGTAAAACTGCTCATAGTCTCAGCCATTTTTGGCCCCTCAGAGGCTCCGATCCATTGCAGCCTCAGCCTATCGCTACCAATTCCTATAGCCTTGAGAAAAGGCTTCAAGCCGGCGACCCTTCTTCTGGTGGATAAATTGCCCTTTATATAGTGGCAGTCTCCTGGATGGCAACCACCTACCAGAACGCCATCCGCGCCCAGGGCAAAGGCTTTCAGAATTAGCAAATCGCTAACTCTCCCTGAGCACATCACCCTTATCGTCCTTACATTTGACGGATATTGTATCCGTGAGGTCCCCGCCAGGTCAGCAGCGGCATAGGAACACCAGTTGCAAAAGAAAGCAACTATTTTGGGCTCAAATTTGCCCATTGGTGCCTCCTTGATTGTTGATACGGCTCATCTGATACATTAGGTAGTATATGGTAAAATGCAAACATAAACCAATCAGGCTTAACACCGGGTGGATATTATACCCCTTGGGGGTATAGTGTGTCAAAGAAGCCTGATTTCTCCGGAGGATATAATGGCTGAAGAAGCGATATCAAAGGAAGTTCTGTTGAACCGATTGAAAAGACTTGAGGGGCAGGTTCGGGGTGTTGAGAAGATGATTGAGGATGGGCGTGACTGTGAGAGCATTGTTACTCAATTGGGGGCAGTGCGCTCGGCAATTGAAAGTGTTGGGGCGCTTCTGCTCAGAAATTATATGAAGATTTGCTTTGACACCAAAACACCCGAATGTTCTGATATTGAGTCTCTGGAACGGGCTATTGCTATCTGGAGTCGGGTACATATTGGGGATGAAAATTAGGGGGTGAGAAAGGTGGCTACGAGTCCGGTTAGCAATATGAGAAAGAGCAATAATCGATTCAAGGGTTCTTTTTTCCCGGTAGAAATGGTTGAGTCTAAGATTCACATTTTTGACTCTTTGTCCTCAGATTATGATGCTTGGTTTGAAAAAGAAAGAAGATTGGTATTTGCCGCACTAGTAAGGCTTAGGGCAGTCTGATGGAGGAGAGGCATAACCTGGAATTGAAGCCCATCGGGATAATTCATTCTCCTTACAAGAATAAGTGGATAGCCCCTTACCAAGGCTATAAAAGTGAGGAGATTTCTCAGATAGAGGTATTTAAGGAATTCGAGGAAGGTTTAAAAGACATTGAGGGATTTTCCCATATTATCATTATTTATTGGTTTCATAAGTCTCAGGGATATCATTTGTTGGTTAAGACGCCCTGGGACGATAGTTTACATGGCCTCTTCACCACCAGATCACCGCATAGACCTTGTCCCCTGGGATTGACTGTAGCGGAGCTGGTAGCCAGGGAAGGTAATATCCTTAAGGTGAAAGGGCTGGACGCCATAGATGGCACCCCCCTGTTAGACATCAAGCCATATGTTCCTTCGATAGACGAGAGGTCGGTTGTCAAACCTGGCTGGTTTGAAGGCAAGCTGGGAAAGGGAAGAAGCTGACAGCGACTCATATCCTCATACTATTGGCTGTAGGGGCAGGTGCTGGTTTTGCCAGCGGACTGCTGGGAGTTGGCGGTGGTTTTATCATGGTTCCCGTCAGCTACTGGATTATCCTGGCTGTGGGTATCTCTCCGGATATCGCCATAAGAATAGCCTTCGGGACAAGTCTGCTGGTGATTTTGCCCACAGCGATAAGCGGCACCTGGAGACATAACAAGAAGAAGGCAATCCATTGGAAAACCGCCTTAATTTTAGGTCCATGTGCCTTGGCCGGGGCTGTGGTTGGGGCTACCCTTGCTGCTCATCTTTCTGGTGGAGTACTGAAAACAGGTTTTGGAGGACTGGTTCTAGCTGTTGCCTTATTGATGGGCTTGGAACTAGTGCCAAAGTTGAGAAGAGGGGATGATGAGTTGCGGGAAAATTTCGGGCTGTTGGCCGCTTGCGGTTTCCCTATAGGGATGGTAACCGGGTTGACCGGGCTTGGTGGTGGGGTAGTGATAGTCCCCATGCTGGTGTTAGCACTAAATTTTCCCATGCATATTGCTGTGGGAACATCGGTGGCTTCAATAATATTTGCCAGCCTGGGTGGTATTGTTGGCTATATTATAAATGGGCTTGGGGTAGCCGGTCTCCTCCCTTATTCCATAGGCTATGTAAATCTGCCAATATGGTTATGCTTGGCAGCTACCAGCATACCCCTGGCCCAGTTTGGAGTCCGGGCAGCACACGCCCTGCCGGCGAAACAACTAAGGTATATCTTTATTGCTTTTATGGTCTACTCGGGCTTAAGGATGATCGGCGTATTTTAACCAGGCGCAGGGCTTCGAGCCCTAAACTGCATCTGAAATCGGCGGCATCGCCGCATCCTTTTGTCTACCACAGTACACTACATATGGGTTCTAGAAACTCGAACCGAGCGGAGTAAAGGCAGCCGAGGAGCAGTAGCCCCAGAATTATTAGTATTGTGGCACCTACTGGTCTGGAATACTTTGCATAGCGGTCTCCCAGGTTTGAAGTCAGGGCAAAGGCGGCCGTGCCGAAGATAACGAGGTCGTCAAGCATAAAAAAGAAAACATACAGCAGGATGTAGTTATAATATTGGAAGGTGGTCAGACTGGCCAGGGATAGAACGCGAGTGAAAACCGCTGGGATTGCTGCGGAACATACGAATTCGATGGAATTTACCGCAAAGGCCAGAGCTACAATTCCCGCTATAGTTCCCAGGGTTATGGGGGAAGACACAATCTTCTGTATTCTGGTCATCGTCTTTTTTCGGGATTCCTCGTCTGTAACTTTGCAGACAATGGCGCCTTTTGTCTCTACGACTTCCCTTATTTGCAATATCCCTCCACCAAGAGCTACCAATCCAATCACAATTGTCACTGGCTTGACATAGCCGATGAACAGGAAAGCATTGAGCCATGCTGTCATGAATAGGAAATACAGGATTCCTGAAGCCAGAACAAAGGAGCCGACAATCAGCCAGATCCTTTTTCTATCTCTCAAGGTCGCTATAATGGATATGAGATAAACAAGTACCCACATAGCACAGGGGTTGAAACCGTCCACAAGACCCAAAATTACGGTCAAAGCCGGAAGCGAATAATCAGCAAGTACAATTTCCCCTATAAGAGGCAATACGATTGTATCCTTGGGTTTTTCACCTGCCGGCGGCGGGCAATTCCCCGCCAGACATTGTTGCAAAGCTTCTTCAATTGCCCTGCCCGTTGTTTCTTCGGATTCCCAACCACTAAATACTTGGTTTTCGAAGATCGTTATGGGAAAATCTGGCTCGTCTTGTATCCCCATCTCTTCAAGCTTCTCAGACAATAGGGCACTTCCTGCAGGTGTAGTAGCGTCGTGTTCAATAATTTGAATTTGAGGGTATGTATTGGCTAACTTTTCATTAAATGGCCTTTGTTCATCGCAGTGTGAACAGCCGGGAAGATAAAAGAAATCGACCTCAAAACCTTCGCCGGTACTTGATGTTCCCTGACTTGTGAATCCGATGACTATTCCTAGGATTATCAGGGATATAATCAGGTATCTCTTGAAGCGGTCCTGGAAGGTGTTTTTCAAAAAATTAGTCACTCTATTGTACATTGACAAATACCACCTCAAAATAGCCTAACCTGTTTAGGATTTTCACGTAAAAGGAACATGGTGTACAAGTTGTCACTCGGAAGCGATGCCCTTAGCTGGAATCGCTAATTATCTCCGAACATTATCCAAACTCACATGATGTGCAAGACGCCACCTCGAAAACTATGCTCTCATTGTCCATATAACCTGCTACATCAAATACTATTACCGTGACTGTAACATAACCGGCTGTATTCGGAGCAGTCCAGGTAATCATGGAACCCTCTCCGGAAATCTCGCCACCATCGCATAACCATTGGTAAACCAATTCACCGCTTGTGTTTGAAGCAACGCACTCAATATCATATTCTTTCTCTTTCCCGACCTTGTACCCCCAACTGTATTCTTTCAAATATTTAGGCTCTTGGGCGGTAATAATCAGGTTTTCAATAATTGACATAGTGCCATTTGCCGCAATGAGAATTAATGATCCTGTGTCGTTACCACCCTGACCGTCGTCGACCACAATTGTGATATCATATCCACCAATTTCTTCAGGAGCAGTCCAGGTAACTTCAGGCCCTGTGCCTGTAATATGACCGCCGCTAGCCGACCAGTTATAGCTCAGTTCGTCGCCATCAGGGTCTGAAGCATTACATGATACCTGGAGACTACCCAGAGGAGCAGTCCACTCTGCCTCGGCTGCTAGACTGCCGATAACTGGCTGGCGGTTGCCAGTGCAGGATGAGACCATGAGCAGCACTACTATCGCCACAATTACCATGCATCTTTTTTTATTCATTGGTTTTTGTCTCCGCAGTCTCTTGCGTTCCAGTCTGTATCCACGTCACCACATAATATACCATCCTTATAAGAATGATGGAAACTACCGTTTTAATGACTTTCTAGGCATATTTTGTACGAAAGGTGGTGGTGTGCAGGTCGCTGCTTGGAAGACCATGCCCTTAGCTAGAGCTGCTATTTATCTGCCAATTTATCAAAAATTACATGCTGTACACTGCACGACGTAGAAAACTATGCTCTTACTTACCATATTGTCAGCGACATCAGACGCTATTACTGTGACTGTAAAGTGACCGGAAGTATCCGGGGCAGTCCAGGTAATCGTAGAACCCTCCCCGGAAATCTCGCCAGCTTCGCATGACCAATTATACGATACTCCGACGCCCGTGTCGGAAACAATGCACTCAATATCGTATTCTTTTGTTCTCCCGACCTTATAATCATAGTCCCCAGGAATGCCTCCTTTCAAATATTTGGGCTCTTTGGCAGTAACAATAAGGTCTTCAATAATGGGTGGGGTACCGGTTGCCACGCTGAGGGTTACCGACTTTGTGTCTTCTCCACCATAGCCATCCTCGACTACGACTGTGACGTCATATATGCCAACTTCTTCGGGAGCAGTCCAGTCTACAACTGCGCCCGTGCCAGAAATATCGCCTGCGGTGGCTGACCACTCATAGCTTAACTCGTCGCCATCAGGGTCCGAAGCATTACACGTCACTTGAAGACTACCCGAAGGAAGAGTCCAGACTGCATCGGCTATCAGGCCGGTGATGATTGGCGATTTATTAGTTCTCACCTGGATGGTTATTTGACTTGTTGCTTCGCCACCGCGGCCATCGGTTACTATGACTGTAACATTATAGGAACCTACAGAGAGAGGAGCGATCCAGGTAACTGTAGCTCCTTCTCCATATATTTTGCCCTCACTAGCCGACCAGTTATAGCTTAACTCGTCGCCATCGCGATCTGAAACAGTACACACAACTTGGCAGCTTCCCGAAGGAAAGACTTTCTCCGGCTCAGCTTCCAGACTGGTGATAGCTGGCCGGTGGTTGGCTAGCATTGTGTCAAGTAGGATCGCAAGTGCTATTGCTGCCGCCACAATTACAATAATTACCAGCCATCTTTTTTTGCTCATTAGTTTCTCTCCTTAAATCCTTTTTCGTTCAAGCCTTTATCCAGGGCATTGCATAATATATTACCACTCTTATAAGGGTAATGGAAAATAAATTTTGGATGATTTTCAGGCACTTTTCACGTGGAAGGTACATAGTATGCTGGTTGCCACTGGGATGGCTATGCCTTTAGTCACAATTGCTATTTATCCTCTAATTTCATCCAAAAGTACATGATGTACAAGACGCTACTTTGAAAAATATACTCTTACCCACCATATTGCCAGCGATATCAGACACTCTTACTGTGACTGTAACGTTACCTGACGTGCCTGGGGCAGTCCAGGTAATCATAGAGCCGTCCTCAGAAATCTCAGAAATCTCGCCACCATCGTATGACCAGTCATAAACCAATTCGCCCGTGCCGGAAGCATTGCACTCAATATCGTATTCTTTGGTTTGCCCGATCGTGTACCCAGTGGAGGTTTTTATCAGATATTTGGGCTCTTTAGCAACAACAATCAGGTCTTCAATAATTGGTGGGGTACCAAGTGACACGCTGAGTGACATAAGCGTTGTGTCCTCCTGACCAAAAGCATCGGTAACCATAACTGTGACTTGGTATACACCAACTTCTTGGGGGGCAATCCAGTTTACAACCGCTCCTGTGCCAGTGATATTACCTCCGTTTGTTGACCATTCATAGCTTAGCTCGTTGTCATCAGGGTCTGATGCATTACACGTCACCTGGAGACTACCCGAAGGAGTGATCCAGACTGCATCGGCTGTCAGGCTGTTAATTTTTGGCGGACTACTGGTTTTCACTTCGATGGTCACCTCTTTCGTGGCTTTGCCACCGTGGCCATCGGTCACCGTGACTGTAATATTGTAATAGCCTAGAGGCAAATAAGGAGCAGTCCAGGTAACTGTCGCTCCTTCTCCTTTTATTAAACCTCTACCCGACCATGTATAGCTTAGCTCGTCACCATCGAGGTCTGTAGCATTACACACAATCTGACAGCTTCCCGAAGGAAGAACTCTCTCCGGCTTAGCTTCCAGACTGGTGATGACTGGTCGATGGTTGGCTAGCGTCGCGTCAAATAGAATCACAAGTAGCACTACTGCCACCACAATTACCACAATTACTAGCCATCTTTTTTTGTTCATTAGTTTACCTTTTCTGGAGTCTCTTTCGTTCGAGCCTGTATCAAGGGCATCGCATATATTACCACTTTTATATCGGATTTGTTTAGAGCTTGGATTTTAGGATTTAGAATTTAGCCATAGAGATTGCCACGCCCCGACAAGTCGGGGCTCAGAATGGCAATAAGGAAGGTCTCAGGATGGCAAGTGGGCAGCATATGGAGATTGATGCGTATGCCGCATCGAATTGGCAAGAAGATTTATACTGGCGGTGGTATTTTCGCTTAGCGTGGTGATTTTGAGTTTCATTCTTGATATTGCCTGAGAGCTCAGCGGCGTGGCGGCTGAAGTGATGCACCCGACAATTACCAAAACGCCTGCAAACGAAAGCTGGCATTAACTGGAATTTTGGCCGATATGGCCGTTGCGCGACTTGTTAGCCGCCCAAACCCCAACTACGACCAGGCAGGAAGTTTCTCAGCTTTCCAGTATCTCGACAGCAAGACCAGGCTGTAAACGCCAGTAGCAAGCAGAATTATATCCTCGTAGACCCCATACCTGGCAATTTGCACAAATGGCGTGAATGGAATCGCGCAGAGAAGCAGCAGAATGTAGATTGTTTTATCAACCTGCGGCAGAGCCATTGTCAGCAGGAGCAAACCAAGGGCCGTTGTCGGGCATGGAAAAGCTCCAGGCATGATGAGGCTCGTGAAGCCATGTCCAAACACCATGCCGAACAAAGGGTAGCAGAATATCAACAGCGCCAGCACCAACGTCGCATACTTCCGCCACCCGACTGTGGGAAGAAGGAACCGCATCTTTTGCCTGAACAAATCGACTGCAAACAGCACCGCGACGATGATGAATATAGAACCAAAGACGTAGTTGCCGTAGCTGCCACCAGCCATATCCCTGGCAAGTACGAAATAGAACACAATGCCATTCCATGCGAATGCCATTGAGAGATACAGCTTCGCGACGAGGGTCTGGATCCTACCGGGTTTGAGAAAAAGCCATCCGACGATCAGGATTGCAGCAATGTAGAAAACGATCTGGGCAGGCTGGATCTGAGCACCGTAGGCTTCCATAATTTGCCAGAATTGGTCTTTGGCTATCATGCTTTGCCCCGAAGCAGCGATCTTTCCCTTGCCTCTGGCATGGTTAACTTCTCTCTATACAGTTGAAATCACCTTTATTTCGTCTCCCACCACCATGCCCAGAAAGTCACAAGCGCTTCCGTCTCTTAGCGATACTTCAAGATAACCGCTGCTGCCCACGATAGCCATTACCCCTTCACTTTGTGCGTAGTAGTCGCTGATACCTTGAATACAATGCCCAGCCGCCTCAATCATGACGTCCTTTCCAGGTAAGTCATTATTTTTAATATTTGTAATCAAATTGCCAAAGCGGTCAATATGTAAGACCAGGCCAACTAAATTACCTTCCGAATCAAGTGATGGTTTTGGTATGGAGAGTACATGCAGGGAGTTAATTTTCTCCCCGAATTCATAAAGGGAAATGCCTAGGGAGAGGCCGGCAGCCACGGGGGCAAAAATATCTCTTCCATGAAAGGTAGGGTTGACTGGATGTCGCCAGAAGCGAGGGTCGGTAATGGCTACAGCTTCAAGTCCTGCCTTAAATACTATCTCTTTGAGGTTATTAGCATGTTCGGTTAGCGAGCGACTTTCAACGAGAAATAAATCATCAATTATATAGCTGAGGATGCCATTATCGGGGGCAACGAAAAATGCCGAAGGTGTTTTCAGTATTATCCCTTGGCGCTCACTACCTACGCTGGGGTCAACAATAGCCGTATGAATTGTTTGCTTTGGGAAGTAGCGATAAGCGACACTCAGTATGAAAGCAGCTTGAAGGATATTCTGCGGCTCGATAGAATGGCTGATGTCTATGATATTAGCTTCAGGGTTGGTGCTTAAGATAGCGCCTTTCACAGCAGCAACGTAAGCATCATCATAGCCAAAGTCAGTAGTTAGGGTTATTATGGAACTCATCTATAGATACTAATACTGAGTAACAATTAGAGCAGCGAAAACGACAAGCAGGATGACTAAGATTATGGTCAGCTTGAAAAGGGTGCTTTCTATCCCTCGCCGGGTTCTATACACTGAGTCAGCTTGCCCGAAGATGCCCCCTATACCTCCACCGCGTAACTGAAATAGTACAGTGGCAATTAAGGCTATTGCTATTAGTATCTGGGCGATAAGAAGATAAGTGGGCAATTTATTTACCTCCTAGCTCCTTTATAATAATCTCTCTCACCATAACTGGATTAGCCCTTCCTCTGGTAGATTTCATTACCTGCCCTATAATAAACGTCAAAGCTTGCTGTTTACCAGAGGCATAATCTGCTACTGCTCCCGTATTATTGGCTATCGCTTGTTTTACCACTTTCCTTATTTCATCGGCATCGCTAATCTGGCTGAGTTTCTTTTTTGTTATAATCTCGCTGGCTCCCTTGCCACTGTGAAACATCTCCTCAAACACTGCCTTGGCAGCCGGTCCGCTTAGAGTACCATTATCTACCAAGCCAAGCATTTCTGCTAGATGGTTCGGACTTATTTTAACATTTTCAATCCCAGTATTGGTAGCGTGAAGCAGTCGGCTGAAATCTCCTAAAAGCCAGTTGCTAACCGTCTTGGCTTTGCCAGTGTTCATTAGCTTAGCACAGTTTTCAAAATAATCGGCCATAGCCTTAGAGCTAGTTAGAATATTAGCATCGTACAAGGACAAGCCATATTGGGTCATAAATCGGTCTCTGCGTGCTTCGGGTAACTCGGGGAGTTTTGCTCTGATTTCCTCTATCCAGGCTCGGTCCAAAACCAGGGGAGGCAAATCGGGTTCGGGAAAATATCGGTAATCATCGGCATACTCTTTAGTTCTCTGGGTCACTGTTTTGCCTGCTTCATCTATCCAGCCTCTGGTCTCCTGTACCAGTTCTCCACCTTCCTCGAGTACCTTTTTTTGTCGCCTCGATTCATATTCCATAGCCTGGTAAACCGCTTTGAAGCTATTCATATTTTTAACTTCCACCTTGGGCAAAAATTCTTTACTAGCCACTGGGCGTATGCTTATGTTGGCATCACATCTGAAGCTTCCTTCCTCCATGTTGCCGGTGGACACCCCCAGATAACGCAAGATATTGCGTAACCTGATAAGGTAATCCCGGGCCTCCTCGGGAGAGCTCATTTCGGGCTCGCTAACAACTTCCATCAAGGGCACCCCTGAGCGGTTGACGTCTATCAGACTGCAATCCCCTCTGTGCCACAATTTAGCGACGTCCTCTTCGAGATGCACCCTGGTGATATTGATTCTTTTCTTTGTACCATCGCTATCAATGGTTAGCGAACCTCCTTTTCCAATGGGAGCATCATACTGGGAAATCTGGTAGCCTTTCATCAGGTCGGGGTAGAAGTAGTTCTTACGGTCGAATTTGGTATATTCGGGGATGGTGCAATTCAAAGCCAGAGCAGTCATCACTGTATATTCTATCGCTTTTTCATTGATTACAGGGAGAACGCCGGGCATGCCCAGGCAGACGGGGCAGACATGGGTGTTAGGATGGGCACTGGCATAATCGGTGCTGCAGTTGCAGAACATCTTACTCTTGGTTAATAGCTGAGTATGGACCTCCAGGCCGATAACGGTTTCATATGTCATAGCTTTCGTCAGTATAGCAGTGTTATCAGGCAAGGGCAAGGAACAGCCAGCTTGACCCACAATTTGGGTGTTGCTAGAATTGAATTTGGGGATATAGCTCAGTTGGGAGAGCGCTGCGTTCGCATCGCAGAGGTCGGGGGTTCGAATCCCCCTATCTCCACCATGCCCCTGTAGCTCAGTTGGATAGAGCAGCGGTT
>Ga0315538_1000963_pt1 | contig 17405 bp, 16 predicted proteins | sample SalMarSW160230MG_2_FD_203834 | JGI IMG/M metagenome (GOLD analysis project Ga0315538, IMG submission 203834) | Salt marsh sediment microbial communities from the Plum Island Ecosystem LTER, Massachusetts, United States - Salt Marsh Sediment SW1601-230 ...
ATCCTGACAAGCGTACGGGTGAGTATCGGTCTTGGGGTTGCCTTTCTGTACATTGCTGAGACAAGCGCTGCCTTAGGAACCGGGCTGGGAACCTTTATCAAGGCGCACATGTTGTACGCGCGGGACCTGGCATTTGCCGGAATAGTAGCGATGGCGATCCTCGGTCTCGTCCTGTATGTGGGAATCGATTTGCTGGAGCACTTACTCTGCCGCTGGAAGTATGTTAGACGCCGATCACTTTGACGAGAAAGGGCACCGCCGAGTACGATCAATAAGATGAAACTTCATAGGATCTATACCGTCGCTAACACAACTAAGGAGGGTTCGCTGCGTGCCCTGGCTGAGCTCAAGGCCTGGTGCCAACTGCAAGGGATTGAAGTAATCCCTGCCGATCGGGGAGAGCCGTCGTTAAACGAGGTGGAAGGGGCGTTGGTCGTCGCACTTGGCGGAGACGGAACCGTGCTACGTGCCGCCTCGATCTTCGCTGACTCCGCCCTCCCTATCCTTGGAGCGAACCTGGGAAGCCTAGGCTTCCTCACCCAAGTGGGGGCTTCGTCACTCACCTCAGCCCTGGAAGGGGTATTGCACGATCGGTTCACGATCGAAGAGCGGATGAGACTCGCTTATACTTCCGTGGAGAACCGCGGAACCGTCTTAAACGACATTGTTATCACCGGAATCTCACGGGTCCGCTTCTGCGAACTCGAGCTTTCCTGGAGCGATGGCGAGGTAGCAAGTTATCCCGGAGACGGCCTGATCCTGGCGACAGCAACTGGCTCCACTGCCTACACCCTCTCAGCCGGGGGACCGGTGATCGTCCCGCCAGCGGCGTGCATTCTGGCAAGCCCCCTTGCCACACACAAGTTGGGGTTGCGACCTGTGATCTTCCCAGCGGAGGAGGTCCTCCATGTGCGAGTCCGCACCGCGGTGAGCGTCTTTGTGGACGGGGACTACCTCGTAGATCTGTCTCCCGGAGCAGAAGTGATCGTGAAGCGAGCTCCTTTCCCGACCCAACTCGTCCGCATGAAAGATGCTCCCTCGTTTTTCCGGGTGTTGGAGGAGAAACTAAATTGGGGAAACGAGCTGGAACGGAATGCAGGAAGATAAGTGTAGCAAAATTCTTGCCAGGGCTCTGTAGAAGATGGGCTTAAAACAGCTCCCAGGCTAGAATGGAGCGAACGATTACTGCATCGTAGTTATCAGATATTCCCTGGAAAATAATTCACTTCGAAGAAGACTTTGCCCTCTCGACAGCTACCTCGGCTAAGATCTCAAGCGCATCATATATCGGAACGTGGATATCCTCTTGGGACAACACTAGAGACACCTCAGTGCACCCGAGAATAATAGCCGCAGCACCACGATCAACCAATCTATTAGCCACTTTGATAGCTTTTGCTTTTGCTTTGTCTCGGTCAATCTGCCTTCCTTTTACCAGGTAGATGACGTCCATAGTGACACTTTGATCCGACTCTTCAGGGGATAGAAGCTCGATGCCCATTTTGCTGCAGGCCTTATGATAGAGGCGACTATCTAGTGTGCCATCGGTAGCCAGAATCCCCACACACGGCTCGCGGATGGAAGCAGCCGTTAGTTCGATCATATCAAGAATAGAAACATTTATACTTTCACCCATACGATCAATATAATGGTGCGCTGTGTTGCAGGGCATGACAATGAAGTCCGCTCCTGCGTTCTCAAGATTGCGAGCAGTACTGACCAACAGTGGAAACGGGTCCTCTCCACCGTGAAGAAGTGCGGCGGTTCTATCTGGTATTTTGGGATTGTTATCGATGATGATTCTTAGATGATCTTGGTCAGTTAGGGCGGATGTTTTATTCAAGATCCTGCGAAAAAGCTCTAAAGTTGCTCCAGGCCCCATTCCTCCGAGGATCCCAATCACCTTTTCATTCTCCGGATCTTTCATACAAGATCTTCCTTCCAAAGCAAGATTTTGCTAACACCATGTATACCTCAGTTTTTCAAAATCGGAATTACTTTAGACTCACGAGGCGGAACTCGTCGATATAAATGTCGAATACGCGTCTAGCAAAATCTTTTGCACCCACAGGTGCTTCACCACTTGCGTAAAAAGTCATGGCTCCTATCACTCTTCCTGTTTGCCGCCAATCCCTTTCCTGTAGGACAGTATTCACTGTGTTTACGACCTCGCCAGCGGGATCGACCATGCGAATGTGGGGAGACAAGAGTGCACGCATATCCTGAGCCACACAAGTAAAATCCGTACAGCCCAGAATTAGAACATCGACTGCTTTCTCCTCAAGAGGTCCGAAGCAGCTCTTAGCCAATCGCCGGATCTTCTCCTTGTCGTCAATCTCTGCTTGTTCTGCTAGACGAAGCAACTCAGGACAGGCGTTGCCAAATACTTCCGTCGAAGGGGAGAGTTGCTGGAACACGTCTTCATAAACCTTGCTGTTGATTGTCCCCATAGTGCCGACAACTCCAACCTTTTTGACCTGGGCGCTTTTCAAGGCCGCTTTAACCGCCGGGTTGATCATTCCGATCACGGGAATCTCCCGAGCTTCCTGTTGTGCGACCTCTGCAGCCGCAGCTGAGGCAGTATTGCAGGCAATCAGAATACTTTTAACGTCCTCCCCCAAGAAGAAATCGATAACCTTAAGAACAAAGGTTTTCACCTCCTCACGAGGCCTGGGACCGTACGGTAGATTGGCAAAGTCCGCGAAGTAAACGATGTCCTCTTCGGGCATCTCGTCCAAGACTTTTCTTGCAACAGCTAATCCTCCTAAACCCGAATCAAAAACACCAATAGGCCTCCCTTTCAAGGGTTCCCTCCTTCCTAAGTAGTCACGTAAATTGCGAGGTCAGGACAATTGGTCTCGCACTGCCTGCACCCGATGCAGTTACCCGGTTGATAGACTTCGACAACCCTGTACCCCTTTTTATTTGGCTCGCGGGAGAGTCGTAAAACGTCCCTTGGGCAATAAAAAATGCACAGCCCACAGCCTTTACAGATCTCAACGTTCGTATGTATCTGTTTTGCGCCCATCAGCGCTCACACTCCTAACGATTCAATTCGGGAAACGATCTCGGCAGGATTGTCCGCAATAAACGCTCCCGCTTGTTTAAGCGCTTTGACTTTGCTTTCGGCCGTTTCCCTATCCCCTTCGATAATGGCACCGGCATGGCCCATTTGGGCCCCTCGGGGAGCGTCGTATCCGACAATAAGAGCAATGACGGGTTTCCTTGCATATTTCTCGATGAACGCAGCAGCTTCGTGCTCCATCATCCCGCCAACTTCACCAAGGAGGATGGTGATTCCGGTTTCGGAATCTTCTTCAAACATGGCTAACACATCCCGCTGCGTCAGCCCCCAGAGCGGACCACCCCCGATGCCAACGATCGTGGATTGCCCAATGCCGCTTTCCGTCAACAATTTGCATACTTCGTAGGAAAGCGCACCGCTCTTCGACACGATCCCAACTTTCCCCTCTTTCAACACCCGATTCGGATGAACCCCTGCCTTACACTTTCCTGGAGAAACCAGACCCGGGGTATCCGGCCCAAGGACTTGGACACCACTGCTCGCAGCAAAGTTTAGGATGGCAACCATATCTTGGTCAGGAATACCAGCTGCGGTGAGGATAATTAACTTAAGCTGGTTTTCGATGGCTTCAATCGCCGCGTCTTTGGCAAATCGCGCAGGGACAAAGCTTAACGCGACATCCGGTCGATGCGCCTCGACGGCTTCTTCCACATAGTCATACACTGGAATGCCGTATACTGTGGCCCCTCCCTTCCCCGGTGTGACCCCGGCGACGATGGTCGTTCCATAGTCTTTCATAATCTTTGCCTGAAACGAGCCGACCTTTCCGGTTATGCCTTGCACCAGCAGGCGTGTTCGTTCATTGACAAGTATTGTCATGATCACCCCTTAGCGCGCGATACTGCGGTGCGAACAGCGGTCGGAAGGTCGTCCAAGGTTTGTATGCCCACCGCACGCAGCATTTCCTTTCCTCGCTCTTCTTCTGTTCCACACATGCGGACAACTAAAGGGACACAGACCTCGTTTTGCTGAAGATAGGCCACGATCCCCTCTGCCACTTCATCCATTCGTGTTAGGCCGCCGATAAGGCTGATCAAAAGCGCCTTTGTTTGAGAATTAGCAAGGACGACTTCCATGGCATCGCGCATGGTTTCCGTTCCACCAAAGACGCCCAACTCGCAGAAGTTTGCTGCTTCTCCCCCCGTTGCTTTGATCAGGTCGAGGGCTAACATGCCGGTTCCTGCCCCGTCGGAGATCATGCCCACAGTCCCATCAAGTTGGACGTAGGTGATGCCTTTTTCCTCCGCGAGTCGCTCAGCCTCGGGTTTCGCCTCTGCTACGAGAGGTGCCTGCTCCTTCAAGAACTCATCAAAACGCTCCCCTTGCCGAAAGCGGGCTTTGTCGTCGAGGAGCATCTTCGCGTCCAAAGCCATCAGCCCGGTTGGTGTCACAACCAGTGGGTTGATCTCAACAAGGGTGGCATCGTAGTCCTGAAAGATATAAAACAGTTTACTAAAGAGCTCCACGAAAGCCTTCGTATGGGGCTCTGCACCGAGTCGTTTGGCGAGGAATCGAGGCAAGTAATTGGGAAGTCCTGGACACAGGGTGACGTGTTTTTTGATAATCCGCTGAGGACTTCGCTGTGCCACCTCTTCGATGTCCATCCCTCCGGCTGCACTGGCCATGACCATCGGCCGGTTAGCATGTTTATCAATAAGAAACGACAAATAAAGCTCCTTCTCTATAGCGACCTTCTCTTCGGCCAACACCGCCTTCACCGGATGATCCTTGACGGTGGTATTCAATAGAGCACGCAATGTAGAAGCAGCTTCTTGGGCGTCGAAGACCGTCTTTATCGCTCCAGCTTTCCCCCTTCCTCCTACGGGCACCTGTGCCTTCAACACAATGGGATAGGAAAGGTCATGAAGATCCTCGGAAGATATCAAGAGCTTGCTATTCGGAACTGGGATTCCCTGCTCGCGAAGAAGCCGCTTCGCCTGAAATTCAAGTAATCGCATTAATCAAACCTCTAGCGTTATATTTCGCGCGAGAGCCAATTGCTTGCCTCGCTCCACAGCTTCCAGATTCACCTTTAGGAACTTTGCAGGCACACTGCTTTTAATCGCCTCGATCAAAGCGTCCTCTGGCATCAATCCCGTCGTCTGTCGCAAAAAGCCCAGCATGACCATGTTCGCTGTAATCTGTTTTCCGATTTCATCAATAGCAATTTGGGCTACGGGCACTTCTAAAATGCTGATGTCGTCACGGTCGGGATGCACTACAAACCGAGGGTCGATGAGCAACGTTCCACCCGGCCGCAGCCTCTCCAGGTATCGTTTGAGTGCCGGTTGAGACATAGCTATAAGGATGTCCACCGCTTTCGCTGTAGGAGACTTGATGGCTTCCTCAGCAAGGATCAGCTCCGCTTGACACTCGCCACCACGGGCCTCTGAACCATACGACTGTGTTTGAACCGCGTTTAACCCAGCATATACCGCCGCTGTGCCAAAAACCGTTGCCGATAAGACGAGCCCTTGCCCGCCGAAACCGCAAAATTGCAAATTGATCCGGCTCTTTTTCATCATTCCCTTCCTTGCGCCATAATAGACGTACCGTCAAACACGGGCCGCTTATAATCGACAAAGTCACCGAGGACAAACCGATCTGCGAGCGCTTCTTCCGATAACGTCTTGGCCTCTTCGATCGTAACAGACCGTTCTTCAATCCATTGAACACCCTTTACGGGATCCCCGGATCCAAACGCCCGTCTGCCAAAATTGGTTGGACATTGGGCGACAAATTCAACTAGGGCAAAGCCCTCATGTTGCAACGCCTTTTTGAGCGCCTGGATCCCTTGCCCGGACCGGTAGGTGCTCCAGCGACTAACGAAGGTTGCTCCCGCAGCCAAAACCAGCTTGCAGAGGTCAAAGCGAGGCTCAGCATTCCCGAACGGGGTGGTCATTGTGCGCAATTTTTCGGGAGTCGTTGGCGCCACTTGTCCACCGGTCATAGCGTAGTTCAAGTTGTTGACCACGATCATCGTCACGTCCAGATTCCTCCTTGCAGCTTGGATAAGGTGATTTCCCCCGATGGCTGCTGCATCCCCGTCTCCTGCAAAGATGACGACGTGCAAATCTGGATTGTGCAGTTTTATGCCCGTAGCCCAGGGAAGTGTCCTTCCGTGGACGCCATGCAGAGCGTCAGCATGTAAATAAACAGGAATTCTTGCTGTGCAACCGACCCCACCGATTGCCACGAGCTTGTCAAAATTCAATCCAACAGCGTCGGCCGCTTGCAAAAAGTAGTTCAGCACCTGGGCTGCACCACAGCCGGGACAAAAGAAATGAGGCAGGCTCCCTTCGCGCAGGTACTTGATGAGGGGATTCTTGTTCATCGTCTAACCCCCTTGATCGCTGCGTAGATCTCGTCTGGGGTATGAATCTCCCCCCGGTTCTTGGTGACCCGAATAACATCACAGCAACCGCCACTGGCACGTTCGATCTCCCCTGCATACTTGCCAATGTTCATCTCGACGGCGAGGATCACTGAAGCTTGCTCGGCGACTGCTCGGATCTCCTTTTCCGGTACGGGCCAGACAGTAATCAGTTTCAATAACCCCGCCTTGATGCCATTTCCCCGAGCCTGATAGACAGCGTCAAGTGCCGGTCTGCTTTCACTGCCGTACGCAATCAACACAATCTGGGCGTCATCGAGAAAGACGCCATCCGTCTCGACAATGTCGTCCCTATGCCGAGCGATCTTGCCGATAATCCGGTCATACATTTTCTCAAAGACATCGGGATCCCAACTGATCCCGCCCCATTCATCGTGCGGGTTGAGAGAGTGGAGGATACGATACCCTTCTCCAAAGTCCGGCAACGGAGGGGTTGCATCCCGATCCGCCCTGAATGGCACAAACTCCTGTGAAGGCACCGTTGGTTTTGTCCGGTTGATGACCTCGATGTCTTTCTCATCAGGAATGACAAGGTTTTCCCGCATCAGAGCGATCGTGGTCTCCGACATCACGATCACGGGGGTGCGATACCTCTCGGCGAGGTTAAAGGCCTTTATTGTATGGTCGAACAATTCTTGCACCGAAGATGGGGCCAGTACAATCATCTCATAGTCGCCACTGGCTGCCCAGCGCATCTGCATTACATCGGATTGTGTCGCATAGTTCTCACCCCTGCAGCGTTGAACATCCACGATTACTAAAGGGATCTCCGCCGCCACCGCGTAGCCGATCCCCTCTTGCATATAGTTGAAGCCCGCACTTGCAGTGGCGGTCATTGCCTTGGCCCCTGCGAGGGATGCTCCCGTCAGCGCATAGATGGAACATAGCTCGTCTTCACCCTGGAGAAATTTGCCTCCTACCGCTGGCATCCGAGCCGCCATCCGCTCGGAGATCTCGTTGGCAGGAGTTATGGGATATCCAGCAAAGAAATCACATCCTGCTGCGAGTGCACCCTCCACAACGGCATAGTTCCCGAGCATGAAGTGCTTTCCCGTCAGGACCCGCTTCTTCTTACTTAATCCACGCATTTGTCACCTTCTACACTGTTTTCCCTAGGAAGCTCTCGATGCGTTCAAAGGCCTCCACAATACGTTCCTTGGTGGGGGTATACTCCATGCGCACATGACCCTCGCCAGATTCCCCGAAAGCGACACCAGGTACAGTTGCTACATGAGCTTCCTTAAGCAACATACTCGAAAACTCGATCGAGGAGCTTTTCAGGCGGTAGGAAGGAAAGCTGTAAATCGTAGCATGAGGCATAGCACAATCGAAAAACGCCGATGCCTCTATCTTGGACATCATAACATCGCGCCGTTCTTGATACTCCTGTACCATCTTGTCCCGCGCACGCCGTGATTCTTCACTGCTTAGCGCCTCAACAGCGCCAGCTTGAATGAATTCAGCAACACATGTTGCGGAATGTGAGTACACCTTAAGCATTGCCTCTACAATCCCTTTAGGGGCAGTCACATATCCGATTCTCCAACCTGTCATGGCGTAAGGCTTCGAAAACCCATTCACCGTGATGACGTTGTCAAACTCCGAACCGGGACTATAGTGCTTACCCTCGTAAATCAGGTGCTCATAGATTTCATCGGACATCACCAGCACGCCTCGTTCCTTTGCGAACTTGGTGATCTCAAACAGATTGGATCTGTCAAAAACGGCACCGGTAGGATTACACGGCGAGTTTACAACAATAAGTTTAACTCTTTTCCCAGTTATAGCGTTCTTGATCTCTTCTAAGTCTGGCTGAAAACCGTTTTCTTCCTGTAACCCGATACGAATTGCTTCTGCTCCGGCCAGTTTCAGAGCCTGAGCGTACGAGACCCAAGAGGGATCCAATAACACGACTCGATCTCCTTCATCCAATACCGTCAAAAAGGTGAGGAACACTGGAAATTTCGCACCCGGTGTGACAACAATATTCTGGACGTCTGTTTTAATGTGGTTCTCGCGTGCCAGTTTCTCGCAGATTAATTCGCGAAGCTCGGGAATGCCACCCGTGGGACCATACTTTGTCTTCCCCGCTTTCAACGACTTCCACGCAGCTTCTTTGATATTTTCCGGTGTGTCGAATTTTGGCTCTCCATCGCAGAGAGAAATCACATCGATACCCTGACTCACTAATTCCTTCGCGATGTTGCTTGCCTGATCGGTAGCTGATGGGCTTAACGCCGACAACCTCTTAGCCAAACGCCATTTCATCATTCTCCTTTCTGTCGATACTAGTTTCGAGGTCTCGCTTTCACACAAATTTGCGAAATTATCATATGCGACATCGGCTTAGAGGAAACCGTTTACAGCTCATGCCGTCCAGAGGCAGAAGATGACCAGAAAAGATACACATTACCTTGCCGCTCAAAGGAGGAAATGTGTAAACGGTCCCCTGCACAAGCCAATTGATTAGCGACCTTTCTTTTTAGCCTCAGAGATCACCCTTTATCGGCAAAGGCCATCATTTCGGTTGCCGTAAGTCCAGAAAGCCCCAGAGAGTTCGCCGTTACCCCCTCCTTCCAGAAATCCGTTTCTGCAAGGATATTTCCAATCGCAATGCACGCGTTCATTATTGGAGTCCCCACCTCTAGTTTATGCCCGATACTCGCTACGGGGACCATCCCGTACACCATATCCTCCACCAGATATCGATGTTTCAAATGCTTTGGGGCATCATGCGCTTTGGCGTAATACTTGGATTGATGGGTTCCCCCTGTTTCCTGAATTACCTTCGCATAGAATCGCTTTGCTAAATCGTCTGTTAGGGTCTTCTCGATCCCGAGTTTTTCTGCAACCTCCATTTTTTCGTAGTCGCAAGCATGTTGGACTCTAACGACTCCAGGCGTCATCGCTTCCATATAGAAGCTAAAAGCACCTTCTGTCGCCTCTATCCAACCGGCGTTAAGAATAACCCCCTGGGGGTGGGCCCATGGATTCACATTATTTATGCTTGTTTCCAAGCAATTCCTTGCCGGACTGTAGTCTTCAAAGATCTGGTTCAGTACCTCCAATGCCGTTTTGGTCTTCGAACCCGGAAAAGCCGCAAAAGGAAGGCCCTCTTTTCGACGTTTCACAAGCGCCTCGTTTGGCCCGACCTTATCACAGGCATATAGGAACGAGAGGGTTTCACCCAATGTCACATCTGCGTTGACGCCAAGCTCAGCTAACAACCGCGCCATTCTCATCGCGCCGAAGTAGGAGATATAAACGAGTATCTGCCCGTCCTCAAGGTACGGAGCACAGGCACGCGTGAACGGCTCATGCGCGTACGCCGGGTGGCAAAACAGGAGGACCTTCCGCCCTCGAATTGCCTCCTTAATGTCGGTGGTGACCACCTCGGGCTTAGCAAGACCAACGCCGAATTCCCCTTTAACGTCTATCCCGCCACTTTTTACAATTGGCTCTAAGCTGCTCTCGAAATCCGGGAGTTCAGCCAAACTCACGTCGATTCCAGAAAGAGCCAGAACGCCTGCCATCGAAACTCCAGTATTACCAGAACCAAGCACTGTAACCTTCAGTTTGTTAAACACTTTGTAAAACCTCCTTTTCTAATTATTATCACCTTTATTAATTACTTATGCTTTTTCCTTTGTTTTTTGTGTTTTCCACAGTCTCATTAAGGGGTCTCCGGTATTAATAACACCTGTTGTAAATAACATCCTAACAATACCGCTTATCGGCGAGTAAACCGATTCTACTACGTTATTGCGGATGTCCCGAATCTCGGCAAGCACCATACTCTCAGTTACCTCCTGGCCTACCCTAACTTTTGGAATAAACATCCCCCCGTGATCACTTTGCAGCTTTATCTCATTAAGTACCTCCTCATATTTACATTTATTAGATTGATAGTTACCTTCCAGTATCCCTAACCATTGCAGGGTTCGCAAGACCCCTCTATAATGGAAGTTCACATCTCCTTCTTCTATCTTGCCTTCACTACCTGCTTCGGCAATAATACTTGGTATGCCTTTTTTAGCTGCCTCTATAAAAAGTGCACCCTGAGTAAATATTTGCTCTGGCGAAATCGGGTGGAAAAACTTTTCCGTAAAAACCATTGCTAACTCTCTTGCGGATAGATCCAATTTATCATCACCAGTGGCGAAATACTTTACATGAGGCAACTGGTGCTCGAAAAGGTCCCCACCATGGAGATCAATAACGTAATCCGCATGCAGAATTACTTTCTTGAATATGGAGAAGGCAATTCTTTGGGTCATTGAACCTTTCATATCACCAGGAAACGTCCTATTGAGATTCAAGTTATCAATAGGGTTCACATATCGAGACCGGCGTGAGTATGCAGGAGGATTAGCGACAGGGATAATTGCAACTGTGCCGTGCAAATTAGATGGCTCTAATTCGGCGAAAACCCTTGAAGCTGCAAGAATACCTGCGTATTCACACCCATGAATTCCTGCTACGATTGCCACCATCTTACTATTATCTCCACCCATTGCGATCCACAATGGTATTTTAAGCTCTCCTAAAGGTTTAGACCCAACGTTTATCCAACGAATGTCTTTTTCGCCTTCATCAATACCATTGTTCTGTGTAAACGAATCTACAGACATTAAAATCCCTCCTTTTTAGTATTTGATTCTCCTTTTGCCAAAGGTCGGGTAGGTTTCGCCAGTCCATGGTCGGCTATGTGTCCCCCCTTCTCTTCTTTTCTACTTCCTGGGTACGCAGTCTCTGACTAGTTCGTTTGTTTAATATTTGTTGGTGTCTTTCCTCCTTTCCTAACTACGTAATCGCGGATTGATAGTTTCCTGAAGGATGTCCCCTACCAAGTTAGATGACAACACGAATAGGAATAACGCTATACCAGGACCCAAAAGTAGGTAAGGTGCAACTTGAAGATAATCTTTTGCGTGGTTAAGCATTGCTCCCCACTCAGGAGTCGGAGGCTGTACACCAACTCCTAAATAGCTTAGTCCGGAAGCTGAAAGCACAATGGTTGGGAGCATTAATGTTGCTTGAACTATCACAGGCGCAGAAATATTCAGCCCAATATGATAGGTTATTATGTGTAGATTACTTGCACCTAACCCCTTTGATGCCTCAACGTACAAGTTCTCCTTCATTGCTAAGGTATTTCCTCTCGCAATCCTAATAAATTTAGGCATTGTATAAGTTGCAAGAGCGAATATAACCCCAGTTTCTGAGGGTCCGAGGATGGCCATGACTACAATTGCTAAGAGAATGGACGGTAGAGTAAGCAGTAGATCTGTTGCTCGCATTACAATAGCCTCAATCGCTCCTCCTCGATAACCTACAAACATCCCTAGCGGAACCCCCATAAGGAAAGATAATGAAATAACGACCACTGCGATTTTTACTGTAACTTGAGTTCCGAGGATTACTCGCGAGAAAACGTCTCTTCCATAGAGGTCAGTCCCAAGAATATGGGTGCCCGATGGTGAAGAAAGTGCTTTCCCTGTCTTAATAGCGTATGGGTCGTAGGGGGTAATCCACCGGGCCGTGGCAGCAATTAGAAAAATAAATAAAAGAACACAAGTAGCAACTAATCCTACTTTATCGTGCGCAAGTCGCTTAAAGAACTCCATGACCTTTCTCCCGCAAGTGGTTTAGCGGTGATTTTACACCCATGGCCGCCCTCAAACCGTTTTTTTGTAGAGACTTCCTTATTCTCATCTTTTCGTATACCTACAACTGATTAAGTGTATTTGATTCTAGGATTTATCACTATATATGATACGTCGACCACAAAATTTATTATTATAAAAGTAATGGCGAAGATAAGCAACGAACCTTGTGTAACAGGGAGATCCCGTGTTAAGATTGAGTTAACCATTAAGCGACCTAATCCCGGCCACGTAAAAATCATCTCCGTAATAACTGTTCCCCCTAATATATGACCGAAACGCAAACCAATCACTGTAACGATAGGGATAAGAGCGTTTCTCAGTGCATGGTGAAAAACGACTTTGAATTCACCAACGCCCTTGGCACGAGCTGTGGTGATCCAATCATCTCTCAGAGCTTCTACCATGCATACCCTGATCATCCTAGTGAAAAAGGCCGTTGAATAAATTCCAATACTGAAAATAGGTAATATATATGATTGCCATGTTCCTTGATAACCTACAGGTAATAAATTATAATGGACAGAGAATACCTGCAAAGCAAGTAAACCGGATACAAATACTGGCGTACAGATTCCCAGAAGTGATACGACCGTTACTAATTTATCAAGGTTACTCCGAAACCATATAGCAGAAAGGCATCCCAAGATTAAACTGATGAATATGGCGAATAAGGTTGATAAGCCAGCCAACTTAGCTGTATTGATAAAACGAGGGATTATTAATCGTAAGACTGATTCTTTATTGAACAGTGATGTTCCTAGATCCCCATGGACTAATTTAGAAAGATACTTATAAAACTGTACAGTGAGTGGCTGATTGAATCCATATGATTCGCGGATTGCTTCAATTACCTTTAAAGGCGCATTGTCCCCCGCAATCAATCTTGCCGGATCACCCGGCACCCAATGAAAAAGCGCAAATGCCAAAGAAACTATAACCAGCCCCCCTATTCCCATGAACATTAGTCTACCAAGTATAAGTCTCTGCATAACCTTTTCTGGATACCATTTTTTCGCCCTTCAATACCATCACAACATTAACGCCTACTTTACACGCAGATTGACTCTGTAAGAGCCATAGCGACCCATTCAATTTGCTCTTGGGTGAGAGTAGGATGAATTGGAAGTGAAAGCAACTTAGCTGAAACGCTTTCTGTAACAGGGAACTGGCCTTCATGGTAGTTCAAGTTTCGATAAACAGGTTGCAAATGAAGAGGGGGTACAAAATGTGTAACAGTTTCTACACCTTTTTTCGCGAGTCGCTTCCTAACTTTGTTCCGGCTTTCCACTCGAATGACAAAATTCCTATATACATGCTGAACCTCTTTTGATTCGAAAGGAAGGATAACCGGTAAGTGCTCCAAAAGATTTCTATACATAGCTGCAATTTCCCTTCTTCGCGCAATTTGCTCATCTAACTTCTTTAATCTAACTCGCAGAACAGCCGCCATAATCTCGGACATACGCCCATGATATCCTTCGACTCTGATCAATTTATCACCTACTACGGCGGTGCAGCCTCCTTCAGACTCTAGCTCGTAGTAAAGGAAGAGCTCACGTATCCGCGCAGCGATGTCGGAGTCATTGGTTGCGGCTGAACCTCCATCTCCAAAAGCACCTAGGATCTTAGTCGGTGAATGACTAAAGCAACCTCCATGGCCAATCGTGCCAACGCGCTTCCCTTTGTATTGAGCTCCGACTGCGCTTGCCACATCCTCCAGAACAAATAAGTTATAGCGTTTAGCTACTTCTAAAATGGGATCCATACTAGCAGGATGGCCGTACATGTGCACAACCATGATACACTTTGTACGAGGGGTAATCTTTGCTTCAATTTTTGCAGGATTGATATTATACGTTTGTTCGTCTATATCGACAAAGACAACAGATGCACCTGCATGGTGTATAGCTGCAGTACACGCGATGTTGGTATTGGGCACCGTAATGACTTCATCCCCATGCCCAATACCGAAGGCAAGTAGAGTTCTTAACATTGCAACTGAGCAAGAACCAGTTGCAACAACGTGCTGTACATTGCAATACTTTGCGAATTCTTTTTCGAAACCTGAAACCTCTTTACCATGTCTATATTTACCGCTATACAAAACACGTGAAATCACGGAATCAATCTCTGATTTCATAGAGCAATATTCGGCCGCATGGTCGTAGTATGGTACCTCTACTTTATGAACCATCACTTCTTCTTTCCCCTTTCCCGAATGTTTTTTTGTTTAATAAGACAACTTTCTCACCGATCCTACTGCAAATGGAAAGCAGGAACCATTTCCCGAACAACTATTAACATGGCCTGATTGTCGAAAAAAGCTGTTTTTATTTAACAGCTGGTCCCTGCTTTCCCTCTCTCACCAACTTATCGGTTTACCCCCTGGCGGCGCATTTCCTCATGATCAAGCCATGCAAAGCGCGCCGGGTAATGCTCAACTGATAGAATTTTGTCCCCATGAACATAGGTTCGTTTAACTAAGTTCAGGTTTAGCGTTGGCAAAAATATGATCGGCGCATCTTCGATTACAATCTCTGCCCACTCTTTTATAATTTCCCTGCGTTTCTCAGGGTTAACCTCGTAATGGGCAGCCAGTATAAGCTCGTCCCCTTCTAAGTTTGAGTAGTACATCCTGTTTGAAGAAACCGGCTTCCATGATTTGGTGTAAAACATATTCATCATAGGGTCATCTGCATCTGCGCTTAGGATACCCCAAGACAGCAAAGCGATCTCGTGCTCGGTTTCATCAGGTCCTCCTGCCAACAAGGTTTTATAAGTTGCGTATTCATGAAACTTTAGAACAACTTTTATTCCAACATCCCTTAACATTGTCTGAAGGAGTTCCGCCACGTCTGCATCGCCCTTGTATCGACCTTTAGGCCCCCAAAGCGCCAGCTCCAGATCATTTCCTCTGGGGTTCTCAAGAATGCCATCATTATCTCTGTCGAGAAATCCTGCGGTTTCGAGTAACAATCTTGCTTTCTCTGGATTGTACGGATACAGCGTCTCCGCTCCATCACGCGTCATATCGGTGAACCCAACTACATTGTCGGATAAGATAGGTGCCTTGGGCAAGGAAGCTCCAGTTCCCGCGAAAATGGTGTCAACAATCGCCTTTTTGTCAATTGCAAAGTTCAGGGCTCGTCGTACAATGGGGTTATCAAGAGGATGCTTAAGGTTATTGAGGATCGCGTAGTATTGTCTCGTGCTGGGTGTTACAACAACTTTAATGTTGGGGTTTGCACCGAGCTTAGGTAAATCGTAATCATTCAAAGCCACTGTTCGATCAACTTCCCCCGCTTGAATCATCATAGTTCTAACAGAAGTTTCGGGAACGGTTTTGATCGTGATGGCATCAAGGTAGGGAAGTCCTTCTTGCCAATAGTCCGGATTTTTCACAAACCGTACGTATTGCCCGTGTTGCCACTCATCAACAATAAAGGGGCCCGTACCGATCATATGCGTTCCCATGTAGTCTGGCCCTTTTTCCTTGTAAACCGTTGGATTCCAAATAACCATGGTCGTCAAATTAGCTAAGAAAGCAGCTATTGGTTCCTCGAAATGGAAAGCAACTGCATACTGCCCCATAACTTCAGTTTCAGTGAGGCCTGTTAATTGGTTAATGGCTACGTACTGTTCTTCCAAAATTGTATCAAATACAAATTTAACTACTTGAGCGTCAAAAGGAGTTCCATCTGTAAACGCGACTCCCTCACGGAGGTGCATAATGCAGGTTTTCCCACTTTCTGTGAATTCCCATTTTTTTGCCAACCATGGGATTATATTGCCTCCATCATCCATCTCAACCAGTGGCTCGTATACATACAACCAATACTCGGCTGGGGCCCCTAGAACATACCCAGGAAAGAAGCTTTGCGGCTCAACCCCATAAGCATAAATCAATTCCCCACCATACTGGGGTTCTTCGGCCCCGAAAGCTCCTATCCCACAAAATGTGAGTAACCCTACGATTAGCATCCCAACTACTGCAAACTTCACACGTTTCGAATCTACCAACACTAGCATCCCCTCCTTGGGATATAGAATGTAAATAAATCTTTGCAACCTCAGTTAGTGTAAAATTATCACCTCCTTCTCTTTGTCAGATTAAGTCTTTTAATTCCACCTCTATAAAAGCAATTTGGAGTTTTGTCATAAGGACAAGCCCACCTTATTATGTAATCTGTCACCTTGTTCATTGCTTACTTTTCTAACGGCCCTAAGCGTACGTTCTTCCGCATTATCAAGATGCTGTTTCACGACCTTCTGTACTTTCCTAGAATCCTTCCCTAATAGGACCTCAATAATTGTAAGGTGCTCCCCGTTAATATTACGAAGCACTTCACCTCTCGAGGGTCCTGAAATTGCCTCTGCAAATGAACGTATTCGCAGTGAATGATTGCCTACCAAGGAAAAAATATTTCCTAAAAGGGTATTCCCCAATGCTTCCAGTATTACCTCTTGCAATCGCAGGTCTATTTTCAGATATGCTTCGTATTGAGAAGATGTCAAAGATTTAGTGGCGGTAGTAAGTATCTTCTGAATTTCTTCAGCTTCTTCTTCTATCGCGCACAAGCTCTCCTCTAAATTAGGATTTATAGAGAGTTTCTTGGCCACAAGGCTAGCTGCATAAGGCTCCAACAGTTTCCGCACCTCATAAACTTGCTGGACATCCTCTGTAGTTATTTTCGCAACAAGTGCTGTCTTATTTCGGGCACGCTCTACCAGCCCGTCCGCACTGAGTCTTGTCAGCGCTTCTCTCACGGGCGTGGGGCTCACACCTAAATCTCGGGCCAACTCATCGATTGATAACGACTGGCCCGGCAGGAGATCGTTCTTCGTAATCGAGTCCTTAATAGTGGTGTAGACTTTCTCTTGAAGCGTCTCAGTAGCGACTTGCTCAAGCATATTTTTGATCTCCAATCTTATATATAGCATATTTAATAGCCTTTGTCAAGTGTGGATGCCCGGACGTCTTTCCTCATTTTGTGGGAATAGACGGAAACACGAGGTTATCGAGCGCAAGAGTCCAATCAGAAACAATAGCACGGCTCTCTACATGACATGCCAGGGGTACAAACTTAGGGGCCGGCCACCTTTTCCTTTAGACTTCCTTGATGGAGCGGTATAATCTCGCTGTCAATAAAGTTGCGAGGTGAGAACGATGACTAAAAAAGGAACGTTTCGTGTGAAGAGCGGGTTGGCGGAGATGCTCAAAGGTGGGGTGATCATGGATGTCACCACTGCCGAACAG
>Ga0315538_1000964_pt1 | contig 17399 bp, 19 predicted proteins | sample SalMarSW160230MG_2_FD_203834 | JGI IMG/M metagenome (GOLD analysis project Ga0315538, IMG submission 203834) | Salt marsh sediment microbial communities from the Plum Island Ecosystem LTER, Massachusetts, United States - Salt Marsh Sediment SW1601-230 ...
TTCAAGAAATTATGGATAAGAAAACCAGTATTATCCTGATTACTCATATTGGTAGCGACGCCGAGCTAGCCTCAAGAGTGGGTTTAATTGACAATGGCAAAATGATAGCTGAAGGTACACCTGATGAACTCAAGAGGAAACATGCCGTCGAGGATGTGATAACCGTGGAGACGGCTGTGAAGAACGATAGCGTGCTTTCAGTATTGAAGGGCTTCAGCATCGACGGGAGGGTGGCGGAATCGGAGACCGGCTACAAGATTTACTCAAGCAATGGCGACAGGGTACTGGCCGATGTGGTAAGAAGCCTTGACCAAGCCGGGCATAAGGTGATGCGTATCGAAATGGCGAGGCCCACCCTCGAAGACGTCTTCTTCAGACTGACCGAAAAGAACTTACAGGAGGCAACCGGATAATTGAGGCAGATATCTGCAGCCTATACCAAGGCGCTCAAGGAGCTACTCAGGGAGAAGGCGGCACTGTTTTGGACTATAGCCTGGCCGATAATCTGGGTACTCATTGGAAGCTTCTCATTTACAGGTAGCGCCCCTCAACAAGTGGTTCCCTATATCAAGGGTTCTATCGCCATTTCAATGATGGTTTTTGCACTGATGATAGCTGGCATGTCCAATCTTCCCGCCAGTATCGCCGGCGATAGAGCGAACGGTTTACTTTCCAAACTCATATCAATGCCCATAAAACCTTACAAGGATTTCATTGGCAGAATCTCTGCTGTTATTACCCTTTCTTTGCTAGCAGCAGCTCTGGTTATATTAATTGGTACCGCAGTCGGCGCACGTTTCACAGGAGCTGGAGTCGAGATTCTACAGGCGATTGGCTTCGTCTTTCTGGTAATCTGTGCCTCTGCTGGAGTGGGGCTTATGGCCGGCACATTGATTAAGAACCTTCAGGGCGCAATTATGACAGGGGTCGGCATTGCAGTAATAACATCTGCCATATCAGGCCTATTCTTTCCGTACGAGGGTCTGCCGGTGCCACTGCAGACATTTGCTCGAGTCTATCCCATTTCGTCGGCACAGGCATCGATCGTACACTTACTGGCCGGACCAGATATGATTGCATATAATCCCTTAACTTCCGGTCAAATAGCTCTGACTATAGCTCTTTCTTTCGCACTTCTCCTTGTCGGCACAGTGTTATACACAAGACTCGGTTGGAGGCTCGAGTAACTAATAAACCTTTCGAAAATGAGAGTGAATAATCCTAGCTGATTTCAGCACATTGCCGAACGGGGCTTATTGACAAATACTGCCAAGGCGGTAAAATATACAGATTGCAATTTTGGTACATTGAACGCGATGCCGTGCAGAGGCACAGAGATTTCTATACAGTAGTCTCAACTCCAGTAATTTGAGTTCTGCTGTGCAGGGACGCAGAGTGAAGGTAAAGTAGGAGAGCGGACATTTATGGCACAACAGACGTGGGAAAACTACCGGCAAAATAAGCATTTCAAACCATCGCCGCTAAAGGGTATACGCGTGCTTGAGATTTGTACTATCATACTTGGCCCAGCCGGGCCAGGCTTTCTGGGGGCGATGGGCGCTGAGGTTATTAAGTGCGAATTACCACCCAAGGGAGATACAATGCGTCAAATGACTCCCTTCGGCTACTTTTTTAGGGGGCAGTCCCCACCCATGATGCACAGCAATACCGACAAATACTGGCTGGGCTTGGATTTGCACAAAAAGGAAGGACAGCAAATCTTCCGAGACCTGGCAACCAGATCCGACATTGTAGAGGACAATTTTAGACCGGGCGTGCTGGAAAGATGGGGCGTAGGTTACCGGCAACTCAAGGAGATTAAGCCAAATATTATTTATATCGCAAAGACGGGCTTTGGTCAATGGGGGCAATATGCTGAGGAGAACAGGCCCTCCAACGATGGTGCTGCCCAAGCACTTTCTGGCTATGCCTGGATGTCGAGTTTTCTCGGCCAGCCACCTCTAAAGAGTAGATTGTACGTCTGTGACACTTTTGGTGCTTTAATGGGGGAAGTGGCAGTGCTAGCAGCCCTTCATCATCGAAGCAGGACAGGCAAAGGACAATACATCGAACTCTCACAAAGTGAGAATATCATGCGCGCGATGTCGTGGGTGTGGCCTTACCAACAAATTACCGGCACAGGAGCTATGCCCGCAGGAAACAGGGACGTATCCATATGTCCTGCCGATACATTCCGCTGCACTGATGATACTTTCCTGGCTATTGCAGCACCGGCTCCAGAGGAGTTTAAGGGACTGTGTACCGCTATGGGCAAACCAGAACTGGCTGAAGACCCCAGATTTAAAGACCACTTGACTCGGCTAGAGGAAGAAAACGCAGCTGCCATCCTCAAGATTATTGCTACTTGGGTCAGAACCAAGAAACCTGATGAGGTCGAGGAACTGGCTGAGCAATATGGATTCGCTGCATCGCGCGTCTATAGTAACAAGGATGTCGTGGAGGATGCTCATTTCCGGGAGCGGGGCTTCATAATTGACATCGACGATCCTTTTGTTGGTCCTTTTACCGAATATGAATTTCCCGTGACGATGTCCAAGAGCACTCCCAAAGTCAAGCGGTCTCTGAGAGCAGTCGGCTTTGACAACGAATACATAATGAAGCGCATTCTGGGCAAGAGTGAAGACGAAATCGAGGAGTTGTATCGGTGCGGCGCCCTGGGCAAATGGGCGGATATGCAGGGCTGCCGACCGCCACCTGAGTGGGACGGCAAGGCTGGAGTAATTACGGCTGAGGACTGAGCTTTATTTCGCTAACAACAATGAAAAAGGCAGCAAGAACATCCAAGACAAAACAGCAGAGTTGGTCAGACTGGGTAAGGGAAAGAGACGACCCCCGAATTGCTCATACAAAGCCGGATGCTTTGGATGATATAACCGTGTTGGACTTAAGCTCCAAGAGTTTCGCCGGCTGTCTCTGTTCTTCACTTTTAGCCGAGTTTGGGGCCGAAGTTCTGAGAATAGAACCCCCTCGAGGCGATTTCCTCAGAACCTGCACACCATATGGCATACTGTATAAGGGCGAGGGGCTTAACTATTTGACCGAGGGCAGGAACAAATTTCATATAACCCTCGATCTTAATAAACCCGAGGGTAGGGAGATATTCAAAGGACTAGTGACGCATGCCGATGTGCTCATAGAGACATATCGACCAGGTACTATGGATGACTGGGGTATTGGTTATGAACAACTGAAGGAGATCAACCCAAGGCTGATATTTGCTTCCATAACAGGTTATGGGCAATTTGGAGCTATGAGCCAGAGTCGAATGCCAGACTACGATAACATGGCTCAGGCCAGGTCAGGAATACAGTCGGCTACGGGAGAAATGCTGCCTGAGGGAAAGAGCTATGATGAATGTCCTTGGGCGGTTCCTACCAAGGCCGGCCCTTGGATAGCTTGGTCTGCAGCAGGAACATTCATGGCGGTCGGTATTCTGGCTGCTTTATATTGGAGAGGAATAACTGGAGAGGGGCAAGCTTTAGATGTAGCTAGTGCTGAGGCTTACGCCCGTTTTGATGATTATGCAGCGCTATGGTATCAGGGAGCTGGTGTTGTTAGTGAGCGCTTTGGCAGCCTGGACCTTGCCGGCTGGCTATATTGCTTCGCACCAACCAAGGATGGCGCCGTTTTCCTGGGTGGCTTGAGGTTGGAGATGTGGCAAGCCTTTGCTGACATGCTGGGAAAATGGGATGAATGGGGTGCCGCCAGCTGGATCAGCATTTCACCTTTTACACAGAAAGAGGAGCAATTGAAATGGGCACCTTTGATGTTTGAGGAGACGCAGAAGTATACCAACGAAGAACTTGTAAGTATGTCCATCGAATATGGCAAGAAAGGGCGCCTGGCGCCTGTTACTCCAGTGGTGGCCCCAGTGTGTTCCCCGGAGGAGGCCATGAAAGATGCCAACTGGTTGGATAGAGGCATGTTCACCCCAGTTCAAGATCCTGTCTATGGAGAGCTTATCGTAGCTCAGGCACAACATAAGATGACAGAAAATCCAATAAGAACGAAGTGGGTATGCCGGCCGGTTGGCTATGATAATGAGCATATCTATCTCAAGTATCTAGGGTGGGGACCGTCCAAGCTAAAGGAGCTTAAACAGAAGGGGATAATTTAGAAGTTACTCGGCAAGCTAAATTCTTGGCTAAACCAGGGGGTGTTTAAAATTCAGCTTTAGAAATTTAGTAGTTTCAAATGTAATTGTCTGTCGTCCCTAATTAGTTATATGTCCTGACCATAAACGAGTTACCTTAATATCTCAGGCTCACCTTGTGTTAGAAATCAATACTCCCCAAGCCCAGCTCATATTGGAAAAGGCTCTGGTTTTCCTAAATCAGGTATTTTCAATTATAATTGGTGGAAACCGAAATGCCAAAAGTTGAACAAGAAACCAAAATCGAGCCTTGCAACCAAAATAGGAAGGAAGGCAATAGCGTTATGCCGCGCTATTTTATCTGGACCATAGGCTGCCAGATGAACAAGGCAGAATCCCGGCAAATAGCTGACTACCTAGATTCCGCTGGCTGTCAGGCAGCGACTTCTTTCTTCAATGCCGATTTAGTGATTCTCAATACATGCGTGGTAAGACAGAGCGCTGAGAATAAGGTTTTAGGCACCCTGGGTTTATTGAAAGGCCTAAAAAATAAAAATCCCAATCTCCAGATACTTGTTACCGGATGTTTTGTCGATTCCGACACCCAGGAATTGGAGAGACGATTTCCTCATGTTGACCTACTATTTAAGCCCGGTGATTACCGGGAGCTAATTGCCTGGGAGCAAAAGCAAGGCATACCTATTGAGCAGAGATTACTTTGCTACCCCTTCGCTTCGCTCAGGGCTCCGGCTTATAGCAATGACAATCGCAGGGCTCCTTCGCCATGTGCTTTTATCCCCATCATCCAGGGCTGTGATAATTTTTGCTCATATTGCATTGTTCCCTACCGGAGGGGAAGGGAGGTGAGCCGCCCTCTGGAGGAAATAGTCTGCGAAGTGGAGGAGCTAGTAGGACGAGGCATAAAAGAGGTAACTTTGCTGGGGCAGAATGTTGATTCTTACGGACACGATTTGCCCGGGCATCCCGACCTTGCTGATTTGCTGAACGAATTAAATAGCATAGATGACCTTGTCAGGATTCGCTTTTTGACAAATCATCCCAAGGATATAAGCCCGAAGCTCATTGACACTGTAGCTTCTCTAAGCAAAGTTTGTGAGTATCTGGAGTTGCCTGTTCAAGCTGGTGATGATGATATACTGAGGGCTATGAGGCGAGGATATACTGTGGAAAAATATAGAGAACTTGCCCATACCATTCGCCGTAAGATCCCTCGAATATCTCTGAGCACAGATATAATCGTTGGCTTTCCCGGAGAAACGGAGGGGCAATTTGAGCACAGCTTGTCTTTGCTCAAGGAAATGAGGTTTGATGTCGTTCATGTGGCGGCTTACTCTCCTCGCCCTGGCACAATTGCCTGGCAGGAATATCAGGATAATATTCCTCCGGAGGTGAAGAGGGAAAGGCTCCATAAGATTGAAGAGTTACAAGAGGCTATAGCCAGCGAGCTTAACTCGCAACTTCAAGGCAGGGAGGTGGAAGTGCTGGTAGAAGGCAAGAAGAAGGAGAAATGGTTTGGGCGCACCCGGAGCAATAAGCTGGTATTCTTCGAAAATACTGGCGACTGGCTGGGCCAATTGGCAAGAATCCAGATCGAGAAAACAAGTCCCTGGTCGCTGAGAGGCGAGGTTAAAAAATAATTAATTAAAGGAGGGTACACGATGGAAACATGGGGAATGATTATCTTTTTGGTAGCAATTTTTGCCATCATGTATTTCTTGATGATCAGACCGAGGCAGAAGCAACAAAAGGAACACGAAGAAATGATGAAGGAACTGAGAGTGGGAGAAAAGGTGATTATAGCTGGCGGGATTTATGGACAAATTGAAAGTCTGGGTGAAGATACTGCAATTCTGAGGATAGAGTCGGGAGCAACAATGAAAGTTGCTAGAGGCAGCATACTTGGCAAACAAGAAGTTGAGGAAAGTGGTGGGGGAGTATTCTGACATCAGGAGCCAGAAGCATCAGGTAGTCACCGTCAGACAAGTTGGGAACGTGATGCGTTTTTGAAACCTGTTCAATCTTTATGTGACTCTGCACCTGTGTTTCCCTCTTGACGAAGGGAAGGTAAAGTAAATGAATCACTACGACTATATTATAGTTGGCAGTGGCATTGCCGGGCTCTATATTGCCTTGCTTGCTATAGAACGGGGCAGCGTACTTATCCTGACTAAGGGGAGCATAGATGACTGCAACACCAAATATGCTCAAGGCGGCATTGCTGTTGCCATGAGCAAGGATGATTCTCCCGAACTCCACTTCAAAGACACTATGGCTGCTGGGGATGGCCTGTGTGATGCCGACGCAGTGCGTATTTTGACCGATGAGGCTGCCGATTGCATTGCTGATTTAATCAAATCCGGAGTGCCCTTCGACACTTTGGACGGTGAAATTACCTTGACCAGAGAGGCAGCCCATAGTGTGCCGCGCATTATGCATGCCGGCGGAGATGCCACCGGGGAGCATATCGAGGTTACCTTAAGTCGCCGTGTGCGCTCCACTCCCACCAAAATCCTGGAAAATTGCCTGGCTAGCGAAATTTTAGTCCAGAACGGAAAGGTAACTGGTGTAAGGTCTCTTGATTGCCGAACTGGCTCTGCGGAAGAGTATGGCTGCCAGTTTCTCATCCTGGCTACTGGTGGTGCCGGGAAGTTGTTTAAATATACCACTAACTCCGATGTGGTTACTGGCGACGGGATAGCTCTGGCTTTTGAAGCCGGTGCCGAAATAAGCGATATAGAATTTTTCCAGTTTCATCCCACTGTTCTTCGCTTGCCCGGAGTAGCCCCCTTCCTCATCTCTGAAGCAGTCAGGGGAGAGGGTGGCATACTCAAAAATGTGGAAGGGCATCGCTTCATGCCGGATTATATTGCTGAGGCCGAGCTGGCGCCGAGGGATATAGTAGCCCGCAGCATTGTCTACGAAATGAAGAAAACCCACAGCGATAGCGTTTTTCTGGACGTTACCCATTTGTCACCTCGGTTAATTACCACCCGATTCCCCCACATATATCGCTTTTGTCTGGATCATGGCCTGGATATCACTAAAGGGCTTATCCCGGTCGCCCCCGCCGCTCACTACCTTATGGGAGGAGTGAAGGTCAACAGTTGGGGAGAAACAAATATCCCGGGGTTATTTGCTGCTGGCGAGACCGCCTGCACCGAAGTGCATGGCGCTAACAGGCTGGCATCGAATTCTCTGCTTGAGTCGGTTGTTTTTAGCAAGAGGATAGTGCAAAGGACTGAAGTGACCGACCCTCCTCGTCATTGCGAGGAACGGGATTCCTCGCCCGTCGTTGCGAGGAACGAAGCGACGAAGCAACCTCCGGGGGGGCTCGGAACAAGCTCCGCAATCTCGTATTGCCTCCCTCATAGAGAGGCGCTACCCAAGGTGCCACACCTTAATCTGCCCAACCTGCAGTCCCTCATGTGGGACAAAGTAGGAATCATCCGTTCCGGCAAAAGTCTCGAAGAGGCGGCAGGTATTTTGGCCACCTGGGAAGGTCTCCTGTCACAACCCAGTGACCGTCCCGCCTATGAACTAAATAATCTGGTATTATGTGCCCGGCTCGTGACTGAGGCCGCTTTACTCCGCAAAGAAAGTCGCGGCGCTCACTTTCGCACAGATTTCCCACAGACTTCGCCAGAATGGCAGCGGCATATCGTTTTTAGGAAAAATGGCAGCAAGTAAGCCCCAGATTGAAGAAATTATCGACCGCGCCTTAGCTGAGGACCTTGGTAAGGGTGACGTTACTACCGAGGCCTTAATACCCGGCGACCAGCGAGGGACTGGCTCTATTGTGGCCAAGGAAGAAGGCATTCTGGCCGGCACAGGAGCGGCCAAGCAGGTTTTCCATCGGGTTGACCCGGAGTTAAAGGTGGAGATTCTTCTGGAAGACGGGGCTAAAGTTAAGCCGGGCAGTAAAGTAGCCAGAGTATCGGGCAGCATTGCCAGTATTCTCAAAGCAGAGAGGGTAGCCCTGAATTTCCTCCAGCGCTTGAGTGGCATTGCCTCGGAGACCAATCGTTACATGGCAAGAGTCGAAGGACTGCCGGTGCGCATTATGGATACCAGAAAGACCACCCCGGGCTTGAGGTCACTGGAAAAGTATGCTGTCAGGGTAGGGGGTGGGGGAAATCACCGTATGAATTTAGGCGATGGCGTACTCATTAAGGATAACCATCTGGTGGCGCTCCGCAGCCAGGGATTGAATATCAAGAAGATTATAGCCAAAGCAAGACGAAATGCTCCACAGCAGCCCAGCACTCAGAGCTCTGAGTGCTGGGTCGAAGTAGAGGTCGGGACTGTGTCAGAAGCTTTAGAAGTTGTTGAAGCTGGGGCAGATATCGTCATGCTTGACAATATGAATCTCGAGGATATGCGTAAGGTGGTAAAAACTATTCACGGCCGTGCTTTGATTGAAGCCTCGGGTGGAATTACGCTGGACAATGTTCGGGCTGTAGCTGAAACCGGCGTCGATTTTATTTCTATTGGCGCCCTTACCCACTCCGCCAGGGCTTTAGATATCAGCCTCGAGCTTGAAGCTTAATGATTTTGACGGGCGCTCCTCTCGGCAATAACCAGATATCGTTCCGGGCCGTCCTCGAAATGAGTTACCTTCAAACCAGCCTGCTTTATCAGCCTTTTTAACTGAAACTCATCGGGCAAAAGGTCATTGGCAACCGCGCCACCGATGGACTGGTGAAGCTGGTTAATCATCTTTCGGCTCATGGTGTGGCAGATAACCAGCCGGCCATTATCCCTGAGCACCCTGGCTATTTCCTTTAGTGCCTTGACCTTGTCGTCGAAATGAGGAAAGGCACTGTTGCACATAGCCAGGTCCACAGAACTATCAGCCAGGGGAATGGCAAGAACATCAGCCTGAGCAAAACCAACTATAGGCTGGAAGTTTTTGGCCTTCGCTTGACATAACATCTCCGCTGAAAAATCCAGGGCGACAATTTTTCCCTCATCACCCAGCTCTGCGACTAGAAAGGGCAAAAGGACGCCCGTACCGCTGCCAATATCAAGCACATAATTTCCAGGTTCTATGCCTAATTCCTTGACAATGTTGCCCAGACACTCCAACCTCTCCCGGGTAAACTCTTGGTCCCAGGTTGGGGCCAGTTGATCGAAATATTCTTGAAGTTGCATATCTAACCTGCTAACGAAGCTTTCTGCCATCTCTTCACTTTTCTCTTAGGAGAGAATGCCGTTGCCAGGCCGAAGATAATAGCAGAAGTTATCACTATGGCGGCACCCGAGGGAATGACAAGCAAATATGAGGCTGCGAGCCCGGCCCAGCAAGAAATAACACCAAAAGCAACAGCGATAAGAAGCATCCGCTTTAAGCTATAAGTGAGTTGATAGGCAGCGGCTGCGGGATTGAGAATAAGACTGTAAATAAGCAAGCCACCTATGCTTTGCAGTGAGGCGGTGATGGTTATTCCAGTAGAGAATAGCAAGCCATAGAAAATAAGGGTTGCCGGTATGCCCACGGCTAGAGCTACCTCTCTATGGCAAATCACTGCTTGAATTTCCTTATAGAAAGCGGCCACCAACCCGACTATTACGCCTGTTATAACGGCTAAAAAGATGAGATCCTGTTGATTAACGGTCAATATACTCCCCCAGAACAGGTTTAAGGCTTCAGTCCTGGCCCCGGGCATCAAGCCCATGAAAAGGAAAGCAAGTCCCAGCATCAGAGAGAAAACAATGCCTATGGAAGTATCGGGGTTTAATTCCCCGCGGTCAGCCACAGGTCCGATAATTGCTGCCGAGGCCAGGCTGAAGAGCAAGGCACCAATCAAGGGATTAAACCCCAGCCAGAGTCCCAGGAGCGCCCCTGCAAAGGCAGCGTGGGCGATACATACCCCGATAAAGGAGAGGTGCATGGTAACTACGAAGACGCCCACCACAGAACAGGTTATGCCGCCCAATAACCCGGCCAGAATGGCGTTCTGCATGAAATGATACTGTAAAATAGACAACACTATATCCTCTTTACCTTAACTCCCAAATGTCAACAACCATCTCTTTTGCCGAAATTGCCAAGCCCCGACTTGTCGAGGCTCGCAATGACACACTCTCTTTTGTCATTGCGAGGACCCAGCACTCAGCCCCTTGAGTGCTGGGGACGAAGCAATCTCAGTTGCTACTGAGATTGGAGCTCCGTAAAGCTGACTCAGCACCTCTTCCCTGAGCATTGACTCCAGGCTACCTTGCTGCCATATCTTGCCATCCTTCATGAGAATCAATCTTTGGCAAACAGAAGGCAATGTTCTAAGGTCATGGGTGACGAATAAAGTAGTCATATGATATTCCTTGTGAATAAGTTGTATCAGGCTTAAGATTTCGCCTTGAGCTTTTTTATCTATTGAAGCTGTCGGCTCATCAAGAAGAAATATCTCAGGCTGCTGAACCAAAGCTCGGGCAATGGCTGCCCTCTGGTATTCGCCCCCGGATAGATGACCTATCGGGCGTCGGGCTAAATGAGTCATGCCCACCATTTCCAATACCTCGTCTACAGTTCCCCATTGAGCCCGTGTTGGCCGATGGAATAGTCCCAGGCGACCATAGCAGCCTACCATTACCGTCTCCCTAACATTGATGGGCAACCTGGGGTCGATATTTTCTACCTGAGCCACGTAACCTATGCGCTTCCTCAAATTACTACTACTTCTACCGTTTAGCCGCGACCCCAATACCCAGGCTTGTCCATGAACCAGTTTGCCCAGGCCATTAATCACAGTGAGCAGGGTAGTTTTGCCAGCGCCGTTAGGTCCGATAATGCCGATGAATTCTCCACTCTTTACCTCCAGAGACACGCCCTGTAAAGCTACATCTTCCCGGTAGGAAACTACAGCGTCTTGAATCTTGATGACTGTGTTATCCATATTGTTCCTCCCATTCATTCAAAGCTTCCAACAGTAAATCGACGTTCTTATCTATTGCCTTCTCCCAGGTTTCGGTGTTCTCGAAGCCGCCGGGGAAGTTAGATATAGTTACCGGAATGGCTTCAACATCCTGTTCGATAGATGCGCCTAGCGTCGCGGAACCGCTCTGGAGGTTATCGATGATCAAAACTACACCGGCTTGGTTAGCCTCGGTTATCAATTGGTTCACATCAGCGGGACTCAAGTCTTCGGGCCGACCGAAGGTAGCCGTGATATTAAACCCGGCCCAATTTACAAATCCTTGTTGCATCTCGGCGCAGATTACCGTTACTCCCTCTACTCCGGCTCCTTGCAATTCACTTTCCACATCTTCGCCCTTAGCTAAAATAGCCTGCGCCCTTTCGTCGGCTTTCCCCTCATAATACGCGGCATTCTCCGGGTCTATCTCGCCCAGGGCTTGAGCAATTTTGTCTACTGCTTCAGCCTGGACCGCGGGTACCATCCAGTTACCCGTAATATCAATAACCTTGATAATAAGGTCGGGGTTTTCTGCAGCTTCAATCAGTCCGGTGATATTTTCGAAATTCTCCTGGTAATTGTGAATAAAAAGGGCTTTGCTATTGGCCAGTGCCACAATATCGCTTGGCTTTACATCGTAGTGTCCCGGACACGTACCCGGCGGTATAAGAGTGCGAGTTTCCAATTTGCCGTCAGCTACATCCTGAATGATGTTGGCGATAAGCGAGCTCCCGGCCATGATGTCCACCGATTGTTGGGTACAGGACAAGAGCGTAAATATGCTCGCCAAAAGAAGTACTGCTAGAATGACTGGTACAAGCTTTCTCTTCATAGGACCTCCTTAATCAATCAATAGTTCAGTGTTTTTTCCCTGAAGCCTGGGTAAATTCCCTCTCTATTTGTTCCATCCATTTGCTTACTTTCACTTCTCTTATAGTATAGTAGCTAGGAGCATAGGGCTTGATATCGATCACAGGACTGCCATCAATAGCATCCAGGCTTGTTACCTTCAGAAGATTCCCGTTTCGCTCAAGCAAGGGAACTGCCGACACACAGATAGGGTTAGGTCGGACGGGGCTACAAGTAGCAAAAATACCTACTTCTGGCAGGTCCTTTCTGCCCATGGGATGAGCTTTGATAAGAGAACGGTCTTCTTCTGAAGCCAAATGAGCCCAGTAGAGGACAAGAATGTGAGAGAAATCCTCTATCCCATCGAGAATACCGGTGAAGTCATCGGATATCAAAATCTCCGATATCAAGCTTTGCTCTTTTCTCGCATCCTCTAATACTCCCTTCCACTCTAAGTCACGCCACTTAACAACCAGGCTAGGCTCTTTTATCTGGCTTTTCACTATCCCTACAGGCCTTATCTGCATTCCGGGCAAATCTTTACCACCCTTTCCTGTCATCTTAACGCTCCGTTTTATTGCAATTAATTGCAATTATCAGGCAAAAAAATTAATCCTTTTCCAGATGTATTTGAGACTTTAAGAAGTCTATCTGTCGCACCTTGCCCTGAAAAACCTTCCGTTCTCCAAAGAGGGTCTCTACTTCTACTTGCCTGTCAGCAATTGTCAGGCGGGCGATGTCCTCCAGAATCGGCTTGTCGCCTTCTTCGGCCTCATAAAGTTTAGCCATACACATCCTAGTGCCTCTCCTTGCTCTTTGGCAGAGCCTGTTTTGCTTTCATTAGCTCGTTGCTAGCCGCAGCCATCTTGGCGGCCGCTTCTTGTAACTGCTGTGCTACTTCAGTGGATAACGAGACAACTTTGTCAGCCCAATCAAGGAACTCTTTCTCATGTTCGCTGTTATGTTCAATCCAGTAGTCAAGCAGAATGCGCAGTTTTTCTTGAACGTTATCCATAGCAATGCTTTTATTTCTCCCTTTTTCTGCGGCACCCAGTGCACTCTCCTGAAATGGCCAGGTGCCTTAAATCGGCGTCAAATCCGTATTCCTGAAGCAAGGTATCTTTTAACGGATATAGTGCAGACTCCTCCAGGTCTATTACCTTGCCACAGCTACGGCAAACGAGGTGATGGTGATGCCCTTTCTCAGCAACATGATAGCGGACACGTCCTTCGCCAAAGTCGGTTTCCGTAACCAAATTTAATTTCTTCAGTAGCTCTAGAGTACGATAGACCGTGGATATATTGGCATAGGGATAACGACTATGTAACTGCTCGTAGATTTCTTCAGCGCTGATGTGCTTGTCGGCATTATGAAGTGTCTCGATGACCAGCATGCGCTGGGGGGTTAAGCGATGCCCCTTTTCTTGAAGAGTTACGTGGCAGCTCATTGCCGGAGGGCATTATAACAAGAAAACAAAATTATTGCAACAAGTTGCAGCAGGACTTCTCCGTTCCTCCAGCCTCTTCCACTAGGGGGGAGAAGTGTTTTGTATTTTGGACATTTGATATTGTGTACAACCGTGAAGCACTGGACGCTCACTTATTTAGATTTTTGCATTTTGATTTTTTATCTGCTTTTACTCTCCAGCGATATGGTGACCGGCCCATCATTATGAATCTCCACCAGCATATGCTCCTGAAAAAGCCCTGTTTCCACCTTGAGCCCTGTGGAGCGAACTTGCTCCACAAAAAAATCATATAATTCCCTAGCCAGGTCCGGTGGGGCAGCCTCGGTGAAGCTGGGTCGCCTCCCTTTGTGTGAATCAGCCAGAAGGGTAAATTGGCTTATTATTAAAATATCCCCCCTTGTTTCCAGCGCTGAGAGAGCAAACTTGCTTGACTCGTCAGCAAAAATACGCAGGTTAACCACTTTGTTTGCCAGGTAACTGGCGTCTTCCTTCGAATCACCTTGAGCCACGCCCAGAAAAACCACCAGCCCCCGGCCAATCTCACCTACTACATTGTCACTCACGCTCACTGAGGCTCTGGAAACCCGCTGCACTAACGCTTTCATCCTGATTTAGCTCATATAATTATGCCACCTTCTCAAATTTATTTCCGCTTTGAGTATTCTGGGGACATAATGCCTGATTTGTAGTAGGTCTAATTGGTATGGTGTTCTGGGAATTTCATAGACGTTTTCGCCTCTGTTTCAACCTGAAAATGCCTGTTTTGGTATTTTTTCATAGCCAGAACATAATTACTATGTCCCGCTTTCTACATCTCAGAGCATGTCCTTTCGTTAAGTAATACACTCTCACTCGTAGACAAAGCCAGTTGTATTGACAGACCCCGCCAGTTCCCATATGATATATTGGAACAAGATAAATGACGATATTTCAGTTCACAGTTGAGATGATATAAACTAGAGGTAATGCTATGCGAAGGTGTTCTTATTGTCACACCATGGTAAGCGAAGATTATCAGTTCTGCCCTGAGTGCGGGCGTCCACTAGCGGTGGGAGGAGCTGTTAAAAGAAAGAGTATGAACACAAAACTAAAGGTCTTCTTAATTGCTATTCTTATAATTTCAGTAAGTATAAACCTTGTATTATATGCCAATTATAGGTCTTTACAGGACCAAACCAGTTCTCTCAAACAAGAAATCACTACATTACAGCAAGAAAAAAGCGACCTTCAGGATGAGAATAATAATTTGCGAGAAGAAAACAGCAATCTGCAAGAGGAACTTCAAGGAACCCTCCCATATAGCAAGGCTGATGGAACTCGAATAACATTATGGAATAATCTCAACGGAACACACAATCCAACTTGGCAAGAACTTAAATACTTTTTGGACTCTGATGGTACAGAGCTAATTCAGTATAACTACAACTCATTTATTTGTGGAGATTTTGCTGAAAGACTACATAATAATGCTGAACGAGCAGGTATTCGGGCAGCCATTGTTATAGTTTACTTTACTAGTGGTCTTCCGCATGCTATAAATGCTTTCTATACTACAGATAAAGAGTTAGTATACATAGATGACACTGGAGAAGGTTTAGAATTAGTCATTACAAATTACTTCTTTGGCAGTCCAATCTATGGTCTTGCTAAAGGAAAGGATAAAGTAGCCTATATTTCTGTAGGCAAAGAATATGGTTTGATTGAGGTAGACTTTGCAGACTCTACAGAGTATAGCTTCTATACAAGCTATAGTGCAAAAATAGCAAATTATAATGAACAGTTGGAATCCTATAATGCTGAAGTTGATGCATATAATGTGGCACTTGGAGGTAGAGTATTCCTAGATGAACCTGAGTACTCATATTTCGTGAATTGGTACAATAAATTGGAACGAGAGAGAGCAGAACTGGATAGAATAGCATCGACTCTACCAGACTACTACTATGAGCCGATGGGGATTGTAAGCAAGGTAGAAATATACTGGAATACCGGCAAGTGGAATGAGTGATTTCTTAAGTAAGATTCAACCAACAATGGCGAAGAACCAACTAGACAATCTGTTCTTCGATATACGTAGACCTTTAGGGGGAAGAGGTTAATCCTTTAGTTGTCCTAGTAGTGCTAGCGATGATATCGGCTAGGTTACGCGCATCGGTAGTGTCTGATACCAGCACCTCGCTCGCTAATAGCAACATTCCTGATAACAAGATAATCACTAGTCAAACTCAAGCAACTAACACTTCGGCAAGTGCTACAATAACGATTACGATGTATGCTGTGGATGGTAGATAGCCCACCCAGCGGATTTGAAGAGGAGAAATCAAGCATTCAATAGCTAGGAGCATTCTAGAAATAGAAGATGAAATACTGTCCTAGTTGTGGAAAGGCAGGAGTGGAAGGAATGAAATTCTGCCCGCAATGTGGGCGAAGGCTAGCGGGCCTTGACTTACAAGAAAACCGGAGGTATGTCCCAAAGCCTGAACCGCCTTTCAAGGAAATGAACTGGTTTGAACGTCACCTAAATTGGACCATGGTCCTGGCATGGCTAAGTACCTATCTAGTTACCTTCATCGTGGCATCTCTTGTGATACTGGCAAACCCCTATGTATCGGACGACGCACTCGTAGCCATATTGGTTATTGCTAACTTAGCAGTCGTCATTGCAGTAGGTCAATGGGTTCTCAGAAAGAAGAATAGAAGTCTAGCTTGGTTGTTGATCTCTTGGACATGGTTCTTCCTGCTCATCGAGAATCACAGTTTTCTCAGGGATGAACATGGCAGAACCGCGGCCGATTACGACAGGCTTATTGAATTGGACCCAGATAATGCAAATGCCTACCACGAACGTGGCGATTTCTATTACGAAACGGATCAATATGACAAAGCTATAGCTGACTACAGTAGGGCGATTGACTTGAATCCCCGTCATGCCTCGGCGTACTTCAACCGAGCCTATGCCTACGGCGAGATAGGTCAGTACGACAAAGCAATAGCCGACTACAGCAAGGCCATTGAGTTAGACCCCAGTGATGCCGAGGCTTACTACAACCGCGGCCTTGATTACCAAAACAACGGTGAAGCGTCAAAGGCAGTGAGCGACCTGGAGAAATGCATTGAACTATCCACTGACCCTGAACTTACGAAAGATGCACAACAAGCGCTACTTGAAATAAGAAATTCTTCTTGAAAGGACGGGAGGTGAAGCTATGACATTTTGTCCAAAATGTGGAAAAGAAGTAAGTGAGGACTTCATGTTTTGCCCTGACTGTGGACAGAGGCTTAAGGTTGGGGTAACGCCGGAGAATACATCAGGACAAGGTAAATTAGCCATAGTCCCAGAGGAAGTTAAAGGGTGGAGCTGGGGAGCATTCGTCTTAACCTGGATATGGGGAATCTTTAATGGTGTCTTGATATCGCTACTTTGTCTTATTCCCTATTTTGGTTTTGCTTGGGCTATCGTTCTTGGTATACAGGGAAATGAGTGGGCGTGGCGGAATAAGAAATGGGACAGCATCGAGCACTTCAAGAGTACGCAGAGGAGCTGGAATATTGCCGGCATAGTAGTATTTGCGGTATTGATAGTAGTTGTACCAGTTGTAGTCTTCCTTGCGATTGTTCTTCCAATTGTTGTTCCTGCAATCCTGTATGGTTCTCCATGAAGTCTCATTAGCATCTATCCTATTCCGGGGAGATAACACCTAATCTGTAGTAGGCCGGATCCTTCACAAGGTGAAGGATGATGTCCTTGGAATTCGGCATAGCGATAGCTTGAGGCCAGTCTTGTAAAATGCTATTGTATTATAATTAACTGCATAATCTTATATAAAATTCCTCGCCCTTGATGGGAGTCCCGATTAAATCGGGAAAGGTGAGGGTGCAATCCCCCTCCCTCTAACTCCCTCCCGCCAGGGGAGGGAGAATTATGGGGAAGTGTCGGAATTGGCAGACGAGCATGACTTAGGATCATGTGCTGAAAGGCGTGGGGGTTCGAGTCCCCCCTTCCCCACCACACAAGAGAGCAAAATCGCACACTGA
>Ga0315538_1000966_pt1 | contig 17389 bp, 15 predicted proteins | sample SalMarSW160230MG_2_FD_203834 | JGI IMG/M metagenome (GOLD analysis project Ga0315538, IMG submission 203834) | Salt marsh sediment microbial communities from the Plum Island Ecosystem LTER, Massachusetts, United States - Salt Marsh Sediment SW1601-230 ...
ATTGACGGAGCCTGCTTTTGGCTCGATGAACACTCGCCCGTAGTAGCGCTATCATTACGGTATGATCGGATCGACTATTTTTGGCATTCGCTTGGACACGAATTAAAGCATGTGAGAGATCGTGACGGAGAGAAAAAACCCGTTTTGGAAATCCTGCTGGTAGGTGAAGACGCACAGCCAGTCAATGAAAAACCAAAGGAAGAAAAGGAGGCTGATAAATTCGCCGTTGGGTTTCTCGTCGATCAGACAAAGTTAAGGGATTTTATCATTCGGAAAGATCCAATTTACTCCAAAAAAGAAGTTGTAGCTTTTTCAAGTTCGATTGGAGCACATCCAGGAATAGTTGTGGGCCAACTGCAATTTAGGAGGAAAATCCCATATTCACACTTCCGTAGCATGTTAGTTAAGGTAAGAGATTTCGTGACAGATACCGCCCTAACCGATGGATGGGGCAGAACCGTTTCATTATAGGGATAGCAAAAATGTCAACCCTCAAAAAACAATTCCAGCGCATTGCCCACGAATATATGCGGCAGCATGATGTAAATTACATTGATCTCCACGAGGTAGCTGAATGGGCTATTCGCACAAACAGATGGGAACCGCAAAAGTCTGCACTGATAAGTCAATGCAAAGAGCTTTTGGGACGTGCCCTACGTGAAGAATACTTTACCGATTCACAGGGTCGGCGGGTCCGAGCAATGCACGTCATAGTGAAAGACAAGAGTGGTAAACAGACCTCAATCTGGGGGGATATGCGAACGGCTGACCGCGATCATATGGCAGTTTCATTCCAGCAGCGTCGCAGACAGATTGTAGGTGATTGTCGTCAATTGAAAATGGATGTCGACAGCTACAACGAGAACTATAACAAGGGCCGATGGATTCAGATGAGTTTTGATTTTACCCATGATCTTGAGGAAGACGAAATAATGAGGACTAATCGGAGGACTTCTGCCAGCGCGCATTCGCGGCCTTCTTCGCAATCGTCCGTCTCTCATCAGTCCGTAGGTCGGGCTGTCGTAAGACTGCCCGACAAAAAAGAAGAGATTGTCGGGTAGCTCACCAGATGGCTCGCAACCCGACCTACAAACTGATGGCGAAAATCCATAAACCTGGCTCAAATAGACTTATCTTTAAAGCTTTATTTGTCCGTCACATTTTCCACATCTTGAATAAATTTAGCATCCTTCCGCTTCTAAGAAAAAAGCGATTTTATTCTCCTTTGCAGTTCTTTTGACCTTTCCTCTTTATCTGTCCACGTTTTGTAGTTAGCGATTCTTCTAAGAATTTCTAATTTTTCCCTTGCCTGTTCAATCAAATAGTTGTTCATTATGGAAAGTTCTGAGTAGGGCTTGCAGACATAACTTCAAACTGGTGAATTGGCTTTGAGTGGTAAAATAAAAAAATCACACCTTCTCATTTCGGTTATCCTCCTTTTAATCCTGGTGCACTGCGGGGGAAATCCAGATGAAGGCAATCCCAATCCCGGCTTTGATTTTAATCTTCCTGATTTGAATGGAAAAATTCACAGCATGAGGGATTTCAAAGGGCAGATACTGGTGGTAAATTTCTGGGCTACCTGGTGTCCTCCCTGCTTGGAGGAGGTGCCCAAACTGAACGATCTTCATGATAGATATAAAAACAAAGGGGTGCGGGTAATCGGGATCGCCCTGGATAAAGACAGTCTGGAGTTGGTTGTGCCGTTTGTGAAAGAGAACAAAATTGCCTATCCCATTCTTGCTGGCAATCAGCAGGTCCTCACCGACTTGAAGAACTTTAAAGGCGTACCCACCACTTTTGTTTTTGATCGGAAAGGAAAAATTCGCAAAAGATTTGACGGCTCCTTTGATTTAGAGCAGTTGGAGGAGAGTTTGCAATTATTACTGGAGGATTAATAGAAAAGATTAAATAAGTAACTCAGAAAACCTCACCCCCTATCCCCCGCCTCTGGCGGGATCTTCGACATAAAATGGAGAGGGGTTCACCCTGCCCTTCGGTCCTGAGACCTCAGGGTCGAAGGAAAGGATTCACCCTGAAGGGGAACAAAGGGGGAGAGGTTAAAAATAGCCAAAGCTCTCTTTTTATTGCAGACATAAGACGCATAGCCCCGCCTTTGGCGGGGCTGGCAAGCCATGAAGGCTTGCCTACGCGGGATACTTATGGAAAAAACATAATTTGTAGCACATAGAAAGGTGTAAGACATGAAAACAAAATACAGATTTCCCACGCTGGCCATTCATGCCGGGGAAGAAGAGGGTTTTCCTTTCGGAGCGGCCACCACCCCCATATATCAGACCTCCACCTTTGCTTTTAAAAATTCGGCGGAGGTGATTGAGTTCCAAAAGGGGGATTCATCCAAATATCTTTATACCAGATATGGAAATCCCACTTTGAAAACGGTTGAGGATAAGATGGCAGTTCTGGAGGGAGGGGAGGCTGCCTTGTTGGTCTCCTCGGGCATGGCGGCAGTTTCTACTATCGTATTGACGTTAGTCTCCTCCGGGGAAGAGATAATCAGCACCGAGCCGGTTTACGGAGGGACTTATCATCTGTTCCAAAAGGTTTTCCCCAAGCTTGGCATAAAGGCTCATCTCATCGATCCGGAAAAGATAGAACAATTAGAATCTTTGTTGAATCAAAAGACCAAACTCCTCTTCTGTGAGACACCCACCAATCCCAATCTCAAGATAGTGGATATAAGAAAGATTGCAGGCATTGCCAAGGAGAAAAAGATACCGGTGGTGGTGGACAATACTTTTGCCACTCCCTATAATCAGAATCCTCTCACTCTGGGGGCAGACCTGGTGGTTCACAGCGCAACCAAATATCTGGGAGGACATAGCGATCTGGTGGCAGGAGTCATTGTGGGACCGAAAAATATCATAGATAACACCAGAGAAACCATGAAGGTGCTGGGCGGCTGTATCGATCCATTCGGTGCTTTTCTCCTTCTGCGCGGGCTGAAGACTCTGGCAATAAGGGTCAAGCAACAAAACCAGAATGCCTTAAAGCTGGCAGAGTTTCTGTCCGCACATAACAAGGTGAGTCGGGTATTTTATCCGGGTCTTCCCACTCATGCCCAGCATGATCTGGCTAAAAATCAGATGAGAGGCTTCGGAGGGATGGTCTGCTTTGAGGTAGGTGGAGGTCTTAAGTCAGCCACCAAAGTGATAGACAGCCTCAAACTCTTCATAAACGCCACCAGCCTGGGAGGGGTGGAATCCTTAGCCAGCCTTCCGGTTTTGACCTCTCATTTTGGCTTTGATAATAAGGAGATGGAAAGGGCGGACATCACCCCGGGAATGGTGCGCCTCTCCTGTGGCATCGAGGAAGGGCAGGATTTAGTTGAGATTTCCTTTAAAGATTTACATCGCCGACTGATGCTTCTAAAAATACGTTCAAGTCAAATACAATTCGGATATCACAAGGAGGAATCCAGCACCTAACTTATGGTCACCAACTATTTAATTTGATAAATTCGCCTTGGAGTGCGGAAGCGAAGCTTCCGTAGCGCCCCGCCAAAGGCGGGGCGCACTCCTTTTCTTACTCTCCCAGACGGGTCTCCGTTTTCCAAATCGCCAAGATAATTAGTTGATAACCTTAAGTTAGGTGCTGGTCAGAAATCTAATGATAACTTCTCTGAAGTGATCCACTGGAATTCTTCCCCACTATATTCGATTCTCCAAAGATTTCATATCTAAGACTTGATTTTTTCTTTGAAGGAAACCAAAATTTTGGGTTTTAACCCGGTGATAATAAGAGTTGCTTTCGTCGGTGTGTTCTTTTTTCGCTCATTTTAGGGAATTCTTTCAAATTGACTGGGGAAGGTAACATTCGAAACCGATAAGCCAAAAAAGGGAAACCGAATTCTCTATCAATAGATCAATTATAAAGATAGGTGGTATGGATACAATAAAAAAGATGTTACTTATTTTTGTGGTTAACACTCTGGTGATGCTCATCTCCTGGGCAGGTTTAAGCCTGGCCATCCTCGGTGTCAGACACTTTACAAGCTCACAATTTGCCCTGGTGAAGATACTTTCTATTCACTCATACATTGTAGTTATGTTTTTCTATGCTTTTTATTTAATCTTTGATCTTTGCCAATATTTCTCCACTGAAACTTTAGGTGAAAAGTGAGGGCACAGATATTAGAAGAACTCATTAAGGGTCATTTAGGATTTGGCTTGTTTATCCGTTTGGTCTTCACCCGGGTGATTAAGGTTATAGTTGTCTGTTTGGTCCTTACTTTGATCGTTTGGCTTGTGTGGCTGGGGAAGTATACCCTGGCATCTTTCCTTGCGGGTGGGGTTTTAGGGTTTTTAGCCTTCTTGATTTTATGTTTCCTGAAGCATCATTCAGGCAGTCAAAAAACCACCGAAAGTTCGAGCCCAACAGATGAGGTGAGGAATGTTAATGAGCCGGAGGAAATCAAACCCAAGGCTTCAGTCTAAGACTAAGCTTCGGTAAGTTGCCACAGTCGCTACACCTCCTTTGCTTTATTCTCCAAAAGCTAAAAACAAGGCATCTGACTTTTTTTGCTCCGAACAAAAATGCTTCTTTTAGCTCTCCACAGGAGAACTTTGGAAATTTCTTGTAAACAGTTAAGAAGCTTTTCGAGCCGGAGACTTAGTAGCCGCTCTGTGGGAGCATAAAACAAGTTTGAAGATTTGGATAAATTAGAATCAACCCTCTCAAAAACCCTTGACAAAACCCCTTCGACGGTTCAAATTACAAACTTAGAGTCTACCTGATAAATCAGGCAAATTTAGAAAAACCGATGTCTTGATGAACCATAATAAATCAAAACTCACTCAAAGGAATTTCCTCAAAAGGCAAAGGGGAGCCTATCAACTCTTGATCTATTTATCCAAGCCTACTCATATCAGAATTGGCAAGAAGGGGACATTTAGATTTCCGAAAGGTTACTACATCTATACCGGCAGTGCCAAAGGCGGACTGCAAGCAAGGGTGGAAAGACATCTTCGGGGAAAAAAGAAGCATTTCTGACATATTGATTACTTTTTAGATCATGCCTCGGTCAAAAAGGTTTTTCTCTTCCCGGATGACAAAATAGACGAATGCTCTCTTTCTCGAAGAACACAGAAAGGATCAAAGGGTAAAGTGATAGTTCCGAAATTTGGGGCAAGCGATTGCAATTGCCCTAGCCATCTGGCCTTCTTTGGAGGACTAAAGGATATTCCCAAAAACAGCAGAATTTATTCCTTTTCTTTTGCAAAAGGGTGAGACCATGCCCAGTAAGGTCTATTTTATAAGTGCGCGGGTGGACAGATTCGATTACCAGGACAGTGTCGAGGGGAAATTAGTGCGCATCTTAGAAAAGATTGATCTAAAAAAATACTTCTCCAGAAATGAGCTAATTCCCGTCAAGATGCACCTGGGCAATCCAGGCGCACATCATACCATCAGACCGAATTTCGTCAGGGTGGTGGTGGATCAACTAAAAAAGATTGAAACCAAACCCTTTGTGACCGACTCCGTTCGGATAAAGGCTTATGAGTATCTGGAGGTCGCCAACCGCATGGGTTACAACCCCATGAGTCTGGGAGCTCCGGTTGTCATTGCCGACGGCATCTTCGGATTTGATTCGATAAAAGTGAAAGCGGGAAAGATATTAAAAGAAGTTTCAGTTCCCACAGCTATCTATGATGCCCCCTCCCTGATGGTCCTCTCTCACGTGAAAGGGCACATAGATTGTGGTTTTGGTGGAGCTATCAAGAATTTAGCCATGGGATGCGTGACCGCCATGCCCCGGGGGTGTGACTGGAAGGAGGGGGGTAGAGGAAAGATGCATTTTCAGATGGATGATTTGATGAGCTGGAATGAGGATCTGTGTACCTTTTGTGGCATCTGCGTGCGCACCTGTCCTTTGGATGCCATTTCGGTAAAAGGGAAGACCTTCCTGGTGGATGAAAAAAGCTGTTGGAGGTGCGGGAGATGTGTGCGGGTGTGCCCGGAGGGGGCATTAACCGTTCCCACATCCATGGAGAACTTTTCCATCTCCCTGGCTGAAGCCGCCAAAGCGGTCCTCTCCACCTTTAAAAAGAAGAAAGTCTTTTACATTAATTTCCTCTTTGACATTCAGCCGGAATGTGATTGTATGGCGGTGTCTGACACGCCGGTGGTGCAGGATCAGGGAATTTTGCTCTCAGACGACCTGGTGGCGATTGACAAAGCTTCCCTGGATTTGATCGCTCAAGCTCAACCCCTGCCTCAATCCAAAGCAGAAGGGCTGAAGATAAAGAAGGGCTCTGACGTTTTGACCATACTTCACGGAAAAGATTCAAAGACTCAAATAAAGGCAGTGGAAAAGATGGGCTTGGGGAAAAGCGAGTATAAGCTCATTGAGGTTTAGATTTCTTTTGGGAACCAGAACCTAAGAAAACCCGAATTCAAACGCAGTGCAAAAAGGGGTTGCCAGTTTTTAAGTCATCAATGAATCCATCCCAGGTTGTTGGAGTGCAGTCAGGGGAATGTTCTGAAACATGTTGAGCCAATCTCGAAAAGCTGAGTTGTCCCTGTTTTTTTTGACTTTTATCTGGGGAACTACCTTCCCTTTGGTTAAGACTGCATTGAACTTCTGTTCCCCATTTCTTTTTGTGATCCTCAGATTTGGACTGGCCACTTTAGCGTTCTGGTTGATCTTTTCAAAAAGGATTTCTTTTAAGAATAAAGGTGCGCTCAAAGCGGGTGCCGTAATCGGGATTTTTTTGTTTTTAGGCTTTGCCTTTCAAACCCTGGGATTGCAATACACTGCTGCGTCCAAGTCCGCCTTTATCACCGGTTTGTTTGTGATAATGATCCCTCCGCTCTCTTTTCTGATATTGAAGGAGAAGATCAGGATTTTCTCCGTAATCGGAGTGGTATTAGCGGTATGTGGGCTGTATCTTTTGACCCGCCCCAAAGGCTCGGAATTTAATTTAGGCGACCTTTTCACTTTTTTTTGCGCAATCTCTTTTTCCTTTCAGGTGATCTTTGTGCAAATCTATACAAAAAGATTTGATTTTCTCACCCTCACCTTCATTCAAATATTGTTTACCACCCTTCTGAGCCTCCCCTTCATGTTTGCATTTGAGACGATCAAATTAGTTTACCATCCTCAGCTGGTTTTGGCTATTTTTGTTTGCGCCATACTTGCCACGGCGCTGGCTCTTTATATTCAGAATCGGATGCAGAAAGATACCACTGCTGTCAAAGCTGCACTTATCTATGCCATGGAGCCGGTCTTTGCCGCCGTATTCTCCTTCCTCCTTCTGAGTGAGTTTTTGGGTTGGCTGGGAATTTTGGGAGGTGGATTGATCCTCTGCGGAATGCTCTGCTCTGAGTTAGGGGGGCGGTAGAATCGGTAGGATCCACCTGGTAAAAACTTTTTTTAAGAAACCAACTTTTTTTCTTGACATTTCGTAAAAGAATAGTTAGTTTATTGATTGAGATTGAGATTCAGTCTCAACTATGGAGAAAGATATGACACACCCGATTCGAACTTTTGCCAAATACCTGAACTCAAAAAATCTGAAATTGACCAAGGGGAGAAAAGCAGTCCTTCAAGAGATGTCTCACCATCGTGGACATCTGGAGGTGGAGGACCTTTTGTATAGCTTGAAGCGAAAAAAGAGAAGCACCTCCCGAGCTACCGTCTACCGGACATTAGAGCTTCTGGTGGACAGTGGAATAGTGCGCAAGGTGGACCTGGGACACGGACATTCCCATTACGAGTTGGTTTTGGGACATGCTCATCACGAGCATATGATTTGTCTGGGGTGCGGAAAAGTGATTGAGTTTTCAGATGAAGCAATTGAGAGAGTGCTGAAGAAGCTTTGCGGAAAAACTGGATTTGAACACACCTTTCATCACTTTGAGATCTTCGGGTATTGTGGCAAATGCAGAAAGTCTATACAATCCCGAAAAGACAAATTCACGTCTAAAGGTACCTTATGAGGGGAGTAAATAGGAGATAAATTTAAAAAAGCATTGCTGGAGATGGAGGAGAATATAATATGATTCTCAGATTACTGGGCTTAACGTTGATTTTGGTCATGGTATTTACCGCCATCGCTTCAGCACATACCATGTGGCTTAATGTCTCAGATTATTCACCCCCTGCTGGAGGGAGTGCCATTGCTTACTTCGGCTGGGGGCATAGATATCCTGTTCATGATTTTCTAGACCAAGAAAGATTTTTGAAAAATTTCTATCTAATTGATCCGACAGGCAAAGTTGATGCGCTTTCCCCTAACCCAGGAGGGCTTCTGGCAACCAAAATTAATTTTGAGGGGGAAGGAACTTATCTTTTGGCGGCAGAGCTAAAACCCGGATTCTACACCATGTGGTTTGAAGGTGGAAAGATGAATTACAAAATCGGCCCCAAAACCGGTTTATCCAACGTGGTGGTGAGCACCTATTATGAACAGTTTTCCAAAGCAATCATCAATGTGGGTGCTGAAGATAGCAATTTCACCACCCCTCTAGGGCATAAAATGGAAATCGTCCCTTTGAAAAATCCCGTCAATTTAAAGGAAGGAGATTACCTGCCGGTGAGGGTTCTGTACGAGGGGAAACCAGTAGGATCATTTCCCACAATATTTGCAACTTATTTAGGGTTTTCCACCGAGACTGAAGCTTATGCTTATACCACCGCGGCAAATGAGGAGGGCATAGCGAAGACAAAAATCCTTAAAGCCGGGATATGGATGATAAAGGTGAATTATAAAACTCATCCTACTGAAGAACTGGAAGATAAATGTAATGAGCTATCTTATACAGCCACCTTGAGTTTTGAAATAAAGTAATGGTTATATTGCAATTGTCTTATTACAGCAGGAGGTTAAAGATGAGGTTCAAATTTATTCTGTTTTTGATCGCTTGGTGGATCTCTGTAATGTCGCCGGGAATATCGGTTGCAGAGGAGGTGACCGGATGTCCTTTGGGAATTAAAAAGGGGGAAATCTGGATTAAGACCAGTTTGAAATACAACGACATGAAGGAAAGATATAACCGGGGAGCTGACGAAATGGTGGATCTGGAAAAAGGTGAACATAACTGGGTTTACGCCTTAAGTATCCGCTTGGGGTATGGAGTAACTGACCGTTGGGATGTAGGTGTTCTTTTTCCTTACAAATGGGTGGACAGAAGAATCTACAATAAAGAAACAAAGAAATGGAGTGAAGTCGAAGATAATGGCTTAGGGGAACTTTGGATCGGTTCGCGTTACAAATTCTTTTATGGTGAAAATATCGGGGTCTTCGACGAAATTCATCTCAATCTTGGGGTCGGTTTTAAGGTTCCGGTCAGTAATAGCGAGAAGATCAAGCATGGTATCGGTAACGGGGGAAATGAATTCAGAGTTGTCATACTTTATCATGATCATATTGGCCGGTTTGGTTTCTGTAACCATCTCTTCTATAACTGGAGAAGTAAAGCAGATAAAATATCAGGATGGAAATTTTCTGATCAGGATTTAACCGATCGTCTCAATTATAAGCTCAATTTGGAATTCGATCTTCTTGGCAGTGGCATCTTGGAAGCCACGGCAGGAGCAGTAGGCTGGTTTGATATCGAAGATATTAAGTTGGCTGAAGGTTTTAAGAATAAAGGCCTGGACGGGATGAAAGCTCACGATCACGCGATTGTGTCCGGTATCGAATTCAAACCATATGGAGAGGATTATGAACATCGGAAGCTTGCCTTAAAGCTTCGGATCCCCTATGGTGTTAAAGCAAACTATGCACCTGATTATACCTTGACCGCTATAGCCATGTGGACATTTTGATTTTGAATTTCTTACCACTGGAGAAACCATGGACGAAATAGATTTAACTCAGTTAGAAGAAGGAGAGTCCGGGGTGGTAGTGCACATTCACGGCGGATATGGTTTGGTCCGCCGTTTAGAATCCCTGGGAATAAGAGTGGGCAAGAAGGTGACCAAAGTGAGCGCGCAGTTTATGCGGGGTCCTGTTACCGTAAGGATAGATAGCTTTCAGGTGGCACTGGGCTTTGGGATGGCAAAGAAGATTATAGTGGAGATAAAAAAATGAAGAATGTCCATTCCCCCGGGTTCATCAGTCTTTTTAGAAATGAATTCAAGCTCAGGATTAGTGAGACCAAGCGCCGTAGTTTATAAAAATGTTGCAATATGAGCAGGTATATACCTGCCCCTTTGGCGAATTTAAATTGAGGAGCTATCCGTGCGCAAGATCCTTTTGATGGGTAACCCCAATGTGGGCAAAAGTGTGATCTTCTCCCGACTCACCGGTGTCAATGTGATCGCCTCCAACTATCCGGGCACCACGGTGGAGTTCACCCGGGGGTGCATGAAATTAGGTGATGAGAGAGTGGAGATTATAGATGTGCCCGGAACTTATGATCTTGATCCCACCTCTCCGGCAGAAGAGGTGGCTGTTCAGATGGCAAAGGAGGGGGATGTAATCATCGACGTGGTGGATGCCACCAACCTGGAAAGGAACTTAAACCTCACCCTCCAGTTGCTTAAAGGTGGAAAGCCGGTGGTGGTGGCTTTAAATCTATGGGATGAGACCCGGCATATCGGCATCTCCATTGATGTGGAAAAGCTTCAGGACATTCTGGGCGTGCCGGTTGTTCCCACATGTGCCATAACCGGCGAAGGGATCAAAGAATTGGTCTCAGAACTTCCTCATGCCCGGGCAAATACCTTCCAGTATGAGGAGGAAAAAAGGTGGGAGAAGGTGGGGGAGATCATCAGTCAGGTGCAAAAGATTACCCACCGACATCATACCTTTTTAGAAAGACTGGAGGATCTTTCCATAAAACCGGTAACCGGTTTGCCACTTGCTCTTTTAGCTTTATTTGTCATCTTTAAAATCATTCGATTTATCGGAGAGGGTCTCATCGGCTTAGTATTTGAACCCATATTTGAGAAGCTGTGGGCACCTTTGATGATGCAGGTATCAAATCTTTTAGGTGGAGGCTTCTTACACGACGTCCTGATTGGAAAGCTGGTGGATGGCCAGATAGACTTTGTGGAATCGTTGGGTCTTTTGACCACCGGTCTCTTTGTTCCCATCGCCATGGTCCTTCCTTACGTTTTTGCTTTCTATCTGGTTTTAAGTTTTCTGGAAGATTCGGGCTATCTCCCCCGCCTGGCGGTTCTGGTAGATAATGTGATGCACCGAATCGGTCTGCATGGGCTGGCAATCATCCCCATGATGTTGGGTTTGGGCTGTAATGTGCCCGGAGCAATGGCAACCCGGGTTCTGGAGACTAAAAGGGAGCGGTTTATCGCCGCCACCCTGATGGCAATTGCGGTTCCCTGCATGGCGCAGACCGCCATGGTGGTGGGGTTGGTGGGAAGATATGGGAACAAAGGATTAGGGCTGGTCTTTGGAACCCTTTTCGTGGTATGGGTGGTGTTGGGGATTTTGTTGAACCGACTTTCAAAAGGTGAAAGTCCGGAGATTTTCGTCGAAATCCCCCCCTATCGGATGCCTTACTGGGGAGCACTGCTCAAGAAATTGTGGATGCGAATCAGAGGATTCTTGAAGGAAGCAATTCCTTTCGTCCTTTTAGGAGTGTTCTTCACCAATATCCTGTATTCTCTGGGAATAATCCAATTTATAGGACGACTCACTTCTCCCGTTGTCACCGGAGTCCTAGGTCTACCTCAGGATGCAATAGGCGCTTTGATCATCGGATTCTTGCGAAAAGACGTGGCGGTGGGCATGCTACTTCCTTTGGGTCTGGATCTTACACAACTGGTGGTCGCCAGTGTGGTTCTGACCATGTACTTCCCCTGTGTTGCCACCTTCGCTGTGTTAGTAAAAGAGATGGGAATCAAGGACATGATGAAATCTGCTGCCATTATGATCGGTTCCGCTTTGATAGTCGGGGGTCTGCTTAATTTTATCCTTGGATAATCTGAAGTATAGAACCAGAACCTAACTTAAGTTAGGTTCTGGTTCTTAAGTTAGGTTCTGGTTTTCTTCTAAAAGAAGCGACTTTAATCAGTCTTGGAAGGAAGAATCACACACCCTTCACCTACAATCAGGATAAGCAGAATTTGTGACGATTCTTTTTTTCGGTCTGATTTGGCACGATGGCAGAGCATCGCCCCTACGGTAACGGAAGATCAGTTGACTTCCTATGAATCCAAATTGACAAATGATCTTTAGCTTTCCTGTGGAGTGTCAAGCTTCAGCTTGACTTTTTCTGTCCCGCTAAAGCGGGGCACTCCAGAAAAATCACAGTGCCGTAGCCATAAGTAGGGATGCGAAGCTACCCGACACGAATCTAAATCCGCTTACTCGGTTCTTCTAAGGGAAAGTGAAAGAAAGATTGAGAGAAGAGAGGCCAAAAACAGAAGAACATACAGGACGGTGAAGGAAAAAACCTGTATTATCAGTCCGCCCACCGCCGACAGAAAGATGGTTGGTCCCACCACCGTGTTCAGAAAACCCACATAGATTGGTCGTCTCTCCTCCGGGGCAATCTGGAGAAGATAATTCATATAACCAAGATCCAGCCCACTGATGGTGGCACCCAGAAAGAAGAAAATCGCACCATAGGCCCAGAGAGGAATTCCCAACGCCATATTGGAAAGAACCAAAAGTGGACATATCGCGGAAAAAAAGGCGGACAATACCAGAACCAACCTGTTGTTCTTCCGGTTGCTCAAATATGCCCACAAGAGATTGGAAGAGAGATAGCCCACCATCTGCACGGTCAGAAATACACCCGCCAGGCTGGTAGGAATTAAGAGATATTTTTTAGCATAGATGATATAAAACGGCAACCCCATCACATAGCATCCAATGGCTACCCTGGTTAAAAGAAGCATCCTATAGTTTTTGTCCTTCTTTGTGATCTCAAAACCCAGAAGTAGGTTTTTCTTGATGCTTTTTTTCTCAGGTCGCCTGGTTGTTGGAGGTTCCTTGACCATACAGAAAGAGATTAAAGCAAGAACGATTAAAGCTGACGCCATCAAAAACAGGATTCCGAAATTTTGGGGGAAATCATAAAGCTTTAAAATTCTCTGAATCAAAAATCCGGCCAGCGCAGACAGCCCCCCGCCGACAAGCATTCTGGCCCCAAAGAAGCTCCCCCTTTTTTCCTTAGGAATGGTCTTGCCCACTATATCGGTGAAAGAGACGCCAGCCAGACCACCGCCAAAGGAATAAAGGGAAAACAAAAAGAAAAAGGTAACCAGAAGATAGGTGGGACCCTCCTTTCCTAAAAAGAATACCAGGATGGCGAAAAGGAAAAATGATCCGCCCCTCAGAAAGGCGGTTTTGATATAAATCGGCTTCTGGTTTTTTCGGTGCAGGGTTATCGCGGCAATGGCAATCTGGGGAAGAAACCATCCCAATGCTTCCAGGGTGGAGGCTAAGCCTATCAGGATCTGGGAGGGGGTAAGCTGGCTGATGAAAAGAGGCAACACGGTTGAGGTGCTGGTAAAAGCCCAGGCGAAATTGAACAAGACCCCATTGGAGACCCCCAAAAAGAAATTTCGTTTAAAATGCTTTCGAGCGAAATGAGTTTGTGCTGAAGATTCGTCAATCATTAAGATTAAGTTAACATCAAAAAGGCAATTGTCAAGAAGTGCAGAAGATAGAAGTGTAAATATCAGATATGACCACGTCTTTTGCACCAAAGACAAAATCTTTATGCTTTTTTTACCTCTCCCCCTCTCCATTTCACGGTTCGACTTCGCTCACCGTCCTGAGCTTGTCGAAGGATGGAGAGGGAGACGGGGGGTGAGGTTAAATTCGTTAAGCTCTCGGATGATCTGAACTCGAATGACGAGGCTTTTATGCAAAAACCTTTGACATATTCCCACTTTTTGTTTCCTTAAGCTAAAGTCTGAAGGCAAAAGGTCGAAAAATAAAAAGGAGCGATAGTGAAAGTAGGATTCTTTCAGTTCTTTCCTTTCTTGGGGAGGAAAGACGAAAATGTAGAACGAGCGATAAGCTCAATAAGGGGGGTAAAAGCTGACCTCTTGGTTCTTCCGGAGTTTTTCAATACAGGCTACTTGTTTGAAAACCAGGAGGAACTCAAGAGGTCAGCTGAAATCATTCCGCAGGGACCCACATTCTCGAAGATGGCCAACTTGGCGGCACAGGAGAATGTAAACCTTGTGTTTGGAATCGCAGAAAAGGAGGGTGACAGGTTCTTTAACTCCTCGGTTCTGGTAACGCCCGGAGGAGATTTTTTAGTCTATCGAAAACTGCATCTGTTTGATCGGGAAAAATTGTGGTTTTCTCCTGGCGATAAGGAACTGGAGGTATTCGATATCGGCGGTGCGAAAGTGGGAATGATGATCTGCTTTGACTGGATCTTTCCGGAGGTGGCAAGGGTTTTGGCTTTGAAGGGAGCGGAGATCATATGTCATCCTTCTAATTTAGTCCTCCCCTATTGCCAGAGCGCCATGATTACCAGATGTATTGAAAATGGGGTGTTCGCTATTACTGCCAACCGAACCGGCACTGAAGAGATGGCAGACGTGAAACTTTCTTTCACCGGGAACAGTCAGATAGTGAACCCCAAAGGAAATATCTTGGCGAATGTAGATGAATGCCAAGAGGGGGTATGGACGGTGGACATCGATCCGCATTTAGCTAAGGATAAAAAGGTCACCCCGCGTAATCATCTTTTTGAAGACCGAAGAATAGAATTTTACCAGAAAGGGAATCTATGTTGAATTCAAAATCTGACGAGTCAAATCCAACAAACACATCGCAGATCACCAAAGTCGCTGAAGGCAGCTCTGCAGGATCTGTGGGAAAGGTCAAGCCGGCTAAAATTCTGGTAATCGATGATGAGCCGGAGATCACCGATATAATCGAAACTTTCTTGGAGGGCGCCGGTTACGAGGTGAAATCTGAAAATTCCAGTAAGATCGGGATAGAAAGAGCCAAAACATTTCTGCCCGATCTGATCCTTTTAGATATCATGATGCCCTCCATGGATGGTTATGAGATCTGTGGAGAGTTGAAAGAGTGCCAAAAGACCAAGAGCATCCCAGTAATATTTTTGACCGGCATGGATGCCCGAAGCGATGAAGGAAAAAGCTTTCAGGTAGGTGGAGTTTTATATGTGAAGAAGCCTTTTAGCTGTGAACGCCTTCTGGACATTGTGAAGATGGTCTTGCAGACCGCAAAAAAGGAAACTAATAATTGAATCAATAAAAAGTTCGGCTGTCGATTTACCTAAACTCAAGAAAGAAGGATAAGGGGGGTAAGCCCTGCATCATACGGTGCAGGGTAAGCCAGCACCCAACCTTAAAAAAACATTTTAAGGTTAGATGCTGGCTTCTTTTTTTCGATATTTATATCGACTCATTTGTTCGGACAGGGGTTGTACCCCTGTCCATATAGAGAAGGGGCGGGGGCTCGTCCTGAAGGCTTGCCCTGAAGGGTTCAACCCCCGCCCCAACAAGGTGGCGTATTGTGTTTGCTCAACCTCAACCTTACCCTAACCCTGCGGGGCATTCATATGAATCTCCTTGCAAATGAGAGGGAAATAGACTCTCCTCTTTTTTATTCCTGCAGATAAGTTAGCTTTTCATCTATCTGCCAGTCAGAGTCGAAAAAACCAGCACACAAAACCCCACCCCAACCTTTGTGTTTCACTTTATCATCAAAGATGATGAAATCGGGCAATCCAGCCCCGGAGTATAAAGCCGTGAAAAAAGTGGAGAGCTTCAGTCCGGTCAGACCCACTCCCTGGTGAACGAACACAAATCTCTCTGGATTGGCTGGATTCGGATAGATATACTCAACTGCTATCCCATCGCCAGAAATCTCTTTTTTCCCAAATAAGATTTTATGATCTTTTATTTTTATGGGCAAACGTTTGCTTAGTTTGGCGGTCACGAAATTCTCTTCCGGTCCTCCGAAAAGAATTAAGTTATAATTCTCCATTACCTCTGAGGTCACTTCAGTATCCGGGAGTATTTCTGCCAAGCCATTTGCCCTTCTCCACCATCGGCCTGCCTCCAGCCGGGCTTGATGAAGCGTTATCTCGGTTACAATCGAGTCTCCTTTTGTGCCATAAACCAGCACAAAGGGAGAAAAGTAAGTCTGTTTTATGGGACCGTAAAATTCAGTTGATTTTCTCAAAGGACGATGTTTAATCCTGCCTATTCGAAATTTATTGCCCTTTTTGTAGAAAGTTAACTTTTCGTTGGTTTTGAGGATGTAGCCAATCTTTTTCCCATCTATCAGGAAAGCAATCCTGCCATAAGGAAGGAGCTCTTGCGATAAAGATAAAGCAAACTGGTGGACGTTTTTGGTTCTTACTTCGATTTTTCCCTCTTTTACCTCTGTTTCGATCCGGGATTCAAAGAATGGTTTTTCTTGCTGGATAATTTCCACCCAATAACTTTTATGGCTCTGCCCTATATCAGTGGTTTTGAAGATCACATGTTTGGGAAAGAGATTTCTTTTTTTACTTTTCAGGAAATCCATAAGCTCAGGATCATCCACACATACGATATTGTCCAGAGTATCGAGATTAAACCAGTGTCCTTTGCCCTGAATTTCCTTGTAATGATACTCATAGCCCAACTCTTCCAAAAGAGAGACGAAAAGTCTGGAGTGCACCGTGGGAACATTATCGTCGTTGCCTCCGTGGGAGATGAAGATTGGGAGATTTGAGGCATTCTCCACAAAATTGGGGGCAAAATCCTCTCTTAGGCTCATGTCTCTTATGGCAATCTGTCCCGGCTCGGCAAACATGTAGCTTTTTTGCAGAAACCAGGGGATATAAAGCTGAAAGCAGGTCCACCCGGCTAATGGAGCGGCGGCGGCAAACAGGTCAGGGTGTGTCAGGGCAATATGCCAGGTCCCGTGTCCTCCCATGGAATGACCGGTTAGACAAACTCTGTTGCTATCAATAGGGAAGGTTTTTTTTGCCAGATCCAGAACCTCCAGGGCATCCAGCCTTCCCCAATCCTGCCAATCAAATCCAAATCTCCGTCGGTTGGTGGGAGCAACCACAAAAGCCCAATCCTTTTGACCGTAACAATCCACCAAGCCCGAAGCTTCTACTCCGGCCCCATGCAGGGTCAGGATAAGAGAATATTTCCTTTGAGGATCATAATCCTTCGGAGGGAGAACGGCATAATATTGGCAGGAATGGTCTATTGTCGATATGAATGTCACTTTATACGAATCCCCGTTTTCCCTTACTCTTAAAGAAAGACGTTCTTCTGAAGAGAAGTCCTGATAAGAGACTTTGACCCTAATGGAAGTTGTGTCCATTCCGCTTAAAGGTTCAACTACCTCTATTGTAATAGGGATTTTTTTAATACAGAGGGGCATAAGAGAGGGAATTGTGACCTCATTTTCTTTAAAGAATTGCCCGCTTCCTATGAAGAGCTTGACATCTTTCA
>Ga0315538_1000969_pt1 | contig 17387 bp, 18 predicted proteins | sample SalMarSW160230MG_2_FD_203834 | JGI IMG/M metagenome (GOLD analysis project Ga0315538, IMG submission 203834) | Salt marsh sediment microbial communities from the Plum Island Ecosystem LTER, Massachusetts, United States - Salt Marsh Sediment SW1601-230 ...
CCGTGCTTGTCCCGTCGTTGTACCAGTAATAGACCGAACTTATGTCGCCTACGCCACTCAGGACAACATCAATGGAGGCATCATCTGGTATCAGAGGCAGGGATATCAGGTTCCAGCCCGCGGACAGGCCGATGTTGTAGGCGGTAAGGCCAAGGGTAACCTCAACGGTGACCTCAATGTCGGACGAATTGTCGGCGTAGTCTGTGGCCACGATGGTGAGTGTCTTCGTGCCCACTGTAGTGCCAGCCTGCACCGTAAGCGTGGCACTGTAGGTATTCTCATCTGTCAGCGTCAACGCCTCGGCATCGGTAAGGCCGATGGCGGTGGCGTCTATGGTGACAGTATCAACACCGGCGAGGTCATCAGTTACCACTGCGGTGATTATCACGTCGTCACCAACCCTGGCTGATTCGAAGCCGACCGGGTACTCGACCTCAGTCGATTCGATGACAGGGGCAGTAACGTCTGCGATGACGCGGAGGGTTATGTTCTCCGTGGTGTTGGCATTGTCCACAGTATCGGTTGCCGTTATGGTCAGATCGTAGTCGTCCTCTTCAGTAACTGTAAGGCCTGTCCAGGTGTAGGTGTATATCCCAGGAGCTTCCGTGGGGTCTTCCTCGGTCATTGCCTGGGTAGCCGACCCGCTGGGTAGTGAGCTGAGGTCGATGGTGACTGTAGTCACCCCCGACCCCTCGTCGGTGACAGTGGTCGTGAAGGTAACGTTAGTTGCTTCGTCCGGCTGAAGCACGAACGGATCAGCCGCGGCATCGGTCACCAACGGCGCGGTGTTGTCCAAGGTGGTGGAGAAAGCTGCACAGGTAGCGGAGTTCCCGGCGTCATCTTCAGCGGTAACCGGAATGGTATATTCCCCATCTGCCTTGGTATTGCTCTCGGTGATGGTGTAGGTTATGGTATACGTGGTATCGGTATCGTCTACTACGTCCACATCGGCTGCGGCGTATCCGCTATCGATGCTGGAGAAGTCGGCGGTTAGCGTGTAGCCAGCCTTGTCAAGGTCGACGCTCAGGGTGATTTCCTCGTCGTCCTTGCAGAACTCAGGACCTGTTACAGGATCCACTGGTGCAAAGACCGGGCTGACGTTATCCACGGTTGCCGTATTCAGGGAACCATCATCACCACTGGCGTAGGTTACCGTAATGGTGCTACCTTCGCCTACCACGAGCTCACCCGGGGCAGGGCTAGTGTTCACCAGGGTGAAGGTACCCGTAAAAATGCCAGTATCGGCTCCGGTCTCAGTCAGGGCAACCTCAACATCGTCAACAGGAATGTCGCCGCTGGCAACGATAAGTGTCGTTCCCGTTGTTGCCGCAGACGTGTCACCCAGAGTGACGGAAACAGTACCCCCAGTGTGATAATACAGTGAGTCGAGGTTTATGCCGTCAACGAATAGGTCCAAATCCCAACCCGTGTTAGTAAAGGAATCAATTGTTTCATCGGTGACGTCAACGGTGGTTTCTTCTGCCTTATAGGCAGTCAGGAGGCCACCTACTGAAGACTCACCAGCCGTGAATGTAATCGTGGTGAGATCTCCCACTTCTACAGCACTGGGAATTTTGTCGGTAACTGTAGGGATGTTCACCCCATCAGGGGCTGTTCCCGGACCACTGAAGGTTAGGTCCTTATCGCCCTGATAAATGTTTGCCCCCGAACTGCAGAGGTTATCATACTCGTCGTAGGCTCCGATAGTCAGAGCGTTCGTGCCTCCTACCACCATGGTGGCTGTGCCGGTAACTACCAAATGACTGGGCGCGGCGGGCTCGATCGTCAGAGACTGCGTTCCAGTATCAGTGGTTGTAGAAATCGTCACGTTCTGGGTTTCCGCATCCTGGTCATTGGTGATCACAAGACCTGTTCCAGCAACTGCATTAGTGATCGTTTGCTCTGCTGCGGTAGTAGTGCCTCCCGAAAACACTATTGTCTTCGCACTGTCATCCACTACAACTGCCTCTGGGTCGGCGGTAAATCCACCGAATGCATAATCAGCTATGGTCGTGGAAACTGCACTCAACACCATGTCGGTTGAAGTGACTCCGAATGCGCTGAAGTCGATAGTAACGTCTGTCGCTTCAGAAACAGATGGGGTAAATGTTATGCTGTAGTCAGTAGTTGCCCCTGCGGTGTCATCCACTGGTACGACAGCAGGTGTTAAATCAGCAGCCGCCACCGGCACCGCCATCACCAGGCTGAAGCTCAACACCAGCACCATGGCGATAGCCGCTCGCCACATTAAACTAAGTTTTCCTTTGATCATTATTTATATCCTCCTTTAATGGATCTATTTTCGCCGATTATCTTCTGCTCAGTCACATAGACATCACCTCCCTTCGGAGACTCTGTGGAGTAGCTCCCAGATGGCTGAAACGGGCGACAAATTCACCATCATGGTGCAGCTCTACAACGTGGTCATCGGGATACACCAGGGTAAAGCCGAATCGGGCAAATTCACCCAAGCCCTGCACCTCTGTTTGTGTAGTCATAGTCACTTCCTTTTCACTGCTCATACATAGCCTAGGTCAGCTTCTGAACCAGAACATCGACACGCCTCTCTCGGGTAGGGTTCGCCGGGGAAACGCTTTTCCCAGCACTTCTCACATAAACTGGAGGTTACGCCTTCGACCCCCTCGCCATTTTTCTCACCCATGTCAGCACCGCAATCCATACATACAATCTTGAGTATTGTTTTCTCCATTACAAGCACTTTCCCCAGGCAGCCCCTACACCGGAAGCCCTCCTGTTTCCCGCTCGATCAGGTCGGCAATCATGGTAATCATGTCTTCACTCAGTTCCGGATACTTCAAGCGGGCATACTCGCGAAACTCAAGCAACTCGTGTTTCCCGTCAAGACCCTGAAGGAAAAGCTTCAGAGCCGCGATAACCGCCGATTCGATGGCGCTGGTAAATGTCTCTTCCGGTTGCTGGCTTCGCCAGCGACCCCCTACCTCGGTAACGGTTTTTATGAAATTGTCGCTGAGTTCCTCGGGCAGATCGACGCTTAAAGTTTTCCGGGCCATTCTTATACCTCCGATTCCTGAAAAGTCTTCTCTCGGCAGTCGAGGCAAACTCTTTGTCTGTCTTGGCCCTCCCAATTTGCTCAACAAAGTCACCCTGACCAGTTTCATATTGTTCTCTTGTTTCTAAGATACAACTAAATAATGTTTTTGTTGCCAATATGCAGAGAGAAGCAGCTTCAAGCTGACAGGCGAGGCTTTATGGTAGGAGCTTTTTAATAGAAGTGAAATGCACTGTTTAAGTCAGTTTTGTTGATATTATTGCACTATAGATTGACAAAAACATTATTTAGTAGACTGCTAGTCCGTCATCCAAAAGGAGGAAGACATGAAAAGCAAGTTAGAAAAATTTCTGCGTTTTCTTCAGATTGAGAAGGGGTTTTCCCAGGGTACTATCGAAGCATACCGGCTTGATATAGAAAAGGGGCTAATCCCCTTCCTGCGCCAGCGAGGTAAATGTGAGGTGGGAGAAGTCACCCGGGATGACATTCGAGCCTATCTGGACTATCAAGCCACCGTCAGAGGTAACTCCAGTGCTACCAGGGCGCGAAAACTGGCGGCGATCAAGTCATTCTTCAATTACCTGGTAGCGAATGAGGGATTAGAAGTAAACCCGGCAGCCTCAATAATGAGCCCCAAGATACCGGAGAAAGAGCCGGAATACCTCACCGGTGAGGAATCTGTGCAGCTTTTGACGACGATAGCTCGAGAAGCCAAGCCACGAGTTCGTCAACGGGACATGGCAATATTTATTATCCTGTTTCATGCCGGGCTGCGGGTATCGGAGTTGGTGAAACTGGAGCTGGTCAATGTTGACCTTGGGAAGGCACAGATAAAGATAACCAGGAAAGGGAACAAAGAGCAGTATCTTCACCTGAACGGCGAGACAGTGCACATGCTGGCAGCGTATCTCGCCAAGCGGCCGAAGGCTGGGAATGGCAGGTTCTTTGTGGGAACCAAGGGGGGCAATCTGGACCGCATCTATCTTTATAATCTGGTGCGAAAATACCTGAAGCTAGCCGGAATCAATAAAAGTAAGCACGGCCCCCATCTTTTGAGGCATACCTTCTGCACCAGGCTACATCAGAAGGGCGTAGACCCATTCACCATAAAAGAACTCGCCGGCCATAAAAGTCTTAACACAACCATGAAGTATATCAGGATTGAAAACAAGGAACAGGCCGAAGCGATTGACCGGCTGGAATTTGGCACAATGAATATGATGGACTTCCCTGGGGAGGTAAGTTAGAGACGCGGGGCACTGGTTTGAGACTTACAATAGTTTCACGAACTCCGCAGCGCCGGGCTCTGCTCGATGTACTCCCTAGTCGAGGCACGACTGGTAGTACGTAGCGTTCTCGGGGAGAGGCGCCGGCATGTTTCGAGGTCGTGGGGGAGGGTGCGAAGTTTCACGGGGTTCCAAGGGTTTTCCCTTGTGGCTGTTACCATTTTTCATTTTTGCCGATCCGATCAGTTCGGTCGATATTCCAGGCAGCGTTGCTGCTTGTATCACTTTGTCGATTTTGAGCGTAAAAAGCGGCCATATTAGCTTAATGCTTGGAAGGCAGGGACTCTATTAGTATCCAGTCAGGGAGATGAGCATTACTTGAAAAGAACAAGAGAGACATTATAATGACTGTCTTGCAGGCGTTATAGCAATATTATTCCAAGTAATCCTGGGCTGCCATTAAACGAAACGTCATTTTAACTAACAAACAAGCAAATGTGTAGCTTGATGCGTGGCTGTCCTTAAGAGTACAGCCAAAATGCTGAAAGTATGTACTTGTAGAAATGCGCACAAAGCGTTCGAGGAATGCCTGCCGTCGGCACGACGTATTTAATCCTCTTCGGCTATTCAAGCGGCAGCGTACCTTGCCAACCCTTAACGGAAGCTAAAAAGGGGTTAATGTAGTTCTCAAAAATAAAGGCGGACCAAGGGTCCAGTTTGCGATATAGTGAACTCAATTCTTCGACAGACAGAAACTGGCCGGAATACCTAGACTTCTTTGCGAATTCTTCAGGAGCTTTGGACGATATTCCCTGGGCTATTTCGATTTCGAACACGAAGGCGAGGTGCCTCGAGGAATAGATAGAAAAGGGGTCGAATACGATGCCTAATGGCTTTAGCTCCTTATTGAAATCAACGCCTATTTCTTCGTATAACTCACGATGCAAAGTGCTTTCAAGGAGTTCCATAAACCCTCTAGCGCAATCGTAGTCTCCTTGAAGACGGGAAATCTCTCCCGGAAGACCATAGAGAAAACCTCATCCCTCTTGACAATACTGTACTTAGTATGGCAAACTACGAACCAATGGATGATGTTCTGACTCTGTTGCATGACCTCAAAGGGAAGGGTTGGACGAATGCTTCAATAGCTGATGAAATCGGTGTCACCATAAACGCCGTTGAAAAATGGCAATCCGGCGATAGAAACCCCAGTAGTTCGAGACTTATCCTCTTGAACCAACTTACTAAGCGGAATCGTATACCCAAAAAACGGCGCTATGCCAAAGGGAGTCGCCGTCAGGAGGTGCAGACTGATGGTTAATGAACTTCAGGGCAAAGGCATCGTGGCTAGTACGTTTTCGGAAGCTAAGAATGATTTCGATAAGAAGTTCGGCGTAAAACTTGAAATTCCCCACTCGCTTGTTCCTGTAGACGGCAAGTATCTCTCAAATATCCCCCTAAAGAACAAAGTAGGTGAGAAGAACGAGGAGTACTACAAGTGGCAATTTGTGTACTCACTCATCCACAGCGGTCTGTACTCAAAGGATTACCTCTGCGCCGAGGTTTACTTTCCGAAGGGTAACAAGAATTCTGCGCCAATCAAGATTGATGCTTGTATTTTTGACGATAAGTCGTGGCTCGACCACTATGCAGCATGGCGGGCATCGAAAGATGCAGAATCGGTAGAGTGGCTACGCCGCCATTTGATTGGAACAATCGAATTCAAGAAGTCGGATGGCAAAGACATCAAGGCGGTCTACACGTCACAGATTAAGCCTGAGTTGAAGGAGTCGGAGGCAAGCTATTCTTTAGGGTTCTATTATGACAGTGAACGCCTGTATATCTTTCAACGAAAAAATGGCGCTGTTCTCCGTTATGATGAATCAAAGAATCAAAAGGGTGATAATAGTTCCATTACGCAACTATCACTAGACTTGACTGACAATTACAAATACATTCCCTCGTTCGAGGCCCTGCAAAAGCGTGTGAACACGGCTCTTGCAATTGACCGGACGAAGCGCACAATCGATGACTTGGATACTATCACTGGGGCAGCTAGTTCCCAGATCAACCAAGCCATTTCTAATATATTGATTACTTTGGATAGGGTCGGTTTACGGAATACCAGGGGATACGAAATCCTCATTGAAATGCTGGCACTTAAAATCTTCGACGAGAAGAGAAGTAATGAACACAAACAGACTACGAGTAGCAAGAGATTCCTCCAGTTTTATCAGACTGAGCCTGAAAGAACCGTTTTAAGTTTCTTCATAACGGACGCGGAAAAGCAATTCTTGAAGCTGAGTGATACTGACGTTCAGTCATTCGTTAACAGGATTAGGACGCTGTATAATGATGCCGCAGACCGGTATGGTGTCATACTAAAGACAGTAGATACAGCAACCATTAACTGGCAAGACGAGAGCCACGTTAGGGCAATAGGGTCAATAGTTGAAAATCTTCAGGACTACAGCTTTATCAGGTCTACCGACACAGACCTTTATCAACTTGTCTTCTACAAGTTTGCCAACGAATTTAGCAAAAGCGAGAAGGCCCAATTCATTACGCCGTTGCGAATCATAGATTTCTTGGTGCAAATCGTGAATCCAAACTCCAATGAGACCATCATAGACCCCACCGCTGGCATCGCCGACTTCCTCTCAATGAGTTACGTTAACTCTCACCAGACCCTAGACGACCACAACATATTTGGTGTTGACAACGACGAACAGATGGTCAGGCTGGCTCAACTGAATATGCTCCTGAATGGCGATGGCAACGCGATCTTGAAGTATCAACCGGACAAGGGTTCGTTGTTATACAAGTTCAGCACCAAGAAGCAGTTAGTGCCCTTAATTCCGAATCTTCATAAGAATGGTAATTGGGATCATTGGGTAGACGACACCAAATTGATGAAGTTCGACGTGGTTCTCACGAACCCTCCGTTTGGCGCGAACCGTAAGTTCGAGCCGAAGAATGAAATCGACCTGGGTATTGCGGAGCTATACGAACTATGGAACGTGGCTCGTTCTGGGAATTGGATTGATCCGGGACTGCTGTTTCTTGAAAACGCTTACCGTATTCTGGCCGTGAACGGTCGTTTGGGTATCGTGTTGTCAAACTCCATTGCCTCGATTGACCGTTGGGAAGCCGCACGACAATGGCTGGCTTCAAAGATGCGAATTGTGGCGCTGTTCGACCTTCCGCCTAATATCTTCGCGGAAACAGGCGTCAATGCAACAATAGTCGTGGCATACAAACCTAAGGAATCCGAACTGAAAAAACTCATCGCCAGTGACTACGAGGTCTTCGTGAAGGACATCCGACGGATTGGCTATGAGGTTAGAACGTCAAACCGAGTAAAGTTCTTTAACCCTATCTACAAGGTTGACGATACCACCTTCCAGCCAATAATTGACGCTCAAGGTGAAACAATGTTGGACGAGGAATTCACGGAAACAGTGGCTGAATTTCAGAGGTGGTGTGTTTCACAGGAGAGCACACTGCGCCAGACCTTTAGCGGTGGTAACTAAGATGCCCTACGTGGAAGTGCCAAAAACCGTTCGTGTCTCCGCTATCATCGCTAAGAAAGCGTCTCTTTCTCCGCACAATTATTACCGCATCGTCCTCAATGCACCGAAGCGGCAGCGCGTGCAAGATTTCCTAGCGGCAGACCCTATTCAAGGTGAAGAGGTTGGGTCAGACGCATACCTAACGAAATCGACGAGGTTCTTTGTCAGGAACAAGGCTCTACAGCCAGACACTTTCTTGTTGGACTTTGTTGGTGACAGCGTAATACCAATCCTCCCCCATACCTTCGTAGACCTCGGCTTGAAAGAAGGCGACCTGATCATATCCAAGGACTCTAATATCGGCGAAGTGGCAATTCTAGATAAGGATTATCCAAACCACATGCTGTCGGGAGGATTGCTTAAGTTGCCCGTCGAGAAAGACAAGTTCTACTTGTTCGCCATGTTGAAGCACGATTCCTTCAAGGCCCAATTAGACCTGCTGGTATCTAGGGGCGCGACTATCCAACATGCGAAGAAACTCTTTCTCGACTGCATTATTCCCCTCCCTCATCAGAGTAATGCAGAGGGGGCCATTGCCTATATTGAAACGCTCGTTCGGATGGTAGTTGCAAAAGAAAGGCTCATTCGGCAAAACGAGGCTAAGATTTTAGCACTTATCGAGCAGGAGTTGCTTACCAACCAATCCGCAAACGTCTTTGTTTTCCAATGGCCCAGACTGACGGAGATCATGAAGGTCGGACGGATGGACGCAGGGTTTCATTGTCAGCAATACCAGAGAAATCAATTTTTGATTGCAAACTACAGGCACGGAGCCGGAACAATTTATGAGTGGGGTTTCGATATTGGTCGTGGGCAGAACCTTCAGGTGAGTGCTATCGGCAGAAGCATTTACTCCGATGAAGAGAAGCCTAATTATTACGTGCTTGTAAGGCCCACGAACCTTTCCGGCTACGGAACGGTGACGAGGTACGAATATCTAGGTAATCCTGAAAAGCTGTCTGCGATTGCGGAAGGCGATATTATCTTTTCTGCCGAAGGATCAGTTGGGAAATGTGCGATGTTTGCTGACCCGAAGCAACGCCTCGTGACGAATATCCACGGGATCGTCCTTAACAAGAAGAACCATGATAAGACCGAAAGCAGTTTCGTCTGCTGCTTCCTGCGATACATGAGAATGAAGGGAATACTGGATTATATTTCAGTCGGCGGACAAGGAGGGAGCCTTGCTGAGAAGTATTGGTCTAGTATCCGTATTCCCTTTTTGCCTGACGATAAGCAGCAAGCCATTTCTCGGCTTTACTTTTATCCGCAAACATATAGCAATAAGTCTCCCTCACTTGGCAACCTTGAGTCCATTGATGATGCTATGAACAAGCAAATGGGGATTTTACAGCTTGACCGTCACATTAAGGTTTTGAAGAACAAGATTAACTCCATTGTTGATTGCATCCTACAGGGAGACAGCGTACTCATCGACCTCAGTTTTCTTGCTGAGTTCTGAGCCATTGCGATAACTTTTGGAGCAACCACCCGACAGCCTAATGCAACTTTACCTCATCATGATAACACCTGGTTACCATTACAAGGGGGTTCGAACTACTCCGCAGAAACGATGGTTGGAACTCTATTTGGTGTTCCAACGAGACTACTTAGCCACCTAAGAATTGTTTCAGGTATAGAGTTAATCTGCTCGGTCTCTCCATCCATTAGGGTCGACACTGTTTTTTCTGCACATTACGTCAGAAAGTGCAACTGACTTCAGTTTAAAGGCGGAGTCAGAATTGCCTCCTTCCCTTTTCTAATTGTTAAAATATCGGCATTCCTGATTGCTTTTACATACTTATCTTTACAGGAAAGAGGCTATATATATCACATCCAAGTAGGCATTATGGTAAAATAATAACATGCCAATAGATAAGATGTCGGTATTATGTGGAAAATGCAAGTTGGTTTTGGAAGAAGATCCTCATACTACACCTGAACAACGGATTCCGTGTCCTTCTTGTGGATCAACCGCACGAATTTTTCAGGTCGGTATACATGATGGTATAGTAATGAAATCAAAACTAGGTATGAAAGCCAAGCATCCAGGTGGAGGCAAGCCTTTTATTGAACAAGTTATTGGAGATGATCTTCATCGTAAAACTGGTAAATGGATGAACCTTACCAGAGTATTTGACCGAGAGAACGATCTTTATAAAGAGATTATCACCGACCCCATAACCGGAGAAGTTATCCATGAGTGTATAGAGCCATTATCAAAGCACACAGGACACGGGGATGCAAAATATAAGAAAAGCTGACTTGAAAAACAATTTGTAAAAGTCGGTATTTAACCTATCCTCAAATTACCTTAGGTTCTATCAAATTCATTTGGTTATTGCCATCATGAGTCCTGAAAGAAATATCATAGCTATCGGTATCCCATTGGGGGTCTTCTTTTCTTAGTATTTTCCAAACTAACATACGAATTATTTGGCTATCATCATCAAATAAAAAACGCTCATCACCCTTTCTCTGCTTCAAGGCATCACAAATAACTTTTGCTATATTATCAACGTCTTGTGTTTTTAACCTATAAGGGCTCAATTTGATTACAATTGCTAAGTCAAGCTGCTGTCCTCTTTTTGGCTCAAAAGCACCATTAGCCATCCAAATACTCAGGTTGTTTTTGATTGTATCAATCATATCTTTTCTGTAGTCCTTCCCGGTTTTCACTTCCCCAAGATCACCAGAGAAACCTTCACTGTGCTCCAGTTGAAGGAAAGGAGGAGAGCCTGTTTTACCTATCTTTTTTTTATCCATATAGCACCTCTTACGGGAAGGAAATATTCAATGACTTCATGATGATAACTATTCTTTCATTGGAGCTCTATCATATTCACCCTGTGGCTCATAATTCCAAAAATTAAGCGGTTTGTTTCGGTTTGGAGTCCATAACCTATTGTTTTTTCTTAAGCTAACACCCAGCCTATAGCTTTTGCAGATTCTATCCAGTCCTCCTACTAGTTGATAACGACATTCCCTAATCCTCGTACTTTTATCTTTTGTTTTATCGGTACATAAGGTCTTGAACCTCAATTGATTTCTATTTCCAAAAGCTATTAGCCACTCAATACAATTGATACCTTCCTCTCCACTGAAACGAGCCATACCTGCAAATAAATCTGCAAGCTGAATAATTGGCTCTTGAATTGAATCCAATTGTTGAATCTTTTTGAATTGGCATAATCGATCATCTTGTGATAAGTCCATTAATGTGCGTTGTTGAGATCTCGAAGGATTCAGGCTGGAAATATCTAAACGCCCTTTTATTGCGCCCCAATCTATTTGGGAATTATTATCGGGATAGAGATTCCAATGAACCTGATTCCACTGTCGAGCAATATGTATAAGCACTTTATAATACATATATTTTAAATTAGCTATATCATCTCGGTTCGGGATATTGTGACGAGAATCACCGATATCCCAAGTTAATACGTCAATCCTTATTCTATAATTTTTGATAAAGTGCTCAAGTACACATCTGATAAACCGCCTTGCTATTTTTGCCTGATAACTATGATATCCTTGGATTTCGCTAAATTTAAGCTCATACACTTTTTCAGTGCTTAAAATATCGGTAAGGGCGCTTCGTAATTGCTGTAGGGCATTTTCTAACCCAGAAACTACAGCAATAGACTGAAACCTGTGGTCAAAAGTGCCAGATTCGTCACTGTAAGCCGAAAACACTTGACTCATACTCATGTTGAAACTATACTGTCGAATCAATCTCCTGCATGATTATTCGACTTCTATTTGACAAGACAATCAAATAAAAAGGCGTCTTATGTCGAGTCAGACACCCTTAATTATACAACTTTTGAATTTAGCCTTCTGGGAAATAGTCAAGAAGACTAGGATATCGGGCTAATACCACCACTTGACAGGGGGAGAGGTTTGGTTTAGTTTGCTCTCAAGCAGAGAGGGGACTATTAGTCAGCAACAGCACCTTATTGAGACTCGTTATTCAATGCTGCAAGAAGTAGCTTATGAACAAACGCTTCCATAACGTTCGCAAGTTCCCCAACATCCCCTTCTTTTTCCTTTATTGTTCCATCATGAAGTAACCGGCTTCGTAAATCATATGACTTGGAGAAGAAATCATCAGACGCCTGCTCATCAAAAATCTCATTGGGCAATAATCGGTTAGCGAGCATTCGCCCAGCCTGGTTTCTCGATTGATATCTTATCCTATCGAAGCTGCCAATAATTGAAGCTTTCGTATCCTTATCCACAACCAAATGTTTCGCCTTAACTTTGACATCTTCAACTAATTCTTCTACTTCTGTAGGATGCTTTACCGGCTCTAACAATGCTTCAACTGCTGTTACAAGCGTTATAAATCTACTCCGAGCCGATATATCAAAGAAGGAACTCGCGTAAATTTCGCTTGCAAGTAATTGCTTTTCTGTAAAGTGTCTACTCTTCATGTACTCACGTTGGAAAGTATTTATTAGTCGGTCTACGTGCTTACCCAGCTCCGCCTTTGCATTGAAACTAGCGAACTTCAGTTTTTCTACATGTTCATACACATCTATACCATGTAGATCGTTCCTGATAGGACACCCATACTTTTGCTCATAATACTTCAAGCCAGCTTTCGTGAACCAACTTCGCTGTCTCCCATCACCAAAATCTGCACCTAATCGTTGCTCTACAGCCCAATAAAGAAGCGCTCGCTTGCATCTTTCTGCTGCCTCTCTTGCTTCAGCTTCTGATGTAAATGACTTCCCTAAAACTGCAACGTGATTTTGTTCCTTTATTGGCGTTTCACTTAAACCACTAACCAGCGTGATTTTTTCTCCAGGCGACAAGTCTAAGAGTTCAATCTTTTCCGCTTCTGAATTAATACGATACGCCTCTGCAAAATTGAACCTGAGTCGAAAGTCGTATAATGGCATTTAAATTAACTTTATGCCCGCTCTGATTTATTGTCAAGGGGTTTTATTTCAATAAAAAAAGGGGGGGCACTTCTGCCCCCCCTCTCTGTTCACTTCTAGTTACTACCTCACCACTGCACGAACATCGTGACACAATGCTGTAAGTAGTATAATATGTTTGTTGGGTTCAAATATAATCAAGATTAAATATTTGGAGATATATATTGAAGAATATAAAGTCACACCAGAGAGATCAATTGATTATGGAGTTTGGGATACTATTCCAACCATTTGACGATTTAGCCCTAAAAGAAAATGCTCCAAATCTTGAGAGTTACCGCATAGCTATTGCAAAAGTTCTCTCAGGTGATAGTATGTGGCGTGAGAAAGTCAAAGAATTTACTACCTTCGCTCAGGACATAGTATTTCACGATGAGTATCAGGACATATCCCACGTTCCCGAGAGGTTTCGCGGACTAATCAAGGAACTTATTAGTTATCCAAACGTGTCGTTTGCTTTAGATGCGATACACAAAAAATTCAAGGAAGAACTAGCAAACGCGAAGAAGCAATTTTTTGAATCTGTAGAGAAAGTACCTTTTGAGTGGGAACCTATTCTATTTGAAGCAAACACTCCATTCACTTCCTATTTACGAATAAAAGAGTCTATTGCCCTCGTTAATAATCGTCTCCATTATTTTGACAGATATCTCAATGAATATTTTTTTCATCTATTCCTGAAATTCTTAGATAGAAATATCTCTGTATGTCTCATAACTACATCAGGAGACAGCAATTACGGGATTAACAATATTCTTCATATTTCTGACTTAGTACGTCAGGAGTTCAGAAACTATCAATTGATCGAAGTTGAACCTGAAATACTACATGATAGAAATTTGCGTATTGATGACCAAATATTTAACCTAGGCCCAGGTCTTGATCGTGCGGGTATGGCTTTGACAAATTTTGGCCCATCGGATAGTTCTGTGGCTGCGCATCTTGAACTCGATAAGATTATTGCGCAAGGACGTATTGTACATCACTCCGAAGAACTTTAGAAGAGTTCATTATATTGACCATAGGGGATTTCTGAGACTAATCATTATCCGATGGCTTTTCCGACGTTCTGTTGAAAGGTAGGATTTTATTCCAATAAAAAGGGGGCACTTCTGCCCCCCTCTCTATAACCTTAAATTACTACCTACCACTGCACGAACGTCGGGATAAACATGTGGATGTGAGAGCCTGAGTTACACATTTAGCCAAAAAGTGAAAATTGCAGACAACGGAATATTGACAAGTGCTAGGAAACGTGTTACTCTAATATCAGACTCATCTGCCATGCGTAGAAAGAGATCTTACATCGCTCTTCGGAGCGATGTTTGCATTTATAATACTCTTTTCGCAAGCTTGTTTCGCAAGCTTCTCCTTCGAGAAGGTCCGTCAACGTGAAATGCCGTGACTAGCATAGCTACCGCTTGGACATGATGCCTGAGCTTTTCTAAGATGATGCAATAATCTCCATACTCTAACCATACATATGTGCGCAGTTGCCCCTGACCTTCCAGGTAGTCCCATACTTTGACAGCACTATCGTTAGAATATGTGATAATCGGTGCGCACCATGGCAATCTCTCGGCTCGGCGGAAGTCAGGGATTCTTTCACCTGAATTTTTATCAACTCTACTTATGAGATGATAAAAACCTTCTTCATAATGTTGCCCAGATGACACTCTTTGGTTCCACCATACCATGTAATGCTGAAACTTGGGCTTGCCTTGTTTAAAGTCCTTATCAAATATTGCGTAAAGATCGGATACGATTTTATCCCATGTGCCTGGCAGCGTAAGCATCGGTGGCAGCCAGTCGGGTTCCACTGTCATGCTTGTGTCTCCATTACCTGCCATCGGAATAGATTAACCTTGTCTTCTTGGAGTAGTGTCGTCAGGGTTAGCCTGTAATTAGAACGCTGTCTCACCCGTTCGACTAACCTCTCTTTGGCTGAGCTTCCCGAAAGTTCACGATTGGCATACGCTACCGCTCCAATCAATAAATCTGCAAGTGCTAGTTGCTCTATTTCATGGGAACGCACTGTCTGGATTCTTTCGATTATCTCTCGGGAAAAATCATATAGGTTATCGCAAAGTACATCTCTCAGTTTGGCAATTTTTGGGGCACTAAGAGTATCCTTGATATCAAGATAGATTCGGTATCGTGCCTCAGGGCGAAAAATTACCTTCAGCATGTCAAAATACATCTTGAAATACCAATCATCGTGGCTTTGTCCAAATGCCTTGTGATTGAGTTTGGTTTTATCCGGCACTATTAAGGCACGGAAATGTAGATCTTTCTCATCAAAAAAGAAGTCTATTATATCGAGGTAAAACTTTACCTTTGATGGTGACACTTTGGTCCACTTGATCTCAAAATCAGGCCTCAAACTGTGGCGACTCTTGATTTGCCTAATACCAAGCGCGATTTCCCTAGCTTTCTCGAGCGGACACCAGATAGCGCCTAGTACCATTACCCCTTGGTGGTCATGTTCCAGATGGCAACTCTCGTCACAATATATGTTGTAAGTTACAGTCATGGTAACCTGTATAAAATCCCCTTTTTAACGACTGGCGTTTGTTACCAATTCTAAATCTTTTTGTATACTTTTTCCAGCGAAACCAGATTTCATCTGCCCTCTTGATGGATTTGTTTATTCCCTCCAGCCCCAGTCGTCGTTGTTGTGGTTGTGGTTACGCCCCTTGCGGAGCCTATCGAGCGGGCTAAACCGGTCGTGCTCATCTATTGCCTGGCGGGCATCAACCATGCGGGTGTAGTGGAGCACCATGGCGTAGCTCTCATGCCCCAGGAGCAGTCTCAGGAAATTGGGGTTGCCCCCGGCTTCGAGGTAGCGGGTGGCGAAGTAGTGGCGGAAGCGGTGCACCAGCCCGTCGCTGGTGACCCCGGCCCGCTTCTTCAAGCGCTCTACCATACTGGTAATCGAGCTGGACGAGAGCCTTTGACCCTCGTCACCCAGCCACAGCCACTCCGAGCCCTCTCTGGGGCGGTAGATAAGATAGCGGTTCAGCGCTTTCATCGACTCGCCCTGGAGGGGAAGCACCCTCATCTTCGCCCCTTTGCCCGTAACCCGCACCTGCTTTATGGACGAGTGCAGGTCGGCGAGTTTGATTCCGGCCAGCTCGGAAAGACGCATCCCGGTATCGGCAAACATGCTGATGATGGCCTGGTTGCGGGAGCCCAGGAACCGCGACGATTGAAACTCATCCTCGCAACCCTGCAGCATGGCCAGCACCTCGCTGTCGGTGTAGGGCTCGACCTGACGGTAGTTTGCCCGGGGCAGCTTCAGTCTCCAGATGCCGTTATCGGGCACGATCTCCTCCTCGTCCGATGCCCATCGGAACAGCCTTTTTACCACCCGGCCGTAGTGGTTGATCGTGCCCGGGCTGGCCGTGTAGTGCGAGGAGCGGGTAGGGTCCCGGTAGCCCCAGCGATTCTTGCTCTGGCGCATATAATCGAGAAACTGGCGGACGTGGTCCCGGCCGATGAGGCTGGCCGCCTCCGGCCAGCCCTCTTTTTTGGCGTACCACTGGAAGTTTTTCAGGCAGGTCTCATAGTAGCGCTGGGTATCCGGGGACAGTTGCCGCCGGCTGACAAGGAAGGCGGCGATAAGTTGGGACAGGGTAAGGGATACTTCGGTTCCGGCTGTTTTGGTAACCATTTTGCATTTTTTGCCCGTCCGCCCTTGAAAAAGTTTTCAACTCCAAGATGTTCAATTCTAGAGTTTAAACTTTTAGATATTCAACTCTTAAAGCCTTTTTCAGCCCATTTTCGTACCTGAAAGCCCGGTTTTTAGCGGCTCAAAAATTAGAAGGCAGCCGCTCTATCCAGCCTGAGCTACAGGGACAAGCTACGCATCACTCCAATGTAGCATGAGGCATTGGCAGAGGTCAAGATAACAACCCCTTTATTCAGGCTTTAACTGAGGTTTTCCACAAGCCGTAGACAGCCAGGGCAGCCAGTCCAACGCCGGCAATTACCGCCCCCACCCAGCCCAGCAGGGAAAGGCAGGTAACAATTACCCCGGCAATAAGCACCCCGATAAAGATAGATAACATGGCATATTTGAATTTCAAGCCGAAAAGGACCGCCGCCAGCGAACCCGTCCAGGCACCGGTGACGGGCAGGGGAATGGCAACAAACAGGGCAAGGCCAATCCGTTCGTACCTCTCGATAATGCCTCCCCGCCTCCGGGTATAGGCAAAAAGCCACCGGAAAAAACGGTCGAAAATACTCACCCGGCTTAAAAATCGGACAATGGCGTCAAGGAACAGTAGAATAATTGGCACCAGTATCAGATTGCCGATGATAGCCAGCAGCAACGCATAATACCAGGGGAAATTAAACAGGTTTATGGCTACCGGTATGGCTCCGCGCAGCTCAAAAATAGGCAGCGCCGCAATAATAAGCACCACCAGTTCTTTAGAAAACCCCAGGCTTAACAGCTCTTCAGGGGACACTATTGCCCTTCACGGTAGTGTCCTGTCAAGTGGTGTAAATTGCCATCGCTGATCTCTGCCATCCCCTTAGCCCTCACAAGCCATAAGTTGCCGTTCCTCTTCCGGCTGATTTGCCCTGATGTCCTGCATTGATTCGAGGG
>Ga0315538_1000979_pt1 | contig 17287 bp, 11 predicted proteins | sample SalMarSW160230MG_2_FD_203834 | JGI IMG/M metagenome (GOLD analysis project Ga0315538, IMG submission 203834) | Salt marsh sediment microbial communities from the Plum Island Ecosystem LTER, Massachusetts, United States - Salt Marsh Sediment SW1601-230 ...
AGGCCGTCGTGCGGCGGGCCGAGGGCGATCGAGCTGCCCGCATCGCCATCGCCGAAGCCGAGGCGCGGCGCGTGGAGCTGGCCGGTGAGGCCGAGGCGCGCATCGTCATGGTCAAGGGCCAGGCCTTCGCCGAGGCCCTGGGCATGAAGGCCGAGGCCTACCAGCGCTTCAACCAGGCTGCCGTTCTGGCGGCCATTTTGGAGAGCATGCCGGCCATCGTCAGCGCGGCTGCCGAGCCGATGAGCAACATCGACTCGCTGACGGTGCTGTCGACTGAGGGCGCGGCCGACGTCGTCAAGACGACGACTGCGACCGTGGCCCAGGCCAACGCCACCATCAAGAGCCTGACCGGCGTCGACATGTCGGCGCTGATCGGATCCGTGGTGCCGACGCAGGCGCCCAAGCCGGCCGGCCGGTCCGGGCGGTCCGGGCGGTCCGGCCTGACGCGTCATCTGGGCGACGGTGTCGGCGTTCAGACTGGCAGGGGCGCCGCAGGCGGCAAGGCCGCTCGCGGTGCCGCGGCGGCAACGGCCGCTGCCGCCGCCGGGGCGGCGGGGGTCAAGAAGGCCGGGGCCGCGAAGGCTCCGGCCGGGAAGGGCTCCGGCGGAAAGGCCCCGGCCGCGGCCGACAAGGCTAAGCCTCAGGCAGCGCGAGCGGCTGCCGCAGCTCCGACTGCGTCGGCGCCGGCCGCCCCGAAGCCCGCCGCCGAGCAGAAGCCGGTGCCGGCTCCGACGCCGCCTGCCGCCGCGCCGGCCGGTGCCACTCCGGCAGAGGCGGCCGGCCGGCCTCCGCAGGCCGTCGAGGCGGTCATGCGCGAGGTGGCGGGCCAGCTCGGCACTCTGCCGCTCATCAACGACCCGTGGATCAGGTCGCTCAACCTGGGCGTCCTGGGCACCAAGGCCCCGGGCCCGGTGCGCGAGATCTGGGTCCGCTACGGACAGCGGATCCCCGATACGTATCGCGGCCTGACCGTGGGGCAGCTGATGGATCGGTACGGCAAGTAGGCGCTCATGCGCGTTCGAGATCGGGAGTGGCCCCGGCTTCCGCCGGGGCCACTCCCAGCTCCGCTGCCGTGAACGCCTCGCGCAGGAACTGGGAAGGCGCCTCGGGGTCGTAGACGAGGGTCAGCGACCGGCGAGCTCGGGTCCAGGCCACGTAGGCCAGCCGGCGTTCCTCTTCCAGGGTGCGGCCGGGCTCCGTCGATTCGCGCAAGGAACGGGCCGATGGGAAGCGGCCAGCATCCATGCCCAGGACCACGACGTGGTCGAACTCCAGCCCCTTGGTGGAGTGGGCGGTGGCCAGGGTCAGAGAGGCGTCGTCGCGGCGAAGCTCGGCCAGGCGCGCCCGCTGGGCACAGACGGCGGCCTGCATCTCTGCCAGGTCGCGGTAGGTGGGGGCCCAGCCGACGAGAGCCGCGACGAGATCCTCGGTCTCCAGCGGGAGCTGGTCCTCCGGTTCCGGGCGGTCCATGTCGGGGCCGGCGGCGGGCCGCCCCGCCGGGCGTTCGTCGATGGCGCGGGCCAGACCGCTCCGTGCCAGGGCCACGAGCTGGGGCAGGAAGGCGCTTGCCGGCCGGCGAGCTTCCCCGGGACCCGATGCGCCCGAGGAGCAGGCCCCAGCGGGCGTTGGACACAATTCGGGCGGCCCGGCGGCGAACTGGACCAGTGGGCTGGCGATTTGCGCCAGCAGCGCGTCCACCCGCGGGTCCTCGGTCAGGAGCCGTAGCCTCGGCGCCCTGAAGGGCAGCCCGAGCTTGACGGCCACGGTGGCGGCCGGCAGCAGCTCGGCGTTCGTACGAGCCAGTATGGCCCGCGTTCCGCCGTCGTCGGGCCAGGAGCGGATCGCGCGCTCGAGACGAGCCGTGTCATCGGCGGCGTCGCGAGCCAGGATCAGCCGTCCCGCGGCGACGGGACCGGCCGAGATCGTCTTCTCGAAGCGTTCCTCGTTGCGCGACACGAGGCGCACCGCGCGCTCCACGACTGCCGGCGGGCAGCGGTAGTTGACCGTGAGGTCGATCCGGCGCAGGCGGGGAAGCGAGGCAGCCAGGCCCAGGATCCGGCGCACGTCCGCCAGCCGCCAGCCATAGATCGTCTGGTCGTCGTCGCCGACGAGGAAGATGCAGTTGGCCGGAGCTGCGAGCAGGAGAGCCAGCCGGAGCTGCGAGCGGTCAACGTCCTGGGCCTCGTCCACCAGCAGATTGGAGCACCGCTCGCGCCAGACCTGGAGCAGCCGCGGGTCGTCTTCCAGGAGGCGCAGGGCGCGGCCGACCAGGTCGTCGAAGTCCAATCCGCCCGAGTCTCGGAGAGCCGTCTCGTAGGCCATGAAGGCTCGGACTATCGGGCCGGGGTCCGGGTCGGTGGCGACCTCCGCGGCCGTTACCCCGACGTCCAGCTTCAGGCGGCTGAAGGCATCGTCGAGGCGGCGCAGAGCGCTTCGCGTGATGTCGGGCCAGACGTCGCGCAGCACGGCCTCGCGGTCCAGCAGGGGTTCGACGGCATGGCCGGCGTCGGCCAGGATCTCGCGGCCGAGGGCGTGGAAGGTGCGCACCCGGACCGACCGAGGCGGCAATGCCAGCGGCTCAAGGGCCTGGTCCACTCGAGCCAGCATCTCGTCCGCGGCCCGCTTGTTGAAGGTCACGGCCGTGATGCCGGCCGGATCGGTGCCCGTGGCCACCAGCCAGGCGATCCGGGCGACGAGGGTCGTGGTCTTGCCGCTCCCCGCCGGGGCTACGCAGAGCACGGGGCCGGGTGGGGCGGTGGCCGCCGCCCGTTGATCGGGTGCCAGCCGATCGAGACGCTCGGCGACGGAAGAGGGGAGCATGAGATGGGAATCTGGCACGCCGCCCTTACGCGCCGCTTACGCGGGCCCAGGGGATCCCGGCTGCCTGTCAGGTTGCTACAGTAGGCCCGCTTGGATGGCTCTGTGCCCGGACCGGCGCAGAGGAGCAGGTTGACATGATCGAGTTGCTCGTTGTCTTTCTCCTGGCCCGCAAGAACGGCCGGACGGCGGGGGCCAAAGGCCTGAGCCCGACGAAGTACCAGTGGGGCACTGCCGGCCTGTGGTTTGGCCTGGAGATCTTCGGCTTCGTCTTCGGCGGGATACTCTTGGGGCCCCGCGCGGACGTCCTCGAGCTGTACCCGTTCGGGATCGTGAGCGCCGTCAGCGGCGCGATCATCGCCTACTACTGGGCCAAGCAGGCGCCTGTCTCGCCGTACGCTCAGTACATGAGCTGGGGTCCGACGCACGTCGCGCCCGCGGCCGGCATGCAGGGTTGGGCCACACCCGACCAAACGCAGACTCCCACGGCGATGATTCCGCCCGGTGCGGAACTGGCCCTTGTCGAGAGGCAGGCGGATTGGGCCAGGGTCCGAGCCTTCAACGGCTGGACCGGCTGGGTGGACGGTCGGGAGCTGCAACCGAGGTACGACAGCCCGGTGTTCACGGACTCCGCGAACACGTAAGGGGTCCGGGTCGGGGCGGCCGGGCAGGCCGCCCGGCGCGCTAGCCGCCTCGAGCGAACACCTGGGCGATCGAGTTCGACCAGATGAGCCGGTAGCCGGCCGCCTCGACCTGCTCGTCCAGGGGTGGCTCGAAGCCCGCTTCCTCGAGCCCCCCGGGCTCCAGAACGACGTACCCGTAGCCCGCTGCCAGCTCGGCGGGCAACGAATCGAACCCGAGCAGACGGCCGCCTTCGGTGTGGATGCTCAGCTCCGGCTCCAGCGAGATGGAGGTCTCGATCGCGCCGGTGAAGACGCCGATCGGCACGGAGCGCCACTGCTGGAACGACGCCGCCAGATGGAGGACCCCAGTCGATGGTCCCAGGCGCCCGGCTGCGATCTCCTCTTGCAGGCGCTCGACGACCTCCTCCTGCTCCGGGCCGATTATGAGCCGGGTGTCCGGGAAGGACTGCCAGTAGCCCAGCTCCGCCTCGCGGAAAGCCAGGGCCAGCGATTCGGATGCCCGATGCTCACCGATCTGGATGCTGGAGATGACCGGGCCGGGATAGGGGAAAGTCGCGGCCAGAATGAAGACGCCCAGGGCCAGCGGCCGGAGGGGGCCCAGCCGGCGCAGGCGCATGAAGGCGGCGATCGCTCCTGCGCTGCCCACGGCCAGCATCACCGGCAGCCAGTACTGGATCGCCTTGGGGACCTCGTAGTGGATGGCCTGCTCGGTCAGGCTGTCTCGGCCCACCAGCGAGGAAGCGGCCCAGGCCGCCAGCCCGGCCGCGACGGCGGACCCGAGGACGATCCAGCCCCGCCTGGCGACCAGCAGGCCCGCTGCGGCGCCGGCAACGGTGGCGGCGGTGATCCGCACGAAGTGGTCGACCAGGTACGAGGCTGGGTCGTCGGGCGGCAGTATCCCGGCCCGGGCAATGATCAGCGAAACGCCGATGGCGCCCAGGACGAGCAAGACCTGGACCAGGGCGACGGAGCTCAGCCGGCCCTGGCCGGGCGCCGCCGGCAGCCCGGCGAGGAGGTTCGAAAGGGCCGGGGCGGCCGTCCTCGCGGCCACGTACCCGGCCGGAAGGGCGACGAGCATCCAGGCTCCGCCCAGCCATGACGGCGCCCCGATGCCCAGCATCGTCCCGGCCTGGGGCACCGCCAAGAGAGCCGCGGTCACCGCGGCCGGGGCCAGGGCCGGGGCCAGACGACGCGGCTCCAGCAACAGTAGCCCGCCGACCGCGGCAGCGGTCGTGACGCCGACGAGCGGGTGGACCAGAAGAGTGGCGCCCAGGGCCGCGGCCAGGGTCGGGTCGAAACGGCCCCCGGCGACGGCGCCTCGCCTGGCCCGCAACAGGCCTGCCACGTTGGCCAGCGCGAAGGCTGCCAGTGGCAGGGCCATCACCGTGCCGCGCGTGTCCGGGAGGCGCATGAAGGCGAAGGTCAGGGGGAAGGCCAGCAGCGCCCAGAAGCCCGCGCTTCCGCCGAAGAGGCGCGCCGCGAGATGCCTCATCGAGATCGCGCTGACGACCGTCAGCGGCAGGGCGAAGGCGGCGGTCGCCAGGACGCCCCGAACCCCGGTCAGCGCTGCCAGCTGGCCGAGAAGCCCCACGTAGCCCAGCAGCAGGCGCGAGGGCCCGTAGATCGGCGACGGCGAAGTGGTCAGTGTCTCGAAGCTGCCGAAGGCCCGGACGTGTTCCACCGGGGCGACGTGGTTGGGCAGGACGTCGAAGAAGGGCGCGGCCGGCGAGGCCAGCTGGACGATCAGCGGCCCGGACCAGACCGCCAGGACGAGCGGCCACCAGGCAGCCGGGCGGCGGGGCCGGAAGGCCAGGCGACAGGCGAGCAGGGGACGCGCTCTGCCGGTCGCATGCCAGGCCCACAGCAGGGCCAGCTGCAGGGCCAGGAGGATCGGCCAGCGGAACAGGCCGAGGCCGCCCAGGAGCAGCAACGTGGCCGTTTCCAGGACGACCGCTGCTGTGAAGCCTGCCAGGATCATCTCGGACAGCGTCCCGAAGGGGGGCGCGCCCAGGAGGCGGAGCAGGATAGCCCCGGCGAGCACGTCGAGGGCCACGGCCAGGGCTATCAGGAGACCGGCGGGCACGGTGGTGGCGGCCTGGGAGCGGATGCCTTCCACGGCACCGGTGAAGGAGAATCCCGCGTCCGGCAGGGCCGAGATCTGGGCCAGCCCCGAGCACAGCACCGCAGCTCCCAGCAGCATGGCAACACTCACCGTGCGCACGCTCGGCGCCCGGCCGAAGAACCGGTCCAGGACGATGGAGGTCATCTCCTAGAGGCCCGCCACTGCGTCCATCTCGTCCTCGGTGAGGCGCCACTCGGCGGCGACGACGTTGGTCGCCACCTGCTCCGCGGTGCTGGCGCTGGCGATGACCGGGCCGACGATTGGCTGGCTGAGCAACCAGCCGAAGGCCAGGTCCAGCAGATGCCGTCCTCTCTCGGCGGCGAAGGCCTCCATGCGGCCGATTCGATCGTAGTTGGGCGGGGTCATGATCTCGGCTGCCCGCTGGCTCTCCACGAGCCGCCCGGCGCCCCTGCCGCCCGGTCGGTACTTGCCGGTCAGGAAGCCCGATTCGAGGGGGAAGTAGGGGATGATCCCGACCCCGAAGGCCTCGCAGGCGGGGATCACCTCGGCCTGGATATCCCTGGTCAGGAGGCTGTAGTGCATCTGAGCCGAAACCGGCCGCGCCAGGTCGCGAGCCCTGGCCGTCCAGTCGGCGTCCACGGTTTGCCAGGCGGCGTAGTTGCTGTGGCCCACGTACCGGACCTTGCCGGCTTTGACAAGGTCCTCCAGGGCTCGAAGAGTCTCCTCGATCGGCGTGGCGGGATCAGGCACGTGCAGCTGGTAGAGGTCGATCCAGTCGGTCTGCAGGCGGCGCAGGCTCGCTTCCGCGGCTCGCTCGATCCAGCGCCGGGAGGCGCCACTCTCGCCAGGAGAATCGCTCATCGGGCTGCCGAACTTGGTGGCCAGGATGACCTCCTTGCGGCGCGTCCCAAGGAGTCGACCGAGCTGGCTCTCGGAAGCCCCCGCTCCAGCCCCGGAGCTGCGGCCGTAGACGTCGGCCGTGTCGATGAAGGTGACGCCCAGCTCCAGGGCCTTTCCGAGGACCGACCCCGCCGCGGCATCGTCCAGCCGTCCGCCGAAGTTGTTCGTGCCGAGGCCCACCGCCGGGACCAGGGGGCCCGAGCTTCCGAGGCGCCGGGATTCCATCGCTACCTCCGTGTTCCTCGTAAGGCTAGCGTCGCCAGGCCCGGGACGCTGCCGTTGGCGGCACGGCTGGCGCAGTGTCATCCACGCTCCCGGGCGTCTCGATCCAACGCGACCTCGCACGACCCGTAGAATGTCCGCCAACCAGATGCCGGCCTCCCAGGCGCGGATCGGCCGGCAGGGCCGACACAGAGCGCGGAGAGGACGGAGTGAAGATGGCAACGAAGATCGAGGGAGCCAGTCCGGGCGAGACGGCGGGGCCCGGGCTGAGCCAGCCGCTGGCGGGCCTGACTTTCGATGATGTTCTGCTGATCCCCCAGTACTCGGAGATTCTGCCCGGGGACGCGAGCGTGGCCAGCCGCTTCTCCCAGCACATTGCCCTCAACACCCCGGTCGTGAGTGCCGCCATGGACACGGTGACCGAGGATCGGATGGCGATCGCCATAGCCGTGGAGGGCGGCATCGGCGTGGTCCACCGCAACCAGGCCCCGGAGCGTCAGGCGGAGCAGGTGGCAGCCGTCAAGGCGGCCGCGGTTCCATCCGACGCGCCTCTGGCGAACGTCGACGCCAGGGGAAGGCTGCATGTGGCCGCGGCGGTGGGCGTCGGCCCCGACTCCGTAGCCCGGGCCGAGCTGCTGGTCAAGGCCGGCGTGGACGCTCTCCTCGTGGACACGGCCCACGGCCACACCCGCAACGTGATTGAGGCGCTGCGGCGCTACCGCTCCTCCTATGGCGACGCGATCGACCTCGTGGCCGGCAACGTTGCCACGGCCGAGGGAACGGCCGCTCTCATCGAGGCCGGCGCGGACGGAGTCAAGGTCGGGATCGGTCCGGGCAGCATCTGCACGACGCGGATCGTGGCCGGAGTGGGCGTCCCTCAGCTGACCGCTATCATGCAATGCGCTTCTGCCGCCGGTCCGGCCGGCGTGCCGATCATCGCCGACGGCGGCATTCGCTACTCGGGAGACATCGTCAAGGCGCTGGCAACGGGGGCCGACTCGGTCATGCTGGGCCGCCTGCTGGCGGTGGCGGAGGAGAGCCCCGGCGAGTCCGAGAGGGTCGAAGGCCGCGTGGTCAAGGAGTATCGCGGCATGGGCTCGCTGGGCGCCATGTCGGCCGGCAGCGACCGCTACCCGCAGATCGATCGCCGCAAGCTCGTTCCCGAAGGGGTCGAAGCGCGCCTCTCTGTCGAAGGCCCTCTGTCGGACATCCTCTACCAGCTCATGGGCGGCACCCGGGCCGGCATGACCTACTGCGGCGCCGGTTCCATCGCCGAGCTGCGCGCCAGAGCCCGCTTCGTCCAGGTCACCCATTCGGGCCAGATCGAGAGCCACCCTCACGACATCGTGATGGCCCGCTCCGCGCCCAACTACAAGTAGCCGCTCCTGGGCCTTGTGCGCCCTCGGCGCGTCTTCAGTCGACGTGCTTGAGCATCGGCCACAGGACCGACCACGGCGTGCCCATATTCGAGCAAACGACGATGTCGCTACCTTGCTCCAGGCTGGGCAGGTCGTAGCCGTTGTCGATGGTGGCCATGATCCGGCAGTCGCTCAACATGGAGGAGGCGTAGCTGAGGGACCAGGCGACGAAGATGACCGTAGTCGTGTCGTCGCTGGGCCGGCCCCAGTACCAGACGGAGTTCTGGCCGGAGTAGACCGGCGGCAGGTCGTGACCGAACAGCTCCAGCGCTCCGTAGACGCCGTAGTTCGAGGCGATGATGGCGCTGTGGCTTCGCTGGGAATCCGAAAGCCGGTCGACGACGCCCTCCACCTGGCGGGCCATCTCCGGCCAGCCAAGCTGCGAGACGCTCTCGGGGTAGAGCTCGGGCACGATCGTTGTGTGCAGCTGCCGCGGGGGAATCAGCGGCAGGGCCACCAGGGCCACGACGAGCGCGGACGCGGCCGCGACCGGCCCGAATCGCAGCCACCGGCCGGCCGGCGAGAACCTGGCCATGCGCCGTTCGAGGCCTACCGAGCCAGCCGCGATGAGCACCGGAACGAAGCCGGCGGAGTAGTAGGACTTGCCGCTGGTGAGGAACATCAGCACCAGGTTGAGCAGGAAGGCCGCGCCGATGGGCCTCCAGCTGCGGGCCTCTGGAGCCCGGAGCAGCCAGATCAGGCCGGCTACGGGGACCGGCCACAGCAGCGGGCCGGACAGGAGGCCGAGGTCGACGATCTGCGTCAGTCGCTCGGCCACACCCGAACGCTGCTCGGCCAGGTGCTGGGCCATGGCGATCTGGGGGAACCCGTGCTCGGCCTGCCAGATCAGGTTTGGCGCCCAGATCGCCAGGCTAACGGCGATCGCCAGCCACAGTCCGGGTGACCTCAGGATCTCCCAGCGGCGGTAGACGATCACTGCGCCGGCCAGGCCGGCGGCCAGGAACACCGGCAGTGTTTTGTTCTCGAGGGCGATGCCCATCACCAGTCCCAGCGCCAGCCAGGCGCGCCAACGACGCTCGGAGGAGGGGGCAGCCATCAGCTCGATCAGGATCCACAGGGCGAGAGTCCAGGCGAAGGTGTCGAAGGTGGCGGTCGCGTCGAGGTGGCAGAGGCCCAGCCAGAACGAGCCCCCGAGCACCGCGGCGGCCAGGACCTGGCCTGTCGCGCCGGCTCCGAAGCGTCTGGCCATCGAGGCGCAGACGAGGATTCCCAGCCCTCCCACGAGCGCAGGCAGGATCCTCACCGCCAGGGGGCTGGTGCCGAGGAGCTGCGTCGCGGCGGCAGAGAGCAAAGGGGTCAGCGGAGGCTGGTCGACGTAGCCGAAGTCGGGGTGGCGGCCGGCCAGGATGAAGTACATCTCGTCGCGGTGGAAGCCGTAGGAGCCCGCCAGCGCCAGCAGGACCAGGGGGACGGCCGAGGCCACCAGCCAGACGCCAACCGGCAGGCCTGCGAGGCGACGCGGCGAGACCTGGACGAGGTCCCTGACGAGCATGAGATTCTCCGGATGAGCAGCCGGCGGCGGCGACAAGTTCGGCCATTCTAGTCGGACGGTCACGCCGGGGCGCATAGAATCGAGTTGTGACCCCGGAGCTCGAAGCGACCCTGGAACGCCTCCCCGACAAGCCCGGCGTGTACCTGATGAAGGACGCGCGGGGGACGGTGCTCTATGTCGGCAAGGCCCAGAGCCTGCGTAGCCGCGTCCGGAGCTACTGGCAGAAGCAGGCCATCGGGCCGGAAGGCCAGCTCATCCGGAGCGTCATCGACCGCATCGCCGACATCGACTACACGCTCACCGACTCGGTCAGCGAGGCGCTGCTGCTCGAGATCAACCTGGTCAAGCGCTATCGGCCCCGCTACAACGTCCGGCTCAAGGACGACAAGAGCTACCCCTTCATCAAGATCACCCTGGCCGAGGAGTTCCCGCGCATCGAGCGAACGCGCAAGCTGCCGGCCGACGGCAGCCGCTACTTCGGGCCCTACGCCTCCGCCACGAGCGTGGACGAGGCGATGAACCTGATCCGGCGCCTCTTCCCGTTCCGGACCTGCACCCTGGACATCCGCGAGGGCCGCAAGGCGATCGAACGGCCCTGCCTGCTGTACCACATCAAGCGCTGCCAGGCGCCGTGCGTGGGCTACGTGGGCAAGGCGGAGTACCGGGCTCAGATCGAGCAGATCGAGCGGTTCCTGGAGGGGCGCTACGAGACCGTCGCCCGCGACCTGACGCGGGAGATGCGGCAAGCCTCAGAGGCGACCGAGTACGAGCGGGCGGCGGCGCTGCGCGACAAGATCCGGGCCATCGAGCGGACGATGGAGTCCCAGAAGATGGCGGCTCATTCGGCGACGGAGGAGGACGTGCTGGGGCTGGCCCGCCAGGACTCCCAGGCCGCCGTGCAGCTCTTCGCGGTTCGGGGCGGCAAGATGGTGGGGCGGGACGTCTTCCTGCTCGACGCGCCTCGCGAGAGCGACGACGCCAGCGTTCTGGCGGGCTTCGTGCAGCAGTACTACAGCCGGGCCGCCAGCATCCCCCCGACGGTGCTCGTGCCCGCGCTCCCCGAAGACGAGGCGGACCTGGAGCCCTACCTCTCCGGCCGGCGGGGAGCGGCCGTCCACCTCCGCGTCCCCCTGCGGGGCGAGAGGCGGGAGTTGCTGGATCTGGCCACGCGCAACGCCGCCGAGACGCTGGCCCGAGAGCACGCCCGCTGGCTGGCCGACCAGGGCAAGACCCTGGCCGCGCTGGAGGAGCTCTCGGAGGCCCTGGGCCTGGGCGGCCTGCCGACCAGGATCGAGTGCTACGACATCAGCACCACCGGCGGGGCCCAATCTGTCGGCAGCATGGTCGTCTTCGAGGAAGGCCGGCCGCGGACCGGCGAGTACCGCCGCTTCCGCATCAAGACCGTCTCCGGTTCGAATGACTACGCCAGCCACCAGGAGGTCCTGCGGCGGCGCTTCGTTCGGGCCAAGTCAGGCGAGGAGGGGAGCGAAGAGGAGCTGCGCTGGCGTCTGCCGGACCTGGTTGTCATCGACGGCGGCAAGGGCCAGCTCTCGGCCGCCAGGGAGGCCCTTGACGGGCTCGGCTACGAGGACCTGTCGGTCGTGGGCCTGGCCAAGGAGCGCGAGGAGATCTTCCTGACCGGCCGCGACGAGCCGGTGCTGCTACCGCCCACGTCGCCGGCGCTGTACCTGATGCAACGTCTGCGCGACGAGGCCCACCGTTTCGCGATCACCTACCACCGCTCGCTGCGGGCCAAAGCCGCGACGCGGTCGGCCTTCGACGACCTCCCGGGTGTGGGGCCGAAGCGCCGGGCGGCGCTGCTGCGGGTCTTCGGCTCAGCCAGGCGCGTCCGGGAAGCTCCGTTGGAGCAGATCGCCGCCGTGCCGGGGATCGGCAAGGCCCTGGCGGCCAGGATCAAGGCCGGCCTGGAGGGGTAGGGCCGGGGCCCTCCGACCGCTCAGTGGCGCGGCCGCACGCCGTCGCCCGCAACCCTGCTATCATCCCGCCTCGTGCGAAGACTTCTGCCGTTCCTGATCCTGATCCTGGGCGCGCTCGCCATCTACATCGATATGCCGGGCTCCCGGTTCATGATCGTGAGCCAGCCCGACGACGGCTTCACCCAGCCCCTCGAGACGAAGCTGGGCCTGGACCTGAAGGGCGGCCTTCAGATCAAGTACAAGGCCGTCTACGGCCCGGGCAACGCCCCGTCGTCGTCCCAGATGGAAGTCATCCGGACGATCATGGAGAGCCGCATCAACACCACCGGTGCGGGCGAGATCGTCGTCCAGACCGTCGGGTCGGACCAGATCCTGGTCGAGGTTCCGGACGTCAAGGATCCGGACGCGGTCCGCAAGCTGGTGGCACAGACCGGTACGCTGGAGTTCATCCTCCTGCCGCCCGAGCAGTACGGGCACATGGACCTGAACACGTACCAGGCCGTGCCGGGCACGAAGCCGGTGCCCTTGAAGGGCGAGAAGATCGACCCGACGCTGCCGGCCCAGTTCACCGGCGCCCAGCTGGATGCCGGCAAAGTCCAGACTGTGTACGACCAGACGGACGGCTGGACCGTCCAGTTCGGCTTCCAGGAGCCCGCCAAGTCGGAGTTCGCCACCTGGACCGGCGATCACCGCAGCGACTACTTCGCCATCGTGTTGGACGGCAAGGTGGTCTCTGCTCCGTTCCTCAAGACGGCCATCACCACCGACACGGGCGTCATCAGCGGCGGCTTCCAGTCGCGCGCCGAGGCGGATGAGCTGACCACCGTGCTCCGCTACGGCGCCCTGCCGTACCCGGTGGAAGAACTGGACGTGAGGGAGATCCCGGCCACGCTGGGCCAGAGCTTCCTCAACCAGACTCTCTTCGCGGGGGCCGTGGGCATCCTGCTGGTGATGCTCTTCATGCTGATCTACTACCGGCTGCCGGGCGTCGTGGCCGACCTGGCCCTGGTCTACTACGGGCTGGTCGTCCTGGCCATCTTCCGCATCATTCCCGTGACCCTGACCCTGGCCGGGATCGCCGGCTTCGTCCTATCGGTAGGCATGGCGGTGGACGCCAACATCCTCATCTTCGAGCGTACCAAGGAAGAGCTGCGGGCCGGCAAGACGCTGATCGCCGCTACCGAGGCGGGCTTCAACAGGGCCTGGAACTCGATCTTCGACTCGAACGTGTCGAGCATGATCACGGCCGCGATCCTGTACTTCTTCGGGTCACCCACTGTGCGCGGCTTCGCCCTGGTCCTGATGATCGGCGTAGCCATGTCCATGTTCAGCGCCATTACCGTCTCCCGCACCATGCTGCGCGGCATCGTGCAGCAGCGCTTCGCCGAGAGAGCCTGGCTGTTCGGGGTAAGCAACGAGGAGTTCCAGGCTCGGGCCCTGCAAGGTCGCTACCGCAGGGAGGGCCGCCGCCATGTTTGACATCATCGGCAAGCGGCTGTGGTTCTTCCTCTTCTCCGGCTTGATCCTCGTGCCGGGGTTGATCTTCATCGTCCTTACGCCCCTCAGCAACGGCAAGCAGGGCCTCCAGTTCTCTGTCGACTACACCGGCGGCACGGTCTGGGAGATCAAGTTCGTCAACCCCGACGCGGATGGGGCGGACGTGGCGCGGGTGCTCACCGAATACGGCATCGTCGAGCCCGAGATCAGCAAGGACACGGCCGGGTACTTCAAGATCCGGATGAAGGAAACCAACCTCATGCCGCCTCCGACGCTGCCGCCGACGGCCGGGCCGTCCTCCAGCGCAAGCCCGGAGGCGTCCTCCAGCGCAAACCCGGAGGCGTCGGCGAGCGCTGCCGCTTCGGCCTCGCCGAGCGCCGAGGCCACGCCCGCGCCAACGCCCCTGCCGTCCGGTTGCGTTCGCCGCATACCTGACGTGGGCAAGCTGGCCGACATCGCAGTCGCCCTTCAGGCCGATCCCAACCTGGGACCGATCGAATGCACCCGGGAGCAGACGACCGTTGGCCCGGTGGTCAGCGGCGAGATGATCCAGCAGACGATCTTGCTGATCTTCGCCGGCTCGATCGGCATCCTGATCTGGATCGGCATCCGCTTCCGCAGCATCAAGTTCGGCGCCACGGCCCTGGCGGCGCTGATCCACGACGTGATCGTTGTCGTCGGCATCTTCGCCATCCTGGGCACGCTCTTCCGGGTCCAGATCGACTCGCTGTTCGTGACGGCGATGCTGACCGTCATCGGCTTCAGCGTGCACGACACGATCGTCGTCTTCGACCGCATCCGGGAGAACAAGACGCGCCATGCCGGCGAGCCGTTCGACCAGATCGTCAACCACTCGATCCTGCAGACGTTCGGGCGGTCGATCAACACCAGCTTCACCGTGGTGCTGACTCTTACGGCGCTGCTGCTGTTCGCCGGCGCGTCAATCCAGTACTTCGTGCTGGCGCTGCTGATCGGTATCGTGTCGGGGACGTACTCGTCGATCTTCAACGCCAGCCCGCTGCTCGTGATCTGGCAGCTGTGGGAGGATCGGCGCCGAGCGCGGGAGCTGGCCCTGGCGCGCGCCTCGCGGCGACGCTAGCGGAAACGGCCTGCGGCGACGCCGCGGTTGATCCGCAGACACGCGGCCGATGAGCCGGCCGTGGCATGCTGAGGGCGTGATAGAGCCCCTGTATCGCTGGCTGCCTCCACGCACCGTGGACGTGGAGCCGGCCTGCCTGGCCCTGGGGGCCGAGGCGGGCATCTCGGAGCGGCTGGTGGGCCTGCTTGCGGCCCGGGGCGTGGACGACCCAGGAGAGGTGCGCAGCTTCCTGGCGCCAGCCACGGAGGCGCTGCACGACCCGCTTGCCCTGCCGGACGCCGAGGCCGCGCTGCGCCGGGTGGCGGAGGCTCGGCGGAGGGGCGAGCGCGTGCTCGTCTACGGCGACTTCGACGCCGACGGCCTGGCGGGCATGGCCATCCTGACGATCGCCCTGCGGCGGCTGGGCCTGGATGCTGCTCCATATGTGCCTGAACGCCTGGGCGATGGCCACGGCCTGTCGCGGCGCGCGATCGAGCTGGTGGCGGCCGAGGGCCGGACGCTGATCGTGACCGCCGATTGCGGCACCAGCAGCGCGGCCGAGATAGAGGAGGCGGCCGGCCGGGGGATCGAGGTTCTCGTAACGGACCACCATCATGCCTCCGCCTGGCCGTCCGCGGCGGTGGCGGTGGTCAACCCGCAGCGGTCCGACAGTCGCTATCCCGAGCGGCGCCTGACGGGGGCCGGAGTGGCCTGGAAAGTGGCCCAGGCTCTGCTGAGCGGCGAGGCAGAGGCCACGGCCGGAGTGGCCGCGGTGGACCTGACCGACCTGGCCATCATCGGCACCGTGGGCGACGTGGCCCCCATCCTCGGCGAGAACCGGGCCATTGCCCGGCTCGGGCTGGAGACCCTGCGCGCCGGGCAGCGTCCGGGCCTGGCCGCTCTGGTGCAACGGGCCGGTCTGGCCCCGGACCGCCTGGACCTCGATTCGATCGGCTTCAGCTTGGCCCCACGCCTCAATGCCGCCGGCCGTGTGGGGGAGGCGGCGAGGGCGGCCCGGCTGCTGCTCGCCCAGGACCGCGAGGAGGCCGCTCGCCTGGCGGACGAGATAGAGGCGGCCAACTCCGAGCGCCGCGATGTGGCGCGGGCGGCGCTGGCCGAGGCCCGCCAGGCGCTCGGTCTGAGTCAGCCTGCCGCGGGGGAGGAGGGCCCGGAGGCCGGCGGAGATGCGCCGGCTGCCCCGTCGCCGGCGAAGCTCCCCGCGGCCCTGCTGGTGCGGGGGGAGTGGCCGGTGGGCATCATCGGCCTGGTTGCCGGGCGCCTGACGGATGAGACGGGCCGTCCAACCGTCGTCGCCTCGCCTGCCACCGGCGAGGAGAGTCTGTTGCGTGGCTCCTGCCGCAGCCCCGAGGGCTGGAACCTGGCCGAGGCGCTGATCGCCTGTGACGACCTGCTGGTCCGTCATGGCGGGCATTCGGCAGCGGCCGGCTTCGACATCGAGGCCAGCCGGTGGCAGGAGTTCGAGGCGCGGTTCGCTGGGCTGGCGCAGGCCGCCCCGCAGCCCAAGGGGCGCCGCGACCTCGAGCTGGACCTCGTGCTGCCGGCCGGCGCGGTCGACTACGAGCTGGTCCGGGAGCTGGGCGCGCTCGCTCCCTTCGGGCCCGGCAACCCCGTGCCGACCCTGGGCCTGACCGGATTCCGGCTCGTTCGGGCAAAGAGCGCCGCCGGAGGGCATACTCAGCTGGTCCTGGGGCGTCAGCGCGACGTGCTCGACGCGATAGCGTTTCGCCGGCCGGAGCTGGCCAGGTTGCTCAAGGAAGGCGATCGCGTAGACGTTGTGGCGAGGGCATCGAGCCGTCGCTTCGGCGGGTACGAGTCCATTCAGCTGGAGGTGCTCGACGTGGCAGCCGAGGGATCCCAGCCCGCCCTGCGAGAGGTAGGAGCGCGGGCGTGAGAGCTCCCCGAACGAAGCCGCCGCTGGGGCCGGTGCTTGCCGCTGCAGGGCTGATTCTGGTCATCGTGGCCACGGTCCTGATCTACCGCACCTGGACGCCCGCCCTGGCCGGCGGGCCGACTGCCTCGCCGACCGCTCCGACCGCGACGGCCATCGCCAGCGGCCCGACGCCGTACGTGTCGCCCCTCGAGGTTCAGGCCAGGACGAGCGTTCCGGGCACTCTGGTCTATGTCAGGGACGACGGGCTGTGGGTCCAGTCGGGGACCGTGGCCAGGCGGATCACCGCGTCGCAGGACGGGTCTTCGGTCTCCGGGCCGACCTGGTCGCCCGACGGGGTCTGGATCTACTACATCGAGACCCGGATCGGTACCGGGCGCTGGTACAACCCCAACAACGGCAACGAGATCGTGGAGTACAAGCTGACCTACCCGGTGCTGTGTCGAATCCATCCCGACGGCACCGGCAGGGAGGAGATCCTGTCCGGCCTCATCCGGAGCGGGTCGCTGCGAACCTTCTACTGGATCAGGCAACCCTCCGTGTCGCCCGATGGCTTGACCCTGGTCGTCATCTCGGACGGGCCCACCTGGCCCGGCGGCTCCGACAACGTGCTCCACCTGGTCACACCCTCCACCCACAAGCTCGGGTCGGCGCTGATGGTGCCCGAGAAGTGGCCCTTCGGTCTGTCCGAGCCGGCCTACTCTCCCGATGGGGGTCTCATCGCCTACGTGATGGAGAACCGCAGCGGCAAGTACGGCGCGCCCAGCATCTGGGTCTACGACCTCAAGGCGAAGGCAGCTCGCCGGGTGGCAGCCGGCTATCGCGATCCGGCCTGGTCCCCCGACGGAAAGTACCTGGCCGCGGCGAGGGTGGATCATGACGATCTGGACGTCGTGGTGCTGGACGCGAGCAGCGGAGAGGAGATCAGCCGGGTGACCATGGACGGGGTTTCGTGGGGGCCGGTCTGGTCGCCGGCGGGCGACGCCCTCATCTACATGCGCTTGCGCGGCAGCGACGTGGACCTGCGGATGGTCCAAGTCGAAGGATCGGGTGAGTCGATGGCCTTCCGCCTGGAGGCCGATTTGACGGACTACAGCGGGCTGGACGGCGGCTCGCGGGCGGCCTGGTACATACCCGGAGCCGGGCCGTCCGAACCGTCCCCCCAGCCGTCTGCGACGGAGTGACCGGAAGACATGAGCACCTACCTTGAGCGGCTTGGCACCCGCACGAAGGCCACCGCGTCGGTCCTGTGCGCCGGCATCGACCCCA